>Ga0172365_10001505_pt1 | contig 16891 bp, 13 predicted proteins | sample LakKivSesite48cm_FD_114535 | JGI IMG/M metagenome (GOLD analysis project Ga0172365, IMG submission 114535) | Sediment microbial communities from Lake Kivu, Rwanda - Sediment site 48cm | ecosystem: Environmental > Aquatic > Freshwater > Lake > Sediment | place: Rwanda: Western Province, Lake... | reverse complement strand
TCGCTATTCGCTATTCGCTTCTCGCTATTCGCTATTCGCTTCTCGCTATTCGCTATTCGCTTCTCGCTTTTCAATGTGAATAGGAGCTTAGGTTACCGTGAAGTGTCCGGATTGGCGGCAGTGGTCCTCGTGGGAAGAGAGGAAATCGCGCAGATGATTCAGGCCGGCGGGATCCATTTTTCCGAAATCGATGGCGTCGGGATCAATATTCCATGACTGTAAGTGTTCAGGAGGGTAAAACTTTCTGATGAATGCCTTCAGGTTTTCCTCATCGCTGTGAAGCACTTTCTTTTGTTCCGTTTTGAGATACTGCAGTATCCTCAGTCCGTCCACCCTGGCGGTGCAGGCTCTGATGAACGGCTCACGGCTCCGGTAATTGTGGCGGAGGCGGCGCCAGGTGTCATCCTTCCCGAACAGGGCGTAAAGAAAATCATCCATGGGTGTGGCGACATCTTTTTCAAAAAGAACATCAAAACGGTCATAGGTCTCCCTGACCTTATCGAAAAGGCTGTAATGATAAATGGGATAGCCGGACCAGTCGCCTGAGCGGCCTCTGATCATAGCGGGGCCGGTGCCGAAGAACACGCGGTCGGAGAAACGGGCCGCAGGATACACACGTTCTTCATTCCAATGAATGATACGGCCCTGTTTGCAGAGCTTCTGCATAAAATAAAAATCCTCCCCGCTTCTGTGTGGCGTGATCCCTCCCACTTTTCTGTAGGCCCACACAGGCAGGGCCATGGCCGAGCCGAGGGCGGTGAAGGCATAGGGGTTGGTGATGCGCCACATGTTAAGGAAATAATAACGCATGTATATCTCATAGCGCAGCATGCACCTGTCGGTGTCGCCATCTCCGGTCAAGTGGTGGTAATAAGGTAAAGATAGTGCCATGGCCTCGGGATGACTCTTCAGGGTCCGGCAAACCGACTGTAAATAGTTCTCATGGAAGGTGGTGTCGGCATCGATGCTGATGATGATGTCCTCATTATTGGCTTTGCTGACGATGGCGTCCATGGCTGTCTTACGTGCCCAGCCCACGCCCAGGTTCTTGCCCTGCCAGCCCCGGCCCGGTGTGGAACGGTCGAGGAGGGTGAGGCGGATGCCTTCGAGACCCTCAAGGTATTCAAGGGTCCGGCTGTTCCTTAGACAGATTTCCCTTTTCTCCTGGTCATACCACCAGCGGTCGGGCTGATTGACGCAGACAACCAGCTCATATGACGTCAGTGATTGTTTCCGCAAGACGGCGATGAGCCGGGGCAGAAGCTCCGTTTCATCCATCACGGGCAAGGCCAGGTAAACGAAAGGTGTCGATACGGTTGACGACATGTCACTCGATGCCGGCGAAGTGCTTCATGAACTGCACCCGTTCATAAGGTGCCGGGTTTTCGGCCTTTTTAAAGCTCATCAGACCGATGAAATCGCTGAGGTGCTCAAAACGGTGTTTCTGCATCCAGGCTTCGATATCATTAAGCATCTCCCCTATGCGTCCGAGGCCGTTCTTGTAAAAGGTGGTGACACACTGCACAGCTTTGGCACCGGCGAGGAGTTGTTTGATGACGGCTTTTCCGTCGTGGATACCCGTTGAGGCGGCGATATCGCAGTGCACCCTGTCGGAGAGGATAGCCACCCAGCGCAGCGAGATGGCTATCTCGTCAGGGGTGCTGAAAATATTGGAAGGCACCACTTTAAACCGGTCGACATCAATGTCGGGAGAGTAAAAGCGGTTGAAGAGGACCATGCCGGCGATGCCTGTCCAGGAGATGCGGAGGGCAAACTTGGCCAGGCCGGAGAAATAATAGCTTATTTTGATTGACAGCGGGATGGATATTTGCCTGATGACATTCTGCACGATCTCAAAGTAGAGGTTTTGATTTTCCTCACCGCTGCGCTGAGGGTCAGACGGCAGGATGAAAATGTTCAGTTCGAGGGCATCGGCGCCGGCATCTTCTATCCGTCGTGCAAAGGTGGTCCACTCATGGGTGCTGACACAGTTGATGCTCGCGATCACCGGTATCTTGACCGCCAGTTTGCAGTCCCTGATAAAATCAAGGTATTCATTCAATGAATGATCCCTGGAATAGGTCGCAATGTAGTCGTTGGCCTCGGCATAGGCATAGGGCGTATCATGGCCGCTGCCGTTGAAGGCGTGGCTGATCTCATAGCGTATCTGTTCTTCGAAAAGTGACTTTAAAACAACAGCTGCAGCGCCCTTCTTTTCAATCTCGGTGATGCTGTCGACGGCCATCGTCAGCCCCGAGCTGCCCACGATGATGGGATTCTTCAGCTGAAGCCCCATGTACCTCGTTGAAAGATCGATCATAAGACCATCAGGTTAAAAGATTCAAAACCGTATAAATTCAATGTGCCAGGCAAATTTAACGATTCATATCCAAAAACGGATAAAAATGTCGAATATTAACGGCAGATCTTCCGGTCTTCTTCGGTGAAGCCATTGGTTTTGATCTTGACGATCTCCCTGATGTCATTGATTATCTTGGATGCGAGGGTTTCTGCCTTGACGATCGAATCGCTTTCGGAGAATATCCTGATGACCGGTTCGGTGTTGGATTTGCGTAAATGGACCCATTCATCGTTGAACTCGATGCGGATGCCGTCGGTATTGTCAACCGGCTGTTTGCTGTACCTTTCCCTCATTTTCTGCATGATATCATCCACATCCATCTCAGGGTCGAGGGTCAGTTTATTTTTAGAGATAAAATAATTGGGGTAGGCATTACGAAGCACCGAGCAGCTCTTTCCCGAAGTGGCGAGATATGACAGGAACAGGGCTATGCCGGCGAGGGCGTCGCGGCCGTAATGCAGGTCGGGGTATATGACGCCGCCGTTGCCTTCGCCGCCGATGACGGCTTTCCTGGCTTTCATCATCTTCACCACATGGGGCTCACCCACAGCCGAAGCGAAGTATTCACCGCCGGCTTTGAGGGTGATGTCGCGCAAGGCCATCGTGGAAGACAGATTGGAGACGGTATTGCCTTTTTTATGCTGAAGGATATAATCGGCGACGGCGACGAGCGTGTATTCCTCGCCGAACATTTCGCCGTCTTCCATCACAATGGCCAGCCTGTCGACGTCGGGGTCGACGGCAAAGCCGACATGGGCATTGCTCTTAATGACCATTTCCGACAGCTCGCCGAGGTTCTCCGCCAGGGGCTCGGGGTTATGAGGAAACTCACCCGTGGGCTCGCAATAGAGACATTCGATGTCTTCCACACCCAGCCGCCGGAGCAACGCCGGTACGGCCATACCGCCGCCGGAGCTGATGCCGTCAACGGCCACCCTGAAACGTGCCGCCCTGATGGCTTCCACATTGACGAGAGGAAGGGCCAAGATCTTATCCAGATGCCGTTCCAGAGCGGCGGCATCATTATGATACCTGCCAAGGGAAGAAGGGGATGCATATTCAAAATCGTCCAGGCGTGAGAGCTCATGCACTACCGAAGCTTCCTTCGCCGACAGGAACTCGCCCCGGTGGTTGAGCAGCTTCAGGGCATTCCATTGTTTGGGATTATGACTGGCGGTAATGGCTATACCACCTTCGCCCTGTAAATCGACGACGGCTATTTCAAGTGTCGGTGTTGTGGTCAGACCCACGTTGACCACATCAATGCCACAGGCCGTCAGGGTAGCCGCCACGATGTTGCTGACCATCACTCCCGAAGGACGGGCATCACGCCCTATGATGACCCTGGCTTTGCCGTCACCCCTCCTGTTCTGCAGAATAAAGCGTGCAAATGCTGTCGTGAACTTCACTGTATCTACTGGCGTTAACCCCTCACCGGACCGGGCACCTATCGTACCCCTGATCCCTGAAACCGAATTGATCAATACCATCGTGACGGATGTAAAAACGATTCACTGTTAAAACAACTCACTGCTGAAAAGGTTAATTCGTAGATTTGTGCATAAAAATAACTTTTTATTCAGGCTTTTGGGTGGTGTTGTTAATAAGTGCTAACATTTTTTAACATCCCGTCACGTAAAAACATGATGGAATTGATAATTTTCACAAATAAAACCGGGATCTTTGAAAATATTTTTATGTTTCACTTTTCTATACCTTTGCATCGTGTATTAAATAACGCTTTTTCGGGCATCAGATTGTATGGAAGAGAATTTTGAGTTTTATAATAATGAGGAAGACATCATGACGGTCATTCACCGTTTTGAAAAGATGGTGGGGACAGACAGTAATATTTTCTTCGACGTGGAGGATTTTGAGGCCATCATTGATTATTACCTCGGCAGGAATGACATGGAAAAAGCGGCATTAGCCATCGACCGTGCGCTGTCGCAGCATCCCGGCGCGGTCGTTTTCCTGCTGAAGAAAGTGCAATATTTTATCTCTTCCAACAATACCAAAAAAGCGCTACAGATGCTCGGTGAATTAGAAGACCTTGAACCTGACAATACGGAGATCCATATGACCAAAGGCTCTGTTTACAGCCAGCTTAAAAAGTACGACAAAGCCATTGAAGAATATCATAAAGCCCTCGAAGACAGCGATGAACCGGAAGACATCTACACCAACATTGCCTTTGAGTACGAAAATCTCGGCAATTATCAGAAAGCCGTTGAATACCTGAGAAAAGTCGTCGAGAGTGATCCTGAAAATGAAACGGCCCTTTATGAGATCTCCTTTTGTTTTGAGATCACCAACCGTCCCGAGGAAAGCATTGATTTCTTCCGGCGGCATATTGACAAATTCCCCTATTCCAAGACGGCCTGGTTCAACCTGGGCATTGCTTACAACAACCTTGAGAAGTACGACAAAGCCATCCAGGCCTATGACTATGCCCTGGCCATCGATGAAACGTTCTCCTCGGCTTATTTCAACAAAGCCAACTCATATGCCAACCTTAAAGATTACAAACAGGCCATTAGCACATATGAAGAGACGTTCCGGTACGAACAGCCCGAGGCCATGACCTATTATTATATCGGCGAGTGTTATGAGAAGATGGAAGACTACCGCCGGGCCTTACGCAGTTACAACGAAGCACTGCGTCTCGACGATGAGCTGGCCGACGCGTGGCTGGGCAAGGGGCTGGCCTACGACGTCATGAAACTGCCTGATAAAGCCATCGATTGTGTCCAGAAAGCCGTCGACCTCAACCCCCTTAACACGGAATACTGGTATTTCCTCGGTGACATGCAGTATAAGTGCGGTCTCCTGAAAATGGCCCTTTTCTCATACCGTCAGGTGACGCAGCTCAACCCCGATGATCCCGACATATGGCTGGATTACTCCAACGTTTATTTCGAGATGGGCGACATCCGAAGCGCCATCAAAGTGCTCGAAGAAGGCATTGAGCTGCAACCCGACCATGCCGACATGCTGTACCGGCTGACCGTATACAAACATGTCTCAGGCAAGAGCAAATCGGCTTACGAGCTGCTCGGCAAAGCCCTCAGGCTGAACTTCCAGAACCATAAACAACTGTTCAAATACTATCCGAAACTCAGGAATGATCCCCATATCATCGAGATCATCGACCTGTACAAAGAAAGCGAAGAATGACATGAAAAAGACAGCTCTTGTTTACTGGCCGCGCAGAGGCAGCGTGGAAAAGAATGCCAGAAGGATCGCTGACCGTCTCGGACACGATCATGTCCATCTGATCCCGCTGAAAGATCTTGATCCTGATATGTTAAGAGATTATCCTGTCATCCTGTTCGGTTGTTCCACTGTGGGTGCCGACTCGTGGCGCAATGCCTGGACCGGCAACCAGTGGTTCAAGTTTTTCGTGAAGATGCATGATAAAAATACCGACCTGACAGGCAAAACGGCGGCCATCTTCGGTTTGGGCGACCAGATACTCTACCCTGCCGATTTTGTCAATGAGATCGCTGAGATCAGGAAAGAGCTCAAGTCGCGCGGAGCCACTGTCATAGGCAATTGGCCTGCAGAAGGGTATGAGAATACCGACAGCCAAGCCCTTGAGGGTGGCCATTTCATGGGTCTGGCCCTCGACGAGCACAACCAATCCGAACTCAGCGAAGAGAGAATAAGCCGGTGGCTGGAGATGCTGAAGCAGGGATAGAAAGTTGCAGGTTACAGGTTGCGGGTTGCAAGTTGCGAGTTGCAAGCTACGCAGCCCCCTACCCATCCCTTCCCCCAACATTGGGGAAGGGGTCAGGGGATAGGGGCTGAACATTGAATGTTCGTCAATGAGTGAAAAAGGGACTCCATCCACCTGCATGGTAAAATCTTTTTTCCGCTATCTGTTTGAGTGGATGGAGTCCCATTCGAACTGATTCATAAAATTATATGTGAAATGAGTTGGATACCAATTGCTTGAATCATATAAACCGGACACGTCAAAATCCCTTAACCTGTTAATTTCATAAGTGTAGTTATAACTTACACATGCGGCAGGGCCACAACTTGAATAAAGTTGCCGAAAAATCGGGTGCATGTATTTTTCCTCTGAATTGTCAATGACAAAAGGTAATGGGGTTTGAGAAGACACTGATGTAAGTTCCAGTTCCGGAATTTCATCCAGTTTGGCAATGTATTCAGGGGTGTAATCGGGGATTTTCCCAGCGATCCAGGGGTCACCATTCGGATCAGGATTTAAGTTCCTGACCTGAGCATGCGCCATCTTGAACATCGTCAAGGTTAAGAATGCTAAAAGAAAGTAAATGTTTTTCATAATGCAGTTTATTTAATGATCATTTTACCTGAACATTTATTATTGTCATTAAATATTTCATAAAGATATACTCCCGGAACCAATCCTGTTGAATTGAACGGTATTCTGTTATTTGATAAAGAATTTCGTATTATTTTAGAACTTCTGACGATATCCCCTTTAAGATCAAATATATTTAAATATATTTGCCCGGAAGAATTCGTTTGCATAGAATAATAGATATATGTTTTACAGGAAAATGGATTGGGATAATTATAGGTAGCAGGTTGTTGAATGCTGATTTCCGGATCCGTTCCCACTGTTGGATTGATACTTCTATGAATTGTATTTGTACTATATCCGCTTATTGTATAAATATATTCACCCGGAGTTAAGATTAATTCTTTCATATTATCTGTACCTAAGCCCGAGTCAAGAAGCTGCCAGTTATTTCCATCATCATATGATACCAGAACACCTCCCTGACCACCAAAGTCATTTGAACGGCCGATATAGATTTCATCTTCCGAATTGATGACCATTGTCGTTACAATGAGGCTGTCCTTTATCTGTACCCATTCTTGCTGATCTTTATTATATTTATAAATACCTGCTCCGGTCAGATTTAACAATTGATGTCCCTGTGCTCCGGCGAATAGTTCGTTGTTTGAATTAACCGCGAGTGATGAAACATATACATTGTGCAATCCGAAATACTCCCACGAGTCCCCGTGATCTAACGACCGGAAGGCTCCCTCACCACCCATAAAATTGGTTGCTCCTGCGTATAGAATACTGTCAGAGTCTTCAACGATTGAGAGAATAACAGCAGTTGTTGTTATAATTAAAGTTTGAGTCCAGGTTTCACCATTGCTAGCTGACTTATAAATGCCTCCCCAAGTTCCAGCATAAATGTTTCCATTTGAATCTTCATATAATATGGAGACTCCCATAGGCAAATAAAAAAGAAGGCTCCAATTGTTATTTTGATACTTATATATATATCTAACAGCCGAAAGAAATATTGTATCAGTCAATGTAATTAGAATATTACCTACTATAGTATCTGTTAAACCAATATTTTCCCACGAACCACAATTATCATAGGACACATAAATTCCGCTATTTGTTCCCAAATAAAAAATATTCTCTTCTATACTGGTAATAAAAGCCGGTGTCAAACCTTCCGGCCCATTCACAGGTTCCCAGAAATCCTGGGAAAAGGAAGGCTTGTTAATCAATACTGCAAATAATAAAAGAAAACAGGTAATGAATTTCATTGTGTATGCTATTATTTGATAGACTTAAAGATACAAATTATAAAAAACAAGGTTATAAAAATAAAAACTCCTTATAATCAGATTGTTATTTAATGATCATTTTACCTGAACATTTATAATTGTCACTGATTATTTCATAAAGATATACTCCCGGAGTCAATCCCGTTGAATTAAACAGTATCCGGTTATTCGACAAAGAATTTTGAATGATCTTTTTACTCCTGACGATATCCCCGTTAAGATCAAATACATTTAAATATATTTGCCCGGAAGAATTCATTTGCATAGGATAATAGATATATGTTTTACCGGAAAACGGATTGGGATAATTATAGGTAACAGGTTGTTGAACTTTGATTTCCGGACTGATTCCTACTGTAGAATTAACACTTCTATGGATCGTATTCGAACTGAATCCGCTTATGGTATAAATATGTTCATCAGGCGTCAGGGTTAATTGTTTCATGTTGTCCGTTCCTAAACCCGAGTCAAGAAGCTGCCAGTTATAGCCGTCATCATAGGATACAAGTACGCATCCCTGCCCGCCAAAATCATTTGAACGACCAATATATATCTCATCTTCGGAATTGATGACCATTGTCGACACGATGAGGCTATCCTTTATCTGTATCCATTCCTGCTGATCTTTATCATATTTATACACACCGGCTCCGGTCAGGTTTAACAGTTGATGTCCCTGTGCCCCGGCAAACAGTTCGTTGATTGAATTAACCGCAAGGGATGACACATATACGTTATGCAATCCGAAGTACTCCCACGTATCACCGTGATCCAAGGACCGGAAGGCGCCTTCACCTCCCATGTAATTGGTCGCTCCGGCATAAAGAATTCCGTCATGGTCTTCAACGATTGAAAAAACTGCAGCAGTTGTGGTTATTGTTAGAGTTTGAATCCAATTTTCGCCAAAATCTAATGATTTGAAGATCCCTCCCCAAGTTCCGGCAAATAAATTATTATCAGTATCAGAAAATAAAATTAAAATATTATCTGAAGTAAGAACCTTTGTCCAAAATCCATTATTGTATTTATAAATTCCACTTCCAATACTCATCACACCAGCAAAAATTATATTTTGAAAAGGTAAAACTGAGATAACAGCCATATCGCTAAGCCCAAGATTTTGCCATGAAGTACAACTATCATAAGAAATGTAAACTCCATTATTTGACCCTAAATTAAATACGTTATCTGCTGAAATATTAATATATGCTGGGGAAGCATCTGATGGACTATTAACTATTTCCCAGAAATCCTGGGAAAAGGAAGGATTAGTAATCAATGCAAGTAATGACAACAAAATGTAACAGGCTATATTTTTCATTATATAGATATTTATTTGGTTGGTTGGGCTAAAAGTACAAATTTCTATGGTCAGATGCAAGAAATGTTTATAACTGGATAATGAAAAAGGGACTCCATCCACCTGGGTAATAGAATCCTTTTTCAGTTATTCGTATTTGAGTGGATGGAGTCCCAACCGGAATGTTCGTCAATGAGTGTTGAAAATTGGAAAGAGAGAGGTTTTGTTTAACCACGGAGTTATACCGTTAATTTTTATTCCCCATTGCCAAATGGCATAAACGTAGGAGAAGGGACTTCCATTGAAAACCTGCAGATCCATTGACCCGAATACCTGTAGACCTGAAGACCTGTAGACCTTAAACTGATGGTTGCCGACTCACTTAATGCTCCCGCTGATGAGGAACGTCGTCGCAAATGACACAATGGCATAGAGCTCGGGATAGACGGCCAGCACCATGGTCTTGCCGAAGACGTCATAGCCGGCGCCTATGCCTGCTATGCCGTTGGCGCACACTTCGCCCTGCTTGATAGCCGATACGAGGCACACGAGGCCCTGAAGGAATCCCGCCGCCAGGATGGCGACGCCCTGCAGGACGGTCATCGAACCGGTGATGATGCCGGAGCTGTTGATGATGAAGAACCCGGCAAAGCCGTACAGGCCCTGTGTGCCGGGCAGCGCCGACAGCAACATGTAGCTGCCGAAGGCTGTGTCGTTTTTTTTCAGTGCCCCGATGGTGGCGTTGCCTCCTATGACCACTCCGATGGCGCTGCCCACACCTGACAGGCCCACCATCAGTCCCAGGCCTATATAAGCTAGTATTACCGCTGTTGACATAGATGTATCTCCTTTTCTTTTATTGTGTTTTTGAAAACGGTTTATATGGTTTACCTCCACCGGAGAAACCGGCGTTTTTATAAAACTCGACGAAAGTCAGACGCATGGGGTGCACGAAAGCCCCCAGGCAGGATATGGCGATGTTCAGTGAGTGCCCCAGCAGCAGGAAGATCACAAACAGAATGGGTCCTATCACCGGCGAGGCCCCTTTTATCTGCATGGCGATGTCGTTGATGACGAGTCCGAGGATGGAGCTGGAGACACCCAGGGCAAAAAGACGGACATAAGACAGGACATCGCCGAAGATGCCGGTGATACCATAAAGATCCCACAGTCCCCGTCCGATGCGGCCAAGGATGCTGGCTTTAGGGTTACTGAAGAAAACGATGAGAAAAATGCCTGTGAACAGCACGATGTAGCCTGCCACACCGGCCACCCTGAACTTAAAAGCGTCCAGACCCCCAATGACAAGCAAAATCCATCCGATGGAGGAAAGACTATAGACGAAACCATAACGTTTGATCTGGTTGGCGGCGCGAAGGCCTGTCCCGAAGAGTATCTGCACCAGCCCGATGATGATGGCCAGCCAGAAGACCTGGCCGTTGTTCAGAAATAAACTGCGGATGTTTTCCAGGCTGGGTACCCGGGCCAGGGCAATGCCGAAGAAGGTACCCGTCAGGATGCCGAAAAAAAGGGTCGCCAGCCCGAAGAACTGCACCAGGGTGAGGACAGGTCGCAGCTTCCGGTTCACTTTCCGTTTAAGCAGTGTGCCTGCGGTCAGCAGTATCAGGCCATAGCCGGCGTCACCCAGACAGAAGCCGAAGAACATCATGAAGAAAGGGGCAAAGAACGGTGTCAGGTCCAGCTCCATATAATCCGGCAGAGAAAAAAGACGGCCTATGGGCTCAAAGAGACGGGTGAACCTGCCGTTGTTCAGCAACACCGGCACTTTCTCATCGGGCGATGGCGGCGAGGTCAGATAGAGTATCCCTTCCGTGTCTAAGAAAGAGATCAGTTTCTCTTCCTTGGTGACAGGCACCCAGCCCTGCAGCACCATCAGCTTGTCAGCGGCTTCCTTACGTGTGTGGAGGACGGCCTTTCTGAATTCGGTCTTTTCCTGGGCCTCCGACAAAGCCCTTTCCAGGCTCTCCGTGTGCCGTTCGGCATAGGTGTCGAAAGTTCTTTCAATCTCGTCAAGTCTTTTTTTATCATCTTCTACCAGAGCTTTCATCTCGCTCAGGTGCCGCTGTGGCATGGCGATCTCCTCGGCTTCTATCTCGATGGTTTCATCCCGCTGCTGAAAAATGACAAAATAAAGTGAGGACTGGACGACGTTGATGATACCGGTATAATAGGTCTCTTTCCATGCCGGGTCAAACTTTTTTGCCGGACAGATGAAGAACCTGACCGTTATACCTGCTTCCTGCAGCCTGCCGATGGTTTCGGCGTTGAAATGGCCCCAGGGCAGTATCCTGTTGATCTCTTTCTGCAGGGTGTTGACCTGGGATCTGATCTGTTCCCTCTCGGTTTCGAGCTCCTCCATGGCCGTCACCAGGTCGGCCGCCTCGACGGATGAGTCCTGAGCCCCCGGAGTTACCTTCCTTCTTTTCAGAAAGCCTATCCATTGCCGCAACTGCCTGATGTCACGCAGGTGACCGAGGGTCTCCTCATCCATCTCCACATCCCTTTCCACGATCTCCACGACGCCCACATCCTGCAACGCCTCGAGGAACGCCAGGTAATCGCGGTGGTACACCAGGAACGTGTATTTCAGCATCGGGGTGATCATATGCTCTATACCGTCAGCAGACGGCTTTTGAGTATCTTTTGTGAAGACTTGGAAAGGTTCTCCTCATCCTCGAGAAAACGTTTTATCTTTCTGATGGCCTCCTGATACCCCGGTATCTGAACCTTCTCATAAAGGTTGACCTTCTGCGTTGTTTTCCTTCTGGCTTTATCGAGGAGTCTCATTTTTAACAGGAAAACCTCCTGCTCGATGCCGATGGCAGCGAGCTCCTTCAATATATCGATCCCGTCGGGAAACCATGAAGGGATGCCAAAGAGGCTGAATTTCTTCACTGAGAAATCAATACCTTTAAACACAGGGGTCTTGACGCCGGCAATTTTTTTCACGTCCAGTTTGACATCCTCCACTTTGATAAGGGTGGCATCGAATTCGCCCCATAAACTGACCATATCGTCGTAACGGTGCATCTTCTCCAGCAGCCTTTCTTCCAGTGAAGCGGCCGTATCCTTTGCTTTCTTTACCTCCATGCGCAGCGCCGTCTCCTTGTTCTTGATCGTCGGCAGCGCCCGTTCACGGATGGCCAGCTGCTTGTTCATCTCCTGAAGCGAGATTTTATTGTATTGAAATTTTATGGGCACAGTGAAAGACTTATCAATTGTTGCAATGAATGATCTTTTGCATCATCAATATATTATCAGTTCACCCAGTATTTATCGACAAACTCTTTTTTGATCCCCACCTCTTCGGGTTCGAAATAGGCGCTGAACAGCTCCCAGGCCGTGTCGAGCATGACATTGATGTCGATGTTCACGTCGATGGCGAGCAGTTTCTCCGAGTAAGCCCTGGCAAATTTCAATGTTCTTTCGTCGTAAGCCGTGATATCAAATCCATTCTCCAGCTTAGTCCTAGCGTTGGCGGCGTCGGCATACAGCCTGACGGCGGCGTTCATGACCTGCGGGTGGTCGGCGCGTGTCTGCTTGCCGATGACGAGGTTTTTCAGCCGTGACAGGCTGCGGAAGGGATCCACGATGACTTTCCCGATGTCGGTATCCCGGCGCAGAAAAAGCTGTCCCTCGGTGATATAGCCTGTATTGTCGGGTATGGCATGGGTGATGTCGCCGCCGGAGAGGGTGGTGACGGCGATGATGGTGATGGAGCCGCCGGTGGGGAACTGCACCGCTTTCTCGTAGATCTTGGCCAGGTCGCTGTAAAGTGAACCAGGCATGCTGTCGCGTGTCGGTATCTGGTCCATGCGGTTTGAGACGATGCTCAGCGCGTCGGCGTATAGTGTCATGTCGGTGAGCAGCACGAGCACTTTTTCATCCTTGCCGGCAGCGAAGTATTCGGCGGTGGTCAGCGCCATGTCGGGCACCAGCAAACGCTCTACGGGCGGGTCTTCGGTGGTGTTGACGAAGCTGATGATGCGGTCGAGGGCGCCGGCGTTGTCAAAGATATTTTTAAAGAAGAGGTAGTCATCGTTGGTGAGGCCCATGCCTCCGAGGATAATCTTGTCGGCTTTGGCACGCAGGGCCACGATGGCGATGACCTGGTTATAGGGCTGGTCGGGATCGGCGAAGAAAGGTATCTTCTGCCCCGTGACAATGGTGTTGTTGAGGTCGATGCCCGCGATGCCGGTGGCGATGAGCTTCGACGGCTGTTCCCGCTTGACGGGATTGACCGAGGGGCCGCCGATCTGGCGCTCCTCGCCGTCGATGTCAGGGCCGCCGTCGATGGGTTGTCCATAGGCGTTGAAATAACGTCCCGCCAGCTCGTCGCTCACCTTCAGCGTCGGCGGCCGGCCCAGGAACACCACCTCGGCATTGGTGGGGATACCCTCGGTGCCGGCAAAGACCTGCAGCGTCACGTCATCACCTATGATCTTAACTACCTGCGCCAACCGGCCATGGACCACCGCCATCTCCTCATTGCCTACACCGGTGGCTTGCAGTGAACAGGTGGCCTTGGTGACCCTCGAGATACGGGTATATATTTTCTGGAAGGCTTTCGTTTCCATCATGCTTTCCTTTCAAGAATTAAAGTATCGCATTGTTTTTCAAAATCCTCGAATTCGGGAGAATGGAATTCGGAATAGTTCATCTGTTTAAGAAAGTTGATGATCTTCTTAAAAAAAGTTATGACCTCCTCGAAGTTGTCGAATTCAAATGTTGTGTCGCATATCGCCAGGAGCTTGTCCAGCATGTATTTCTGACGTTCGAGGGGCGTAGAGGCATCCACCTTGTCATAAGCATCCTGCTGCAGGATGATGAAATCAATGATCTCGGAAAACCAGAAACGGACATGATAATCCACCGGCACGCCGTCGTCTCCCAGGATGTTGATCTGTTCATGTGCTTCCTTGCCCCGCAATAAAATATCCTTGGCATGCATGACATTATCGAACCAATGCGGGGAGATATGCTCCCTGAACCACTCCTGCACCTCGGGGTATTCGAGGTATTTCGAATAGCTGTCGATGGGGTCTATCGCAGGGTAACGTTTGCTGTCGGAACGCTGTTGTGAGAGGGCGTAGAAAGAGCGTGCCGTTTTTTTTGTGGACTCGGTCACCGGCTCTTTCAGGTTACCGCCGGCGGGTGACACCGTGCCTATAAATGTGATGGATCCGGTCTGGCCGTTATTCAGGACGACATATCCCGCCCGTGAATAAAAATTGGAGATGATGGCCGGCAGGTCCATGGGGTAGGCGTCGGGTCCGGGGAGTTCCTCCATGCGGTTTGACATCTCACGCAGGGCCTGGGCCCAGCGTGAGGTGGAGTCGGCCAGCAGCAGGACGCGGTGACCCATGGAGCGGTAATATTCGGCAAGGGTCATGGCCGTATACACCGACGCCTCACGTGCCGCCACCGGCATGTTGGAGGTGTTGGCGACGATGGTGGTGCGTTCTTTCAGCTTACGGCCTGTGCGGGCGTCGACGAGCTCGGGGAATTCCTTGAATATCTCCACGACCTCATTGGCGCGCTCGCCACAGGCCGCCACGATGACCATGTCGGCGTCGGCCTGGCGTGAGATGGCGTGCTGCAACACCGTCTTGCCGCAGCCGAAGGGTCCCGGGATGAAGCCCGTGCCGCCGACGGTGATGGGGTTGAGCGTGTCGATGACGCGCACACCCGTCTCCAGTACCTTGAAAGGCCTGGGTTTCTCACGGTATGCTTTGATGGGTATCTTCACCGGCCATTTCTGCATCATAGTGACGGGCTGCTCCACATCCTGCCCGTTAACAAGGACGGCGACAGTATCGCTGATCTTATGGTCACCCTCCGCAATGATGTCACCGACGGTATATGTCCCTTCAAAAGTGAATGGCACCATGATTTTATGCACCATCCAGTTTTCCTTCACCTCGCCGAGCCAGTCGCCGGCGATGACCTGATCGCCGCGGTGGGCCAGCGGTTTAAAGTGCCACAGCGAGTCGTGATCCAGAGGGAAGGTGGCTTCGCCACGCACCAGGAAGACATCCTCCATTTTGTCGAGGTCGTTCTGCAGACCGTCATAGTTCTTCGACAGAATGCCGGGGCCCAGAGTCACCTCCAGCATATGACCGCTAAACTCCACACGGGCTCCCGTGGTCAGCCCCCGGGTGCTCTCAAACACCTGGACATAAGCCTTGATGCCCAGCACCTTGATCACCTCGGCCCTGAGCCTGACATCGCCCAGAAAAATGGAACAAATCTCATTCTGATGCACAGGACCCGAGATGTCGACGATGACGAGGTTGGCGACGATGCCTGCGACCTTACCCGTTGTCAAAGTTTTATCTTCATTCATTGATCTGAAATTCATTTGAAAATTCCACACCTTTTTTCAAGTCTTCGTTCAGCCGTTCGAACATGGCTCTCCCTGTGGTGGCATCCAAGGGTATCCAGCGCGCCAGGATGGTCATTTTAATAATATAGCTGAGGATCACCTCGACGGTAAAATACTCAAAAACCGTCAGCTCATCGAGGAATCGCCATTTCATCTGGTCGATATCCCTTTCTCTCTGCAACAGGTTCTTGTTTTCCATGATACCGGCAACCCTTTCCACGAAAGGGACCTCGGCCATAATGCCAAAGTCGCGTGCCTGACTGCGTTTCATGGTGGCTATGACCTCGTCATCGCCGATGAGCTCGTTCTCCATGTCGTACTTCCATCTCCGGGCGTTGTAAGCTGCCAGTATGTTGTTCAGCATCAGGTTGAAGTTGAACCAGTCTTTCAGGAAAAGGGTAGCCGTGTGACGAACGGTGTCGTACCACAATCCCGACAGCCTGTCGGCCCAGCCCTGTGCCGGCGGCACGCCGCCGCTTTCCCTGAACTCCCCTATCAGCACTCTCATATACCCGTTCAATATGTCCGGATCACGGAGGCCTTCGTCAAATGTATCACGGCTGATGTTTCCCAGGCTGTTGAAAGGTTTGTCGTTGCGAAGGAGCAGATTCAACAGGTTTTCGTTGTCCGCATCCTGAAAGAGCAGCTGCACCAGATCATAATCATCGGGATGGAGTGTCGTGCGCAGCTCCTCTTTAAAATCAGCCAGTGTCAGCGTAAGTTTCTGCTGATCGAAGAAGACCTCGGGAAGGCCTGCGATGAGGCAATAATAGTGACGGCGCATCTTATTCCCCTCCGTAAAGAAGACGGTTGGTACGCGGGCGCAGGTAGGCCTTCAGAAAATTGGCGAAGTCCTCATCGGTGAAGCTGAACTTGTAATTTCCTTCTTTGGGACTGATCCTGAATCCCGATGTCAGGGTTTCATCGTATTGTATATTGAGCCCTTTACTAAGCAGACTGTGCTGTTCCTTCATCAGCCACTGCGTGAGGTTGTTTTCCTCTGTGGGCGGCAGGGAGATGGTCAGGCCTTCACCACCCAGACCGGACAGAGACCAGTTCTTAATCAGTATCTCAATGATATGCCTGAGAAACTCACTGTCGTTGTACGCTTTCCGCACCGGCTCGTCGACGATCTTCAGCAGGATCAGGTCGGTGATGCGCTGCTTGAGGGAACTGATCATCTGGCCGGCCGACAGTTTCAGCTCAGCATCGACGTTCTTGCGGATCTCAC
>Ga0172365_10001504_pt1 | contig 16898 bp, 8 predicted proteins | sample LakKivSesite48cm_FD_114535 | JGI IMG/M metagenome (GOLD analysis project Ga0172365, IMG submission 114535) | Sediment microbial communities from Lake Kivu, Rwanda - Sediment site 48cm | ecosystem: Environmental > Aquatic > Freshwater > Lake > Sediment | place: Rwanda: Western Province, Lake Kivu... | reverse complement strand
GATGCCTCCCGTGGTCTTGTCAATAATAGTTACAATCCCGCTATAGCCGACCAGTGCGTCAATGGCAGCAGCCCTGAACCTTACCCTATCCGTCAGCATGGCAGACGGGGTGCTGGCTAAAAGCTGCGTTCCTGTAAGAGGCGGCGTGTAAGGCGAGGACCGGACGGCTATTCCGGCCACCAGGAGCTTGTTTGTCTCATATTCCACAATGGAACCCAGCGAATAATCGGAGAAACGCACCAGCCCGGAGCTAAAAACAGTGGAGAGGTCGTCAGGGTCGAATTCCAAAACACACGCAGGATCACTGGTCTGGGGCATAGTCGGCACAGTTGAGGTGGTTGCGCTTGGGTCATAGTTGACGAAAGAATTACCCACCACCCAGTTCCCGTTGGTCAAGATATTCGCGAAGATCGGACTATGAATTCCGTCCATATAAGTGAAATCACCGATGAAGCATTCTATGCCCTTTACCCCAAGAAGGTTCGTCGCGTCGTCGGCAAAATCAATTTCAAGCGGGAAAGCATCGGCATTTACGTTTACAAAAACATCACTGGTAACACCTGATAGACGAACTTGTTTAGCTGCAGCTAGCCTGATTTCGAAAATCTGCGTATTCTTCCGGACTGCGGAGGTTTCACCGGAGAGAATGATATCATTCTCGTCGAGCGTGTACTTGTTTGACCCGACGTAAAGGTCAATCTTGGTGAGAACAGCGGTCGAAGCGGTAACTCCTTTGCTGAAAACGATAGTAAGAACACCCGTAAGAGAGTTATAACATGAGGTCATGGGATAAAACGTCGTATCGGTGACCGTAACCGATCCAAATCCTCTTACCAAAGTCTGGTTCTTGTCTACTTGAACAACACGATGGTTGCTTCGGTCGGCGACAATGAAATCTTTGTTGTATTTACGGATGGCCGAATTAAGCTCATTGAACTTGTGACTTATGTTGTTGTTCCACGTTTTGGCTTGGTTGGGAGAGATTGGCATTTTCGATCCCGCAATGCCCAAAATAGCTACTTTCGTCGTGTTCATTTCATTGATATTGTCTCTGGTGGCGAACGATTTCCCACCCACATTTATGGGTTCAAGCAATTTAAGTCGCTCAACACTGGTGTCCGTGTTTATAACAATGTTCGACATAAGCTCGCCCGAAGAGAAAGGATAATGAGTGGGTACGTCGTAACCCTGGAAATCCGCTGTCACGAGCATTTTAAGTTCAAGAGAGTACAGCGTGGACGTTAGCGTATAATCCGTCGTCATCAGTGTAACCTCAATTTCGATATCCGTACCATTCGTAGCAAATGTTTCTCCGGACCTGAGCGGCAAGCTATAGGGAGTACGGGCAAGAAGGTCGGGGGAATTCGCTACCTTTGCTCTTACCTGAATATCCGTTGCCGTTGGAGTAGCCGTGTGGTAGCAGAGGGAATGAAATGTGACCTCCGAGGCAGAGGAATGACGAAACCGGATGGTTCCCTGTGGGACCGTCAGATTAATATGACGAACGTAGATATTGTCGAGATAAAAATAGAAGTCACCTGCCGTATCGTCAGTATAGATTACGAACCTGCGAACATCATTGCGAGCAACCCCTGAAATGTCTGTTTTGAACTCCTTGAAATTGTTATTTGTCCCGGTATCCGTTTGCTCATCTGTCTCCAAAACCGTCCAAACAGGAGACTGGGCTTCCGTTACCCCCTCTCCGTTGACCCAGTAGACATAAACCGGTAAGTGCGTATTCGTGAGAGTTTTCACATAAAGCAGGAATTCGTTATAGTCCGTCCAGTCACGTTTATCTTCTGGAATTTCTTTGGTAAAAACAGCCCTATACTTCCGGGTGGTATCAAATTTTCCACCGTAATAGCCTTCGGTTTTTTCCGAATCGCCTCCGGCGAATTTCAGTGAAAGGTCGTCCTCAATAAGGGTCATCGTTTTCGTAAAGCCGGGTATGTCTTGCCCAGGCGATACCACTCCTGCTCCGTTAAAATTATCGATGACATACGTGATCATCGAATCGCGAGCCAACGTCACGGTATCGTTCGCCACAACGACGTTTACGCTGTACGCCGCGTTCAAGAACGCGATGTCGTTATCCCAGTACACAGAAGTAAAGTTCCCTGTCCGCACGGTTTTTCCATGAATGCACTGGTTAACCAGGTCCACGATATCCGGCGAGCTCGCGTCAAAATCAATGAAGCTATCGGGGGAAATCCCTGGGATCAAGGCCAACTCATTGATAAAATGGTCATCGACATCCGCATATTTGTATTTCATAAAAATAATGTGCTTCATCAAATTGACCGTAGCAATCTCCCCGAGCAACTGCTTATTGTTCTGGGACAGTGACATGGCGAACGTGTCCAAAGCGGCATGGCTGAGAAGACCGTTGTTAGACAAATCATCATGATCTATCACGGGAATTCGGTTGATGTCGAAAACTCCACTAGCGACCTGGGAAGCATCTATACTCTCAATCTTCGACCCCGGCAACTGATTTTTAGTTTCGGTTGCCAAGTCAATTTTGCTGGGCGTACCACGGTGCTTGTGGGCATTCACCTGTTCTTGGATTAAAGCTTCAAAGCTGATGAGGTCGCGGACATCGCTGTCAATGAGCGAGATTCCGGTCGCGGTCGTAACCACTTTAGCGAGTTTGATAAGAGACGGCGAAGAAGAATCGTAAATGGATTGGGTGAAATTGATCACACGATCCACGACCGTCGATCCTGTTAGCGTAGCGTAGATAAAAACCGTGCTGTTCGGAGATAGGTGATCGACAGTAAATGTGGTCGAGGATTGTGCGGCGAGAAAATTGATAATACCTATTCCGGGGGCGATACGAACGGAGATATTGTTAAACTGTCCTGTAGTATTGTCGGTTACTTCCCACCCATTGATGACACCATTACCGAAGACGTTATATAGCCCGTACAATTGGTTGTCGATCAGGATAAAACGGCTGCGCTCTTTCTCGACGCTAAGAGCGCTGTCCATGGGCTCGCCGAAGTCGAAAAATGCGAGGCCAAACCACTGTGTTGTACCCATTACTATCCCCTCGCAAAATTAAGTTTATATAAAGGTTTGTGCAGCCTTATTACTGCATCGTCATAGGCTTTTGCGGCATCTATCACATCGTGGTAGTACCCGAGATTTATCCCTTTTTTACCGTTAGAAATACTTGTAAGCCACTTTAAATTGTTCCTATGCCACGAAACGCCCCTATATCCAGAATATCCCCGTCTAGTTTTCTCAGAACACATTTTTTCGTACTTTGATTTCTTCCTTTCCATGAACACAGATGCTTCGCTGTACATCCACTCACCGATAAGCTTAATCTGCTCCCGTCCCGACCATCGAATAACGCCCATATTTTCATGGGACTCTAATTCTGTTTCCGAAAGTCCAAGAACTTCAATCAATACTCCCCTAAGCTGTCTTAAAAACTTCTCAGGACCAGAAAGAGAAAAACAGTAGTTCTTACCATCTTTTATGTCGGTATCATTAACAGATCCATCGCCGTCGAAGTACCCTCTAACGAAGTGGTTTAGTAAATGCGACGGGACACGACGCAGAACACAATCCATGTCACAGTAGGTTTTCCTCGGGTACACCCCTTTCAAAATCAGCGCATCCCAAATACGGTGATTAGCCAGCACTAAAATACTACTATTGTAGTATTTTTTATGAAATCTATTGTAATACCTGTATGTGTAAACCCTTTTATTAAACACCTTCGCAAGCTTCAACAAATGGGAAGTATCTTTACTCGAAAGATTGACTACAACAGTCCTATTGGTGTCGTTCATGCATCCATCCGCACATACAAATCCAAACCAATAAGCCTTATCTTCACTATCCAAGATATCGAAAAAATCAACATTAGTATATGGTAATCTATTCATAATGAGCCTCTTTTGTTAACTATGGACCCCACGTCCCGCCGGGTCCACCAAAGGTTCCGCCAATGGTGATGGAGCGACCGAAGTTCCTTAACTGGCTGCTCCCTTTGTTTTTTAATCCATTGCGGCGCTGAATGAAAATATCATTCGGGAGGTTTGTCCTAATACGTGCCTCAGTAACCTGGTTGCTGTGGTTCTTGTTATTCTGCATCATATTTTTTATTACCGAACTAAACATGTTAACTCCTTGTATTATGTAATAGTGATTGACGGTATACTAGTACGTTCTGTCTCGAATTTTTGCCACCAAACATTTTTATCCGCTATGATTTCCGTATCCACCCGAGTGACCCACATCGGGACTCCATTAACCGATACAACGTCCAACGCTCGTATCGGCTGTCCGTAGGTCTCAAAATGAACCACCAAAGGAGGGGAGAACATAAGATTTTTGTAATACTCAACCATTTTCATCAGGTTTTCCATACCCCCTAACATCCCATCCTCTTGATAAAACGTCCTCAGGTATCCAACGAATCCCGTCGTACTAGGATCTTCAATACTCGCCCAACTCAAATCATCTCCAAAGACCATTTCGTATTCCGGTGTCATCGTGACCATTTTGATGTGATTTTTAATATCCTCAACAGAATAGGTCACATCGATTTGGTTAAAAATGAGTTGACCCTTAAATTGTTTGGGATTACTCGTAAACCAGAAACGCGGAGCGAACAACACCGACTCTGTGCCCCCGGCCAAATCGTCACGTATCGTATCCATGTAGTTCTCATAATGGAAAAGCCCGTATTGGTCAAAAAAGAATACGGCAGAAGATCGGCTGGCAATTTTCTGTATCGCGTCAAAATAGCTTGAGGCGTCCTCAAATCGGAACTGGGCCTGCGACAGCTTCGCATAAGAATTAGGAAGCGCGTAGGGGTAAACGTACCATCTGCGGCCCATCAGGTCGTACCGAGTGGCATCCTGGTCATTCCGCCTTTCGTAGTACCTTGCGATCAGGTCGCCGGGAGTCAAAGAAGTTCCGGCAGTAGCCCCTGTCCCAGCAATGTTCTCCGATGTATACCTGAATCCAGCCATTTTTATAATGTCAAATATAGCCACAACATCTTTCACGCCGTCGTAGAATGGGCTATTAAAAATCATTTGGTCTTTCAACACCTGGGCAAAATCGACTAGTTTGCAATTCATAACCCGTCTGCCATAAGCGTATTCTACGGTTCCACCAAAACAAAGGCCGGTAAATAATTTGTAAAGGCCCGGTATTCTCGAATAGTTACATTTACCCTCGAAGGGAGCTCCGGGGCTGTTTCCTCCGGGCGTGTATCCGGCCCATATCTCAATGTAAAAGGTCTTGTCTCGCAAGGACAGGAGCTTGTCTCCGACATTGCTACTCATCGCTCCTTTTTCAAGCAAAAATTGAATACTTCCGCTGTGCTCTATGTGGGTAAAGTCCGAGGCTCCCCAGTTCTCAGAGAAACTGACCACATGAGCGCTTGCATCAAATCCTTCCCCCTGTACCATTAGACTTCCGTCTGAATAGAAGGGGTCTGTATACATCTGACTATCCACATCGCCCCATCGTGGAATAAGGTGCCCGTCAGAACGAAGCCGCATCATGGTCATCACCGGGGTTTTGCAATTTTTTACAATCCATTTTCGACTATAGTCCAGCCCACGGCCGAACGTATGTTGACCGGCCTGCAGGGTAACTTTAACAGTAAACCATTGCGACCTGTTGCACTTATCAACGCTCCCATTGATTTTCATTAGCTCAATTTTGGAATCGGTGGTGGTACTATAAGAGTCGAAAGGATGGTCCGGCTCCTTAAGTGGAGACTTGCAGAAATAGGAACCTTGGCTCGTGACCTGTACCGATTGCCTATTATTAATAATCCAAGCCCCGCTAGCCGAGTCCAGAATGGGATTGCCAACTGTTTCTGTGGATTCTACAAAAACAAGAGCATCTTGTGTGAAAAGCCTGACTCGCGGTTCGCTCGAATACTGGAATTCAGGATCCGTACCTGTAAACGGTGGTTCATCCGTAGCCGTCAAAAGGATTTGATGCGGCGCGGGAGAGGGAAGCGCGAAGTGATCTTTTTCAGTTATGGTAGAATCGCTCGTACAAGTAGATGAAGACGATCCGGCGGTACCTCCCGTACTGTCTTTGTACCCTGGCGGAGTCGGAGGATACTCGAACGTGATTGGCCCTTTGAATTGCATGGGGCCAAATAGGAATCCCGTCAGCCGGTTTCCGGCCCAGATAGTGATGGGCGAAGCCGGTACGAACATATCTACCTTTTCGGAGGTGATTTGTTTGCCGCTGATTTTCATATCCTCGCGGGTCACAACCCACGGCTGCGACTGAAATCCTGGTCCTTCAAAAGTGATAACTAAAGAGCCCAGGTGGTTCCGGACACTCACCCTCAGCCATCGTGCGTTTATCATATCGGCACCCGACATAGGAACCTGTTGCTGGGTCTTCCCCACCGGGCTGAATCCGCCCTGGAATTCTCCTATCTTCCACGACACATTATGATCATCAACGGACACAAAGATAGGGTTCGCTCTCTGGCATAGGATAAGAAAATAGTGCTGGTTGTATGTTTTCTCCGTTGATGACGAATTACCACCACTTTGAGTCATAGGCTGAACGCCTTCACAGTGATAGCCCATCTCGATGACGTAGTAGACCTGGTCGGAAAAATCGAAATATTTGTTTGGACCCATTGGATCGTCAGCGGGCAAGACGTTACCATTCTCGTCGTATCCATTGAAAATCACCCCATAGTTTATCGGGTACTTCATTTCCTGTAGCCCGTTCTCTGCGGCTTCGGGAATAGTGACCCTATTAGTAGCCGGGTTTATATTCGCATCAATACATTGGTACAAATCATAGGTCGTTCCACCGGACTGGAAACTCTTAGATAATCCAGTTCGGAAAGTGGGTCTGGAGCTGGTTATAAAAACAGGCAAATTGTCATAAGGAGCACCGTTTATGAACTCTACGAAAAAATCTTCCCCGCGATACATGGGAGTCATTTTGATGGCTCGCCAATGCGTTCCTAACCCAGTACATATCTGTGCAGACTTTTGGAGCGGGAACATAATGTTCGTGGGACGATAGGTCACGGAAGGGGAATCACTCGAAAGGATAGCCCCTTTGGACACTAGATAGGTCTTGTTGTAATCGTTGATCATATCGTCCACATCCGCTTCGGATGCCCGTGGCACATGATCGTAAGCCCAAGAGGTTTCAGGTGGGCAAGATGTAACATCGGTGCTGGATGAGGTGCTGGAGCTAGAAGAGCCGCCATACCTGGTCTCTGAAGGACGCTTGTAATCCACACCAAAAACATTCTCTTCAATAATGAAAGCTTGTTCGGACATGTATCCCGGTCGAGTGTTTTTAGGATCGTCGTTCTGGGGCAATGGAAGCCATTCAATGTACTCTGAAGGATAGACCAAGGTCTTTTCATTTAAAGTTACACCCTGAGGAAGTACACGTTTCTTAACACCAAGGTAGGTATGACGGTAGACACACCTTGGAGTAAGACTAATGCCGTCCATCCCGCTCGTTGTTCGGATGCTTGCTTGTACCCCTTCCGGAAACGTTTTTAATGTCTTCGCATCAAGCGTGGAATCATTGAGCAAAATAATATCTTCGACCTTCGGAGAGTTCACGAAAGGACAAAAATTGTTAATGGCACACCGAACTGTAACAACACCGGCACTTTTGGCGGAATCATCGATAGAACCCGCATCGGGCGTACCCGCGTAGTCCTCTACGCCGGGTTGGCTATTGTCTCCAATGTGCTTGTCGCGATCTATTTTTAATATGTCTTCAGTCTCTATTTGAGATGGAGATGTGGTCATGCAAGAATCACTCCCTACGCTGGTTTGTACTTAACGTCTGCATATCCCCTATGCATATCTGGCAAACTCATTCCGGCCAGGTTGCCATCCGAGTCCCTGTAGAAAATTCGTGTCGCACCACTTTTCATCCTGAACCCACACGGTTGGACGGATGAATTAACCCCAAACGTCGGCCCAAAACTATTGATTTCCTCAACCGAATACGGGATTTCGACTACCAAATGCGAATTCGATTCCACCAGAGCCCGGTCCGAACCATACTGTACCTCGTTTTCAATCCTCATCTTTTCCCTCTTCAATGCGTCATCTATTTTTCCTGCCAAGAAAACTGGGGGATTTTCAGGATAAGTAGGGGCAACGGTAGCACTACCGGGGGTCTTTGAAAGCGACAAATGCTGGGTCAACGTCTCGGTGCCTGCGGCAAAATCAAGGCAACTGTTTCGCAAAATACGAGCAAAAAGCATTTCGTTGTGAAAATAGAGAACCAGGACATTGTCGTGGTCCCAGATATCGTATACGGCCTGTATATTGTCAATACTGAGCACCTTACCGGAATCCTCTGGCAAAAAGTTCTTATGGAAGTCCTGAAAATCTTTGACCAAATATCGCCAATTGTCCGGGCTGGTTCCAATCCGTATGAACAGTTTACTATTGATGATATAAAACATACGATAAACGCCACGACTGTCCCTATAAATGCTGTACTGCTGTGGCGAAAACTCGCGGTCCATGTCCGAGGCATCCACATCACATCCGAACCTGTAATACTTCAAATCCACCGGCGAAGTTATGTTCGTATTCGCGGCGGCCACCCGGTGAGTTATCTCCATCTGACCCTTAAAATACTGGTCTTTGCAATTACCGGCAACGAAAAAGCTGGGGGCTTTGCGCATGGCAATACCATCGTCGGTATAGTTGGCAAGGTCTGCATCGTTATTTTCGGCAAACGGGTCGAACTTGTCCTTACGCTGGTACGGGACAAAGGCATCGGCATAATGAAAGGCGTTTACATTCAGAGTTTTGTGCATCAGGTAAACGTCGTTGAGTTTGTAATACAGTTCAATCATACCCGAAGACTTGTCTGAGACTGCAAAAGGAGAACTCGCCCTTTCCCCCTTCAACAACCGCAAAAAACCCGAGTACCTGACCCACGATTCCCCGCCGTCCTCACTGACCGCAACCGAGATATCATCGTTGGTGGTGTCCGCGTAAAAGACATAAATGTTCGCCTTCGAGTCATAACATACGCCGATTTGTTGGCCTTGAATTTTAAAAGGCTGGAGGGTACTGTTCTTAGACACGTATCCATCGACGGCGGTAATGTTCATCTGGTCCCAAACTGAGCCCTGTAATTTGACTCTGCCCCCACCATAATAAGCACCTTCGATAAAAAGAGAGTTTTCTCCTGCCAATGTCGGCATAGAAATATTGTTTATGGCGATTTTGAGCTTATCAAAGTATAGAGCAACTTCTTTCTGTGCGTCCGTTAGGACAACGGTTGAAGGAATAGTGTATTTAAAATTCACTCCCTTCAAAATCTCGTCGCTAGCTAGGTCGAAGTATCTGGTGCCGGAGGAGTCGCGACCCATCCGTGGCAAAAGGTCCACGTGGGAGACAACATTTCCATATTGGCCCGGGAAAGTGCAAAGGTATATCCTCTCACTAGTCATGGGTCTACCATAAGTATAACTCGGGGAACATCCGATTAAACGACTGGCCCCGATGTGCTTGTATCCGTCCAAAGTGAACGGTGCAGCAGTATTCGTAGCCGTCACGTCGTATTTCAATTTTCCCATATTGTCAAAGTACCCGCTGTGACTCATCAGGTGATAAGCGAGAGCATTGGAAACCGTTCGATCTTCGAAGGTAATCAACGAATGCTCCAGATAGGGATGGTTGTCGGCGGAAATCGTTCCCGTACTCAAACTACTAATCGCCAGAATCCACCCTCTACCTTGCCACGTACTGACCCGCTCCAAGTATAGCCGCGTTCTAGATCCGAAGAATCCATAAATCTTCGGCGAGTTAATGTAATACTCCGACGCGGGCGGATAGTCAAAAACGTATTGAGCATAATGCCCAAACTGGTTGGGTGCTGCTGTTTCTATCGGTGCGGTATCGAAAGATGCATTGCTTAAGTCAAACTGGTTAAGAAGGTTAGGATCGCCATCCGTCATCACATTTTGTCTTTTAAGGTCCAGGTGAATAATACCAATGCCCGTTGTATTGGCAGTGTCGTTGGAATCGTATTTACTGACTTTTTTAATTGCCAGGGCAAAAGGCAAATGATAAAAAACTTTCTCACGATCAAAAAGAAAACTATTATTGGCTTCGCTGACATCGTAAACGAATCCACTTGTCGGTTCGCTGTCTATGCTGCCTTTGATGAACTTCTCGATATCCATGAACTGATAGGCATCTAGAACCGCATTCTGCTGGGTCTCGTCTAGGACGACGTTTATGAGTTCTGGGTGATATTCCCTTTTGATAGACCTCATATATTCCGTATACCAAACTTGGTCGCGAATACTGTACTTGGGGAACATAACGGTTACGGTCTTGTCTCCTCCATTAACCTGAATATACAAAATTCCTCTGTCGTCTGCGGCCCAGCAATCGAATTCGTAAGCGAACACTATAGATTGTGAAAGTCGCCATCCTTCTACGCTTTGATAGCTTTCACTGTTGTTCCAGTTTACCAACTCTATTTTCCAACCGGTCGTACTGTTAAAATCAGAGGGTGTAGGAGTAGTAGGCACTCTCCATGTTTTCGTGGTAAAATGCCAGATATCAAGCCGCTTTGGCCAGGAGTAGGTAACGTTAGCTTCCAACTGTCCCGATGCAACCGAGCGCATGACCCATCTAAAATGGCGTTTATAGCACATCGCTGCGGTTATATAAACCACATTGCCTTCTTGAAGCTCATATCCAGGCTCATTGACTTTAATTTCGATGGTTTTGTCGGTAAGGTCATTTCTGGTGGTGTTGTAGATTGGGAAGTATTGCTTGGTCGTGTCTCTGGAAGCCCCGCTCCCCTGCAACGAGTTCTGGTTGTCTCCACGGAACTTGTACTTTCGGTCGTCCCTCACTATTCCCACAAACAGGTTTTTGGATGGTGGAGATTGTTGAGCGAGAAAAGTTTCAGGATAGTATAAAACGTTTTTACTACACTGTCCAAATTGGCCCGTTACGTTATCCGTCGTTCCAGGAAGATATGGAGGACCGTCCGGTTTGCCAAGGTTTGCAAGCTGATCGTCAGTAAAATCGATGCCCGTTTTGTATTCCAACCCCGTCATTTCATCGACCTTGGTCCGCTCTTTTATTGCAGCAAAAACCGACATCGGATAGCCGGGCATGTCAATCCGAAGCCGCCCGTTAGTAACGGTCGAAAGCATATCCGCAGTGATTGTGACGGGGTAATTGATAACCATTTCGCCTTCACAAAAGTGCCAGATAAAATCGTTGTTTGTACCCTGCCGTATCATTGGATCGGGGACATAGAACAACGTTCCGATCATCGCTCCGATGGGGGTAAATCCTGCATCGATAGGTTTGTCAGGGTTGCCGTACCCGAAGAATTTCCAGAACCTTACTTCAAACTGAATTTCGGAAGCAGGCAAAAGCCTACATGTTTCCAGAATGTTACCTTTCTCACAGCATTCTGAGGACATGGAGGAAGATGATGAAGCAGAGGACGAGGAGGATGGGTTGCATTCTTCCGTCATTTTTTCATATGTCGTACCTTTGGGCGGGTGATCAATCTGATACTGCGAAAAATAATTAGGACCAAGACATCGAATACTTATGGGCGGGATCACTCCATATGGGACGAGGTTGGAGTTATCTTTGCACATTTTACCATATAAGTCAAAATATCTTGTCGCTTTTGCCATTTTTCACTTGTTACAGGCCGCCGGGAGTGCGAGAACCAGCGTTTATCATCTTCACAATTGATTCAGCAATTTGTTTCGCAGCGGTCGGGACATCGCCGATATTAACATGAATTTCCAACATTTGTCCACCGCCGGGCTGAGTATAAGAGACAATGGACGGCTTAACAGTAGTACCCGCTGAGGTCTTGGCTGCAGCAGAAGCCCCCGCCGCAACTGGTCCGGCAACTCCTGGTGCTTCTTTCTCACGGAAAACAGCCGTCGCGGCCTCAGGGTATTTTATTCCTGCATTTTCGACATCGCGGATATACCCTACTCGTCTCCTGAAATAGGCTTCACTTTCTCGTTCTTTTTCGAGCCCCAAAGTTGCACGATTTAACTTCTCCTCGTTGTACTCCGCACCAGAATACCGCATCACATCCTGCTGAAGCTGCCGTTGATTCTCATGGGATTGAAGAACACTATCCCAGGTACTCTTCATTTTTTCCTGTGAAGTTTCACCAGGGGCGCGCTGGTATTCAATGGCTTGCCAAGAGTCCCGATCAAAACCCGCCTTTTGTGTATCGATGGCATATCCAACTTGTTCTTTGATTTTTTGAGTTACCGCGGCCGCAACAGGCGCTGCCACAGCACCTGCGCCTCCTGGAAAAACGGCACCGGGCGGAGGCGTATTGCCGGAGCCAGGCATAAAATAACCAGGCGTGGCCCAACCGGTCGCCGGTGCCCCGCCCGTCATCCCTGCGGACTTGTACATACCTTGAGCCGTCATGGCCTGGCCGTAGCCACCGCCGGACATGGCTTGATTCGTAAGACGGTTATAAAACCCAGTTGCCTGTTGTTGCATTGACTCAAAGGGGGTTCTCGCCATAGGGAAGGGCATGTTTGTCGTCGCGTAAGGCAGCCCAGTTGGGCCGGTCATGCCATTCAGTGTAAACCTCGACGCTTGGTCAAACCCTCCAACTGTACTACCACTAATGTTCGAAACGATGGCATTTGCCTTACCAAGCATCCGGAGCATGGAGGCTGTACTATGCTCCTGGTCAATTACGAACTTCGTAAATCGCCCCGCCCCAGTATGTGAGGCTTTTATGGCACTGACCCATCCGTCGCGCAATGCCCTAGCCTGTTCCGCCTGGGCAGTCTGTATTTGCAGTCGTTTATTCTCATAGTCCAGGACTGTCTTTACATATGCAGGCTGACCTTGCATGTGTTTGTTTTCATCCATAAACACCTGCTCTTGTTTTTCCAGAATTGATAACTGCTTGTCCATCGCGCCAATAGCCTGCATCCTCATCTGTGCGCTTGCTTTAACGCCAACACCCATATTATCCCACAATGTTACCATCTGCGTGGCGTACTGGACTTCCGACTCGGACTGGGCTAGAATTTCGTCGTACTGCTTTGTTCGCTGTCGGCCAGCCTGCACTTCCAGTTTGGTTTGCGTCGCAGCTTCTTTGTGGTAGTCAGCTATGGCCTGTTCCATAACGGCTGCGGTCACAGCCTCTCCGTATTTAGCTTTAAACCGCGCTGCTTCGTCCTTTCCCAATGCCGCAGATAACTGTGCAAAAGTTAATTGTTCTTTACCCAGCTTAGTATTTTCTCGGTTGGCTTCAAGAAATTGAGCTGCGTGTTCAGCAGCTAGAGCATGATTTTTGATAAGTTCCCGAACTTTGACAAGCTGCTCGTCCAACCTTTTGTTGGTCCCGTCATCAAATTGTCCGAGTAGACCGGCTTTTTCAATCATCTCGGAATACAGGGATGTCTCTGCATCCCTAACCCCCCTGATCGCCTCAACTACGTCTTTCATGTAAGAAAGACTCTCGTTCATCGCTTGAATTTCCGCTCTCGCCCCCTTCATCTCAACCTTAGTCTTTTCTTGTTCTTTACGTATCGCCGCCATCTTTTCCTTTACTTCTTCAGTTTTGTCTTCTATCGCATTATACTCATTCCACTGTTTTGTGAGTACCTCGTTCTGATCCTTCATCTGTTTGTATTGCTCTTCTAGCTGCTTTATTCGTTTGATGTCATAACCGGTTTCAGTGCCTCGTTTCATGCCCGCTTCGGTGGACTTCCTAATACGTTCTGCCAAAGGAATTTCGGCGGGTGCTTTAGCCGCCCCTTCCTTCTTCCCACCTCCGCCAAGCAACGCTTTGAAGTCACTGCCAATTTCTTTCCAATTACTCACCAGCCCATAAAGACCTCCGGCGATTGCCCCTAGAGGTGCTGCAATAGGAGCTAGCGGGCCAGTCAAACCTCCCAGCATCGCTCCTGTAGCCGCCATCCCGCCGACGCCCAAAAGGTTCTTACCCAATCCTGCAGCAGCCGCACCGCGAGTATTGCCTTTACTCTGTAGATGCCCTTGTAAAGCACCAAGCCCGAGTTCTCCCACAATACCAGTGATAATTGCTGCGGGGCTCCCACGACCGATTGCTTTGCCAATCCCGCCTATTACACGTCCAGCACCACCTATCCCCTTCCATCCTCCACGTAATACTCCAGCACCGGCACGATCTAATCCACCCTTGATGCTACCGAGACTAACTCCCCTTGCGTACCCCATAGCCCTGCCAGGCAGTCCAGCTATTCCTCTGCCGAATCGCCGCACTCCGAGTTTCTTACCACGTACCCACCTTCTAGCATCCATGCGGACACGACGCATCTCCCCCCCACGCCTTCGCGCCCTTCGCCTCGCATCCGGGCCATTCCATCCTACCCCGCCTGCGTCCGTTAAGCTCTGAGCAGCGTTGCCCGCGTTAATACATCCGCATATCTCTTTTGAGAGCCCGCCGAAAAGCCCCGCTCCGCCTGCCTTTCCTGTAGATGCTTTCGCGATACCTGCGAGCATTCCGCCCCCGCCCTTGAGGGCGGAAAGCATAGTCCCAATCATTTTGACGGCTGGCAAAACCGCCATGATACCCAAGCTCCATTTTCCCCAGCCTTCGGGCAAAGTGTCGATGTGTTTGCCAATGACATCAACAATCTTTGCGACCTGGTCGAGGACTGGCATCAGCATCCCGCCGACCTTGAGAGCAACGCGCTCGACTTGTTGGCGCATCTTTTGGATGGCGTCCACCTGTTGCTGTTTCGCCTTCGACTCCGCTTTGTCTGCTGCCGTCATCTCGTCTTGCTGGGTAAGATATTCATTGGCTCTGCGGTATTCTTCGAGAGAAATCTTTTTGGTCCAAAGAAGCATATTTATCTGGGCTTGCGTTCGTTCTTTATCCGCCTTCGACATATTCTCAAAAGCCGCCTGCATAGACGGGAACTTCTGGGAGATAGACGACAAAGCAGACATGTATTCATTCATCGCCTCAACATTCGCACCGGTTACTTCCTTGATGTTCTTCAGTATGTTCCCGAAGCCAGTCAAAGACGGAAGAACAAATCCGGTGGAATAGAGTTTGAAAAGTTTCGCCGTGTCTTCCCGTAGAATGGAGTTGGCATTCGCCAAGTTCTTCATCTCATCCGTGAGCTTGCCTATTCCGACACCGAATCGACCAGTCCTTGCAGCCAATTCGACGAGAGTTTTGTTGAATCTGTTAGTGGTTTCTACTGCATCAAAAACCGATGTGGGAATAACGAGTTTTTTGAGGGCACTGGCTACTTGTCTGGATGTACTATCCAGGGCAGCCCCAACCCCCATAAAATCCTGCTTAAGATCGCGAGCCGCTTTCGACTGTCTGACGAATTCAGACGTGATGGATGCGATGGCGTTATCCGTATTGCCGTATTGGGAGATAAGGCGGGCCTGGTCTTTAATGAGATCCTGAATTTCTTTGGAGATACTGTCGATTGCCTTCTGGGATTTCTCCCAGTTCTGAACATCAAGTTGGAGACGTATCTTCCTGTTGATTTCTTGACCCGAAGCCATAGCACACTCACATAATTAAATAGGGAAATAGTGGCACATTTAATTTATCCGAAAAATGCCGCTGTTTCCTCTATGTATTTTAGACCATACCGGCGATACCGGTCTCAGAGTCCAAAATCACACCAACCGCGTTCGCGATAACGGGACTGAGCTTTTTGATTGATTGCTCGGTCGCAGGGATGTTTTTCCCTTCCCTGTCTTTCAAATCCCAAGTCTTGAGCAACTTGGAAATCTTCATGAGCCGCGCTTCCAACGGGTTGAAGTTGATGCGAGCCCCGTCAGAATAAAAAATGTCTTTGACCAGGTTGACCGCATCTTCAAAGCTTGGTTTCTTGAATGTGAAGGTAAATTTCTCAACAGTTTGGACCTGATCCTCCCCGAGTATTTGCTTCACACCGTCCTCTTCCGTGTCTACGAAAATGCGTCCTTTTTTGTCTTCACCTACGTAGATGACTATTTCGATGACATCATTTTCACTTACAAACAGATTAACCACTTTTTATCTCCTTAAACTAAGATTTTTTCCTTTTTGCCTGATGGGACTGAACTTGATTAAAAATCGAGGACATATGGGAGAGTTGTTCAGCTAACATATAGGGCATTTTCCAAATAGACTCTGGGGTCAGTCCGGGAAATTCTTTCATAAGCAACCAAATTCTTATTATCTGCGGTATCGGCTCGTGCAAAGCCCGGCCCATGGCGAGGTCCGACATCGCAAGCGTTATTTTTTTAGTTCATCCTCAGAGTACCGCGTCGATTCCTCATACCGCTTATACAGCTCAAGAACGACTTGTGTCGGTAAATGGTTAATGGCATCCGGAGTCAAAGGCACTGGTCGTCCATCGTCACTTACCAAATCCCATTCCCGAAGGGCCAGCTTTATCCGCATGTCTCGGTAGATATACGGGTTCAGCACCTTGTCCACGCCATCTTCGCCCATAGGTACGGGCACGGAAGCTCGGTCGAGAATTTCGTTTTGTTCTCCCCATGCAATCTGCTTCCATCGCGTGTTTAAGACATGAACCTCTTGCTTCTTGTCAACGTCCTCTAGCATCTTTTGTGCTTGCTCGTCAGGAATGATGACGACGCTTTTGCCTCCGCGCTTACTTTTCTTAATTTGGTAATAAAGCGCAACGTGGATGAGACTGTTCGAATCGTTCACTATCAGCATAGCTTCCTCCTTATGCGATTTTCACAGTGAGTGACTTGCCCCAAAATGATTATGGGGCTTACCTGAATCATCGACAAAACTTGCTCTCAAACCATTAACTCCTTTTAAAGAGTTAAAAATCCTTTGAGCAGAGGCTTTTGTCTCCTCAGCCTTAACTTCCCTGTAGCCCACAGGTACTT
>Ga0172365_10001503_pt1 | contig 16899 bp, 17 predicted proteins | sample LakKivSesite48cm_FD_114535 | JGI IMG/M metagenome (GOLD analysis project Ga0172365, IMG submission 114535) | Sediment microbial communities from Lake Kivu, Rwanda - Sediment site 48cm | ecosystem: Environmental > Aquatic > Freshwater > Lake > Sediment | place: Rwanda: Western Province, Lake... | reverse complement strand
CAAATCCGCAACCTGAATAGCAGGGTTTAAATGTGATTCGGTTGTTAACAGGTTCATAACTATGTTTGCTGGTTTCACATAATTTGTCCCTCTTTCTAACAGCCTATGATATTTCTGCAGAAGTTCTCTTTCTTCTTTTCCACTGCCTGGGAAGTCGGCGATCAGAATACCCTTTTTATCTGTATATTCCAGAGCAAATCGGCCGGCATTCCGGAGCAAACCGGCCACCCTAACGGAGCAAAGTAGGCCACCGTTCCGGAGCAAATCGGCCACTCTCTGACAGACGGGTAAAGGGCGCTGGGTAACGATGCCGTAGAATCACCGTAGGAGGTGATTCTAGTGGCCAACAGGAGGTTACCCATGCGCAAGATCAAAGAGGTCCTGCGTCTCAAGTTTGAATGTGGAATTAGCGAGCGCGAGATAGCTCGAAGTTGCTCGATATCCCGGAGTACAGTAGCTGACTATTTGCGGCGGGCATCCGCTGCGGGAATAGACTGGGCAACTGCTACACAACTGGCAGAAGTCGATATTGAACAGCGCTTATTTCCAGCGCCGCCGGTTTCCCAGCCGCTGCCGCGGCCACTGCCGGACTATCAACATATCAATGAGCAACTCCGTCAGTACCGCAAACTAAACCTGACCCTCTCCCAGCTGTGGCTGGAATACAAAGCGGAACACCCAGATGGCTACCAGTACAGCCAGTTCTGTGACTTGTACCGGCGCTGGCGTGGCAAGCTGGACTACTGCATGCGCCACGAGCACCGGGCCGGCGAGAAATTATTCATCGACTACTCTGACGGATTATCTATCGTCGACATGGCCACCGGTGAATTGACACTGACCCGACTGTTTGTAGCCGTCTGGGGGGCATCTAACTATACTTATGCTGAAGCCTCGCTGTCCCAGACGCTGCCGGAATGGGCCGGCGCCCATGTGCGCATGTTCGACTACTTTAAATGTGCTCCCCGGGTGCTGGTGCCCGATAATTTGAAAAGCGGTGTCAACAAAGCCTGCAAGTACGAACCAGAGCTGAATCCGACTTATGCTGACCTCGCGGAGCATTATGGCTGCGCCGTGCTGCCCGCGAGACCTTACCGAGCCAAAGACAAAGCCAAAGTCGAAGTCGGTGTGCTGATTGCCAAGAGATGGATACTGGCGGTATTACGGCACCGTACTTTCTACAGTCTGGCGGAACTCAATGCCTCTATCCGGGAGTGTCTGGAACGGCTCAATAGCCGGATGCTGCGGAAAGCGAAGAAATCCCGCCGGGCGCTATTTGAATCGCTGGACCTGCCCAGTGCCCTGCCATTGCCTGCCAGTCCGTACGAGTACGCCGAATGGGGAAAAGCCAGGGTGAATATCGACTACCATATCGCGGTAGACGGTCACCTCTACAGCGTCCCATTTCAGCTCCTGCACGAGAGACTTGACATACGGCTGACCGGTACCACAATTGAAGTTTTTCACAAGGGTAAGCGTGTCGCTGCTCACCCCAGATTGTACGGAAATGCCCCTCCATCCACGCTAAGGGAGCATATGCCTTCGGAACACCGCTTTTACGCAGAGTGGAATCCGGATCGTTTTATTCGCTGGGCCGGTAAGATCGGAGAGTCCACCGCCAAAGTAGTCGAGAAAATACTGTCCACCCGGTCTTATCCGGAACAAGCATACCGCTCGTGCCTGGGCATTATCCACCTGGAGCGTGACTACGAGAAGGAACGCATCGAAGCGGCTGCCCAGCGGGCTTTGAAATTCAATACCTGCACTTACCGGTCGGTGAAAACTATCCTGACTATGGGCCTGGACCGTCGATCTGACGCCGCAGGGTCACCAACCCAATTGAAACTACCTTTTCACCGGAATATCCGGGGACAAGAATATTACCAATAACAGAGGAGAAAACAATGCTGAATCAACAAACCATGTCCATCCTGCACTCGCTCAAGCTGTTTGGCTTTGCCAGGAGTTTTGAGGAGAGGCTGGCTGACCCTAATCAAGCGGGACTCTCTCATGCCGAGTTTATCGGTTTGCTGGTGCAAGATGAGAAGACCTACCGCGACAATTTGAGGCTCAGACGCCTGCTCAAGAAAGCCAAACTACGCCAGGAAGCATCACTGGAAGACATCGATTACAAGGCATCACGAGGATTGAGCAAGCAAGCATTGCTGGATCTGGCTAATCCTCAGTGGGTGGCCGCCTTCCGGAATGTCCTTATCTGTGGACCAACCGGTATCGGGAAAAGCTTTATTGCTTGCGCACTGGGTAACTCCGCCGCCCGCGCTGGCTACACCGTGCTTTACGTCAGAGCCCCCAGGCTATTTGAAACCTTGCAACAATCCCGCGGAGACGGCTCTCACCTCAAAACATTAACCCGGCTGAGTCGGGTGCAGCTCCTGATAATAGACGATTTTCTACTCACTCCTCTTTCGGAATGGGAACGCCGTGACCTGCTAGAAATCGTCGAAGACCGTTACCAGGCAGGCGCCACTATCGTAGCCAGCCAATGTCCTCTGGGTGACTGGCACCCTGCCATCGGCGACCCCACCTTGGCCGACGCTATTTGCGATAGATTACTGCATAATGCCTATAAACTGGAGATGAGAGGAGAATCCATGCGTGTCAAATCACCCGCCAGCACCCAGAAACATGAACGTGAAAGGCCGATTGCAAGTGACAACAAGTTGAGTTAAACTAAACATCCCGGCGCCACTTCCCGGAGGTCGCCCACCAGGTGGCCGATTTGCTCCGGACACGTGGCCTGGTTTGAACTGGATTCACCGGCCGATTTCAGCGGAATGCACAATAAGCCGAATAGCCGATGTCCGCTACCTAGCCTTAGAGTATCATTTTCTTTAGTCTGTTGAATAACTATGTTACTGTCTAACAATGACTCTGAAAACGCTTCTGACGCAGAATAAAAAATCTATTGTACAAAGATGGTTCAATCTGATAGCAGATACCTATCCCGCCGGCGTCTCCGGTTTGCTAAAAGATAGCGATAGGTTCACCAATCCGGTGGGCTATACTATTTCGCAAGAAATAAATTCTCTATACGATGAACTCCTGCACGGGCGGGCAGACTCCGAAAAAGCCGCTGAATCTCTGGACAACATTATTAAAATCAGGGCGGTCCAAGACTTCTCCCCTCAGGAAGCCGTCTCTTTTGTTTTCCTGTTGAAGAAAGCTGTGACGGATGAACTGGGAAGCGAGATCGAGAAGAAACAGTCTTTCAGGGAGTGGATAGACTTTGAGCCCGGGATAGATAAATTGGCATCTATAGCATTCGACAAATACGTAAAATGCCGCGAGAAAATTTGCGAACTCCGAATCAATGAGGTGAAAGCTGACAGGGAGATAGCTTTCAGATTGCTCAGATTGATGGGAGGTAAAAACGGGAAGCACGGCGAGGCTGTAACGGAATGAGTGCCGTGTATCTGGCCTTCGGAATCATCATACCTTATGCCGCTCTTTTTATATTCGTCGTTGGACTTGTCTATCGCGTCGTGAGATGGGCACGCTCACCTGTTCCCTTCCGCATTCCTACAACCTGCGGGCAACAAAAATCCCTCCCCTGGATCAAGTCCAAAAAAATCGAAAACCCTTACAATACCGCCGGCGTTGTAGCCCGGATGGCGCTGGAAGTGCTCGCATTCCGGTCGCTGCTGCGGAACACGAAAACCGAGCTGAAGCAAGGGATTCAGAAGCTTATTTACAAGGACAGCAAGTTACTCTGGCTGGCGGCCTTTGTCTTCCACTGGACCCTCCTTATCATTCTACTGAGGCATTTGAGACTATTCGTCGAGCCTATTCCCGGTTTTGTGATCTCGATACAGAGATTGGACGGGATTCTCCATATACTCCTGCCCAATCTGTACATAACAGATATCCTCATTGTGTTAGCCCTGGGCTATCTCTTATTCAGAAGAGCGGCAAGCGCGCAACTACGCTATATCTCGCTGTTCTCCGATTACTTTGCTGTCCTGCTGCTGTTGAGCGTAACCCTTTCCGGCATTTTCATGCGGTTCATTTTCAGAGTAGACCTTGTGAGTGTTAAGGAGTTGGCGCTGGGGGTCCTGAGCTTCCATCCCTCTATCCCTGCGGACGCAATCGGCCTGGCCTTTTATGTACATCTTTTCCTCGTTTGCACTCTATTCGCTTACCTGCCATATAGTAAAATGGTGCACATGGCCGGGGTCTTTCTGAGCCCGACGAGGAACCTGGCGAACAACAGCCGTATGCGCAGGCATATCAACCCCTGGGATTACCCTGTCAAGGTCCACACCTATAAAGAGTGGGAGGATGAATTCAGAGAGCACATAAGAGAATCCGGGTTACCCTTGGAAAAGGAATAAGATGACGGACGGGACAAAAAAACCAGAAGAATTATTGAAGTTAGATTACACCCCACCCAAAAAGGGTTGGATGGAAACCCCTGTTGATTTTAAAAAGGGCACTTATTGCTACAGCGCACCACAGAAACATCAGGAATACCTGGGACTTCCGTACCCGAGACAATGGCAGCCGTTCGATAAGGACTGGAAGCTGCCGGAGAACTGGAAACAGATAATACTCGACGGAATGAGCGACCGCCTGAACAAGTACCGGTCATTCCGGTTGTACATGGACATCTGCGTGCGATGCGGCGCCTGCGCCGACAAGTGTCACTTCTTCATCGGCACCGGTGACCCCAAGAATATGCCGGTGCTCCGGGCCGAGTTGCTGAGGTCGGTTTACAGAAAGTATTTCACCCTGGGAGGAAAGCTCTTCGGTAAAATGGGAGGAGCCAGGGAACTGACAGAGGATGTGCTGAAAGAGTGGTTTTACTACTTCTATCAATGTACCGAGTGCCGCCGCTGCTCTGTCTTCTGCCCGTATGGCATCGATACCTGTGAAATAACGATGATGGCGCGAGACCTGCTCAGCCTGGTTGGTCTCAACGTAGGCTGGGTCGTTGAGCCCGTATCCAACTGTTTCAGGACCGGAAATCATCTTGGCATCCCCCCGCACGCATTCAAGGATACCCTGGATTTTGCCATTGATGAGGTAGCGGACTTAACCGGCATCAAGGTGGACGCCTCGATCAACAGGAAGGGCGCCGAACTGCTCTTCATCACCCCGTCTGCCGATTATTTCGCCAGCCCCCACTGGTATACTTTCCTGGGATATTTGATGCTTTTCCATGAAATCGGGCTGGACTATACATGGAGCGCTTACGCTTCCGAAGGCGGCAACTTCGGCCTCTTCCACTCCGCCGAGATGATGAAAAGGCTGAACGCCAAGATGTATGCCGAAGCTAAGAGACTGGGAGTGAAATGGATACTGGGCGGAGAGTGCGGCCATATGTGGAGGGTTGTCCACCAGTATATGAATACCGCCAACGGGCCCGCCGATTTTCTGGAGGAGCCTGTGTCTCCGATAACGGGTACGAAGTTTGACAATGCGAAAGCTACAAAGATGGTCCACATCTGCGAGTTTACCTCCGACCTTATCAAGAACAATAAATTGAAGTTAGACCCGAGCCGAAATGACCATTGGAAGATGACCTTCCATGATTCTTGTAATCCGGCCAGGGCCATGGGGCTCCTCGAGGAGCCGAGGTACATAATCAAGCATGTATGCAACAATTTCTACGAGATGCCGGAGAATACCATAAGAGAGTACACCTTCTGCTGCGGCAGCGGGGCCGGCCTGGGTTCAGACGAGAATATAGAAATGAGGTTGAGAGGCGGCCTTCCCAGAGCGAACGCTGTCAAGTTCGTTAAGGAAAAACACGGGGTGAACCTCCTTACCTGTATCTGTGCCATTGATAGAGCTGTGCTTCCAACCCTGCTGCAATACTGGGTTCCGGGAGTGGAGGTCAGCGGCCTTCATGAACTGGTAGGGAATGCGCTGCTGATGAAGGGGGAGAAGGAGCGAGAAACTGATATGCGCGGCACTCCCTTCAAACAAAAGGAAAGCTGATGTACGACAAAGGTAAAATCATTGCCGGAATTATTATCTTTTTAATCCTGATTACCTTTCCTATCTGGTATCTCACGGCTCACAGTCAAACCAGCCATGTGCCCTCACTCGAAACCCCGATTGGGAATGAGTGCATAGAGCCGACAAACTGGATGCTAGATAACCATATGAAATTGTTGGATAGTTGGAGGAATCAGGCTGTCCGCGGTGGGAACTACACCTACGTAGCCAGCGATGGGAAAGAGTGGGATATAGCCCTAACCGGGACCTGTCTGGCCTGCCATGATAAGGCCGAATTCTGCGACCAATGCCATAGCTATGAGGGGGTAACTCCCGATTGCTGGAGTTGCCACATCAGCAGTCCCACCAGTGGCAATAGTACTGCCAGTGGCAATATTACCGGAGCACAATAGATGGACGTTGATAGACGAGGATTTATAAAACTGGCCGGCATTGCCTTCGTAGGCCTTCTGGCAGCAAAGCCGATTTTCGACGTGTTCTCGCGCGCCGAAGCGCCGAAAATTGCCGCAGAAACGGAAGTGTCGAGCAAGATAAAGTGGGGCATGGCTATTAAAATCGGAAACTGCAAAGACGGATGCACAGAATGCATAACTGCCTGCGATAATATCCACAATGTGCCCGATATCCCCGACCCGAAGCATGAGATCAAATGGATATGGGATGCTAACTATGAGGAAGTATTCCCTGAGCAGGATAGTCCATACATTGCCAATTCGTTGAAATCATTACCCGTTCTCGTGCTCTGTAATCATTGTCTTAAGCCTCCCTGCTGCAGGGTTTGCCCGACAGGCGCTACGTGGAAGCGGGCAGATGGAATAGTCATGATGGACTATCACAGATGCATTGGCTGCCGGTACTGCATGGCTGGGTGTCCCTACGGAGCACGCAGCTTCAACTGGGTGGACCCGCGACCCTACATCAAGACACTCAATCCCGATTACCCGACACGGACTAAGGGTGTGGTGGAGAAATGCGACTTCTGCGAAGAAAGGCTTGCCAAAGGCTTGATTCCGGCATGTGTAGAGGCGTGCACGGAGAAGGTTCTGGTTTTCGGCGACCTGAACGACCCGAACTCAGATATCCGGAAGCTACTCGCCACAAACTACAGCATTCAGCGTAAAGCCGAACTGGGGACAGGGCCCAACATTTATTATGTAATCTAGGATATTCATAAATGATAGAAAAGGCGTTTACCGGAAGTCGAAAATACTGGGCATGGATACTTTTTCTGCTCCTTGTTATAGCTATAGGTTTTGGCTACTATCTCCTGCAGTGGTTCCGCGGATTGGGAGTAACCGGCATGAGCCGGGATGTCTCCTGGGGGCTTTATATAGCCAATATGACCTTCCTTGTCGGCGTAGCAGCGGGGGCGGTCATGGTGGTCTTGCCCTACTACCTTCACAACTACAAAGCATTCGGAAAGGTTACCACTTTCGGAGAGTTCCTGGCTGTAGCTGCGGTAACCATGTGCATTCTATTCGTGGTTATAGACCTCGGGCAGCCGGTGCGGGCTTTCAACCTTATACTGCACCCGAGTCCCCACTCGATTCTTTTTTGGGACGTGATTGTCCTGTCGGTTTACCTTTTGCTCAATCTGATAGTAGGCTGGTATTTACTGAGGTCCCAGCATTATGAGGAACCGCCGAAGGCCTGGGTTAAACCGCTGATTTTGATTTCCATTCCCTGGGCTATCAGCATTCACACGGTTACAGCTTTCATTTACAGCGGCCTGGCTGCGAGGCCCTTCTGGCTGACCGCGCTTATGGCACCCCGCTTCCTAGCTTCAGCGTTCGCTGCCGGCCCCGCTCTGCTAATCATAGCCTGTCTGATCATGAAAAGAGTCGCTAATTACGATGTCGGGAAAGAAGCGATACAAAAGCTGGCACAGATTGTGCTCTATGCAACAATCATCACTGTGTTCTTCCTCATAGTGGAGGGTTTTACCGTCTATTACGGTCAGGTTCCGGAGGACGTAAGTCACCTTGACTACTTCTTCGTAGGTCTGAGTGGACAAACAACACTTGTGCCCTGGATATGGACTTGCCTTATATTCTGGGTAGCAGCTATCGCCTTGCTGCTCGTCCGCAGGACGCGCAAGAATGAGAAAACTCTGGTACTCGCTGCCGCTCTGGTATTCATTGCCATGTGGCTAGACAAGGGGTTAGGTTTGCTTGTGCCCGGATTTACTCCCTCGCCTCTGGGTACAATAGTTCAATATCTGCCTACAGTGCCCGAGATATTAATCTCCCTGATGGTCTGGGCAATAGGTTTACTGATACTTACTATATTTTATAAGATAACTATCGGAGTCAAACAAGAGAGTGGAGAAGAGGAATCAGCACATGCTATCTCTTTCTGACCATAGTGGATGCCGCCATTTCACATTCGCCAGGGCGGTCGAACGTGTTGACATAGCTAGCGATAGGATGATATACTGAATATTAACCCTACAATTTGTACAGAATTTTTTTATATTGGGAGGCTGGTATATGGACGATAAAACACCCATGGTAGATGAGCTCGAGAAAGGCCCCTGGCCCAGCTATGTGAAAGAACTCAAGCGGGCTGCAAAGAAGCATGACTCGGTGAAGGACCTGATAAAGGTCCAGGAGCGCTCTTTCGAGAGGAAGATGACCCAGTGGAAGCACGGCGGCATCGTTGGCGTCAAGGGTTACGGCGGCGGTGTCATCGGGAGATACATCCAGGACCCCGAGACTTTCCCTAATGTGGCTGCATTCCATACCATGCGTGTCAACCACCCTTCAGGATGGTTTTATGACACGAAGGCGCTGAGAACTATCTGTGATATCTGGGACAAACACGGCAGCGGGATGACCAATTTCCACGGTTCGACCGGCGATATAATCCTCCTGGGGTGCACCACTGAAGAGCTCCAGCCAACTTTCGATGATCTGAGCGAGCATGGGTTTGACCTGGGGGGGTCAGGCTCCGACCTGAGATCGCCTACAGGCTGCGTAGGCCCGGGGCGCTGTGAATGGGCGTGTTTCGATACCCTCGGCTTTATCTATGACGTGACTAAGACTTATCAGATGGAGCTTCACCGACCTCCATTCCCCTACAAGACCAAAATCAAGGCCTCCGGCTGCCCCAACGACTGCGTGGCCGCCATAGCGAGGTCTGATTTCAGCTTAATAGGAACCTGGAGAGACCACTTGAGGATCGATCAGGACGCGGTCAAGGAGTACGCGGATAGGGGATTCGATATCCAGCGTCTGGTTGTCGCCAAGTGCCCCACCGAGGCAATAGAGCTGGTTAACGGTAAACTCGAACTGACGCATCCTGAGGACTGTGTCAGATGCATGCACTGCATAAACCTGATGCCAAAGGCAATCAGGCCAGGTGTTGATACCGGCGCAACCATACTGGTCGGTGCTAAAGCACCAATAATCCACGGGGCTGTTCTCTCTACCGTACTTATCCCTTTCATCAAGGTACAATCCCCATACACTGAGATAAAGCAGCTTTGGGAGAAGATGATTGACTGGTGGGATGAAAACGGCAAGACCAGAGAGAGGTTAGCCGAGCTTATAGACAGGATGGGAATGCCCGTCTTCCTTAAAGCTATGGATGTGGAGCCCTGTCCCCAGATGATATACACGCCCAGAGCAAATCCGTACTTTTTCTGGGAAACAGCAGAAGTTAAGAAGTAAGGTTTAATCAATTTCAGAAGTGGTGTATGGACGGAATACAACAGGACAAGCCTGTTTATGAATTACTAAACCAGAGAATTTAGAGGAGGAAGCTATTAATGTGCCCAACTGATGTAGGCCCCCCCGATTTTAAGACGATGCTGCCCGATGTGATTAAGAAGAATTATGGCAAATGGAAGTATCACGAGATATTAAAGCCCGGAGTTATGAAGCATGTAGCCGAGTCCGGAGACGCGCTTTATACGGTGAGAGCAGGGTCACCCAAGCTGGTGAGCACAGACTTTATCCGCGACCTCTGTAATATAGCTGACAAGTACTGTGATGGACACCTCAGGTTCACCAGCCGGTATAACCCGGAGCTTCTAACTCCCAAAAAGGAGAATGTCGAACCCATAATCAAGGAGCTAAATAAGCTCGGGTTACCCGTAGGCGGCACCGGAAGCGGCCCAGGGGCCTGCCTGTCCAACGTCATTCACACTCAGGGATGGATACACTGCCATGGTGCAGCATCCGATGCCTCAGGACTTGTCAAGGCGATGATGGACGAGCTTTATGACTATTTCGTGGGCAAGAAAACACTTCCTGCCAAAATGAGGCTTTCCCTTGCCTGCTGTCTCAACATGTGCGGCGCCATTCATGCCAGCGATGTGGCCGTAGTGGGAATGCACACAAAGGTGCCCAAGGTAGACCACGAGAAGATGCACGCAATGTGTGAAATCCCCACAGTTGCGTCATCCTGCCCTACAAAGGCTATACGGAAGCATCCCGACGCCAATATCAAGAGCGTGGTCGTGGATGAGACGAAGTGCATGTATTGCGGCAACTGCTTCACTGTCTGCCCGGCAATGCCTCTGGCCGACGCTGAAGGTGACGGGGTCGCTATTTTTGTGGGAGGCAAGGTCTCCAATGCCCGCAAGCCGCCTATGTTGTCCCGTGTAGTTGTTCCTCACCTGCCTAATAATCCGCCCCGCTGGCCGGAGGTGGTGGGTACTGTCAAGCACATTATCGAAGTATACGCAGAGAATGCGCGGTGGGGCGAGCGCATGGGCGAGTGGATACAGCGAGTAGGCTGGGAGAAGTTCTTCCAGCTTACGGGCCTTCCTTTCCCTGTGCAGCTTATCGACGACTTCGAGCTGGCCCGAGACACTTTCCGGAGCACAACTCAGTTCAAATGGACCTAGGAGGAGGGGAAAATGAGCGATGATGAGGTGTTGAAGCAGAAGATCATAGAGTGGTTCAAGACACATTCAAAGGAAGGCCACACGAAGTTCTACATGAAGGACGTCGTGAAGGATCTCTGCGGCGAATACGATAAGCGTGCAATTCAGAAGGCGATGAACGACTGCACAGTCGACGGAACGCTTAAGTATTGGTCCACGGGCAGTTCGACGATGTTCTGCTTACCAGAGAATTTCTAGGGATACGGACAGCCATCGCAATTCTGCGAAAAGTCAGTATGAGCGCTTGGCTGTCTATGTTCGCTAGCTAAGTATGGGGTTGGGGACAAAGCTGCACCCTCACGGAAGTTTCAGCTAACAAGCCCATGTGATGTATCTATGAAAAGTACAAAAAAAACGTGTTCCAGTGTATTAATATCCGCACCGCAGGGCCGGTCCGGCAAAACAACTGTGAGCCTGGCCCTGTGTGCTCTGCTCAGAAGGCGGGGCCTATCGGTTCAGCCGTTCAAGAAGGGGCCCGATTATATCGACCCCTCGTGGCTTTCCGGCGCTGCCGGTAGAAGCTGCCGCAACCTCGACCTTTTCTTTATGCCCGAGGAAACGCTGCTGGCTTCCTTCCAGCAAGCCTGTCAGGGGGCAGACATGGCTCTTATTGAGGGAGCTATGGGACTTTACGATGGTTTAGACTCAGCGGGATGGGGAAGCACAGCTCACTTGGCCCGTCTCCTTAACGTTCCCGTTATCCTTGTGGTCAATGCGACCCGTATGACTGGCAGCATAGCTGCCATGGTGATGGGGTACCAGCATTTCCAGCCTGACGTTAAGATTGCCGGCGTCATCCTTAACAATGTTTCCGGCAGCCGACATCAGCGCAAGCTGACAACCGCAGTAGAGGAATATTGCCACATACCTGTGGTGGGGAGCATACCACGGGACACAGACTTATCCGTTAGGGAACGTCACCTGGGGCTTATCCCTTTCCCGGAAGCTGAAAAACCGGATTCCACTATAGAACGGATCTGCCGCAAGCTTGAGCCACACCTCGATATAGACCGCATTTTAACCATCGCCCACAGCTTTGAGGCTGCACCGCGGATTCCTGTAACCGGATTCAAGAGCAAGCCCACTCTGGTTAAAATCGGGGTGATGCGAGACAGGGTGTTCAACTTCTACTACCCGGAGAATCTGGAGGCATTGAGCCGCGCGGGTGCGGAGCTGGTCTTCATCGACTCGCTGCAAGACCGATTACCCGAGGTTGACGGGCTTTATATCGGGGGTGGTTTCCCCGAGCTTTTCCTGAAAGAGCTGGAAGCCAATCGCTTATTGCGTTCAGACATAGCTGACGCTATTGAGCATGGCCTGCCGGTATACGCGGAATGTGCCGGGCTGATGTACCTATGCCGGGGTATCCGTTGGCAAGGGCAGCGCCATGAAATGGTCGGGATAATCCCTGCTGAGGTAGAGTTGTCTGCGCGGCCTCAAGGTCACGGCTATGTGAAGGCTGAAGTAGTCGAGAAAAATCCCTACTTCCCCGTCGGCTTAACCCTGCGGGGTCACGAATTCCATCATTCGAAGCTATCGAAATCGGATGGTGTTAAGTTTGCCTATCGTATAAGGCAAGGGCACGGGATAGACGGCGAGGTAGACGGTATTATATATAAAAATGTATTAGCAGCATATACTCATCTTCATGCTTTGAGTATACCGGAGTGGGCCGAGTCTTTCGTATCCCTGGCATCCGGGGAACGGAAACGCCCCATGACCCGCGGCGCTGAGAAACTAATGATGACGGCAAAATCAATCTAGGAGGTGAACATGCCGAAGAAAATACTAGCTGGTATGGAAATCGAGATCGACGAAGACGGTTTCATACAGGAGCCGGAGAAGTGGTCCAAAGAGGTGGCCGAGGACCTGGCCAAAGAGGAGAGCAGCGTTCATCCCATGCCCGAGGACCACTGGAGACTAGTAAACTATATCAGGGACTACTACCTGAAATTCGGGGTAGCGCCCCCGGTACGGATGCTGTGCAAGCAGAACAAGTTCGACCTAAAATACGTTTACGAAATGTTTCCCAAGGGGCCGGCAGCGGGCGCTTGTAAGGTAGCCGGGCTGCCCAAGCCTACCGGTTGTGTCTAAGGGGACAATCCGGAAGAATAACCGGCAAATGTGAGAAAAGCCAACAGAAGGAAGAGGGAAGCGTAAGGAGGGCTCACGTCGTTGTGGGTAATAGCTACGCTTTCCTCACCACTCTGGTTTTTGTTTCAGCACGTAGGTAAGAGGAAGCGTTCTTCGTACAACTGCAGCACTGCTTCTTTTGGGTCTTTCACTAGGTCTACCGTTACATGCCTGCGTTCCGGGGAAAGAACTCATAAGCGGCTTACCCTGCCCTTAATTACCAGTGGGTAGATATCCGCATCTTGGAATTGATCTCTTTGACGCCCGGCACCTTCCTGGCTATCTCCCGTATCTTATCCGCCTCCACCAACGACCCCACAGACCCACTAATGGTGATAACACCCCTATCTGCCTCAATTTCAACTCCACCGTCTGAGTTATCTGCACTTTGTGCAACTGCGGCTCTAACCTCAGTGCTCAACACCATATCATCTATAATCTTTTTCGACTCCGGAGTCGGCTTGAATTTATCCAGGTTCGCTATGTAAGATATGAGCCCGCATGCGTCGTCAATGCTTATATGCTCAAGATTTATCACAATATCATACAGCGCGGGATCGTACCAATCTGCATGATAAAGGAACCTCGTCCACTTGACCCTTTTCTCATCGATATCCTTGATGTATTTTATCGCTTTTTCCCGGCTTAAATTGTTGCGCTCCATGGCCGCTTTTATACGGAATTCCATATCCGCAATGACCCTGACCCTCAAGACCAGAGGAATTTCCCTGAGCAGCAAATGGCCTGCGTGACCATGATACACGACTTTATCATTCCTGACCTCTTTATATATGGCGGCGCGAATATAGGCGAGATAGTGAACCCTTTCCGTAGTCAAACGTTCGAGAAACCCGGGCGGTTCGGCAAGGGCGTCGGACAGCTTTTCCAGCGGCGCACCATATTGCCTGGCTGCTCTCACTATTACTTCCCTGGATATGCAGCGGTAGCCCAGTTTTTCGGCCAGGCATTCAGCCAGGGTAAGCCCGCCACTGAATGTGCCCCGCGATATGGTAATAATTGCCATCACATCCTCCTATTCTCCACGCCCTGATTATAATCAGTAAAAAGTCCTGTGACAATAAATATCAACCACAAATCTTTAAGGTCGTCCGTTAGCGGCTTGAGGAAAGAGGCAGCGCTTTCAAATATCGCAGAATCTGCTATGGACATTTGCCCTTCTAATGCCGGAAGGGCTTGCCACAAGGAAAAGGCTATTTTAGAGAACTTACTCTTTGATAACTACGAGCCCAACCGCACATAGAGTTAGAATTATTGCCACTATCAGGGCAAATATAATGTACATGCCCCCTTTGCTGCGCACCATCCCGATGAGCCCTCCCCACATTCCAAGCACCGCAGCAGAGCAAGTAACAGATATACCCAGCATCGCTATAGCATCACCATGAGACAGCATACTGAAATACCAGTGCCCTTCTAGAGCTGCGCTGACGCCAGCACATTCGCTCCAGATAGTGTCCACACTAGCGCCACTCCACAGTTGATTGAGCGTACACGTCCTGTCGAGGTAGCCATTCGATATCATGTAAATTATTATGCCGACTATTGAAATAAGTATGCCGAGAAGGGCAATCCGATAGGCAATTTCTCCATAAATGACTCCCGTGACTGGTACTTCCGGCGGCTTTTCCTTTTCCATGGCGCACCACCTGCATTACAACATTTCAATCCCATCAATGGCCAGTTTGACCCCTGCACCGATCATCACTAATATTATCATCCATCGGATAAATTGTGCCTTCACCTTGAACATTAACCTCGCCCCAATGCTCGTCCCTATCACTACTCCAATTATGCACGCAACTGCAAACAGCGGGAAGATACCTCCGCGCATAATGTAGGGCCAGACAGCAGCGGTATCGCCCATGCCTATTAAGACCTTACTGGAAGCAGCCGCAACCTTAAGTGGAGCAAGCATGACCAGGTTGAATACAGGCACCATAGCCCAGCCGGCTCCTACGCCGAACATACCTGAGACTACTCCACATGCGCAAAACAGAAAGATGCCAACGGGTGACCTTGTAACCTTATAGTTGACAACTTTACCCATTGATTGTTCCCAGTACGACATTGCCAGACCCAGCCTTTGTGTAAAGCCGTCAACCTTCTTTACTTCGGGATACTCGACTTTCTTGCCGCCAAAGAGTATCAGGAGAGCAATAAATATTACGAGTACACCTAAAATCAGCCTTATTAAAGCTTCACCGAATTCCCCTGCTGAAGCTTTAACGTAACCGGCTAGCAGAGCACCTACTACAGCGAAGATGGTGTAAGGGACCGCTGCAAAAAAGAGCAACTTTATATTCGCCAGCCCCCTGCGAAGGAACGGACGAGCTGCAATCAACGAGCCGGCCATAGCGACGACCAATCCGGTGGCCCTGATAATGAACGAATCAATGGGTGTAAAACCCATCATCAGAGGTGTGAATACAACTCCGCCACCCACACCACCAAGCACAGCAACAATACCTATTAGCGTACATATGGCTACAAACACGAAGAAGAACGCTACCGGGCTCAGGCCCATGCTCTGGTCGGCTGAGTCCGCAGCATAGCCTATGCCACTGCTAAACAGAAATATTGTTATAGCAAGTACAATGGCAGCAGCAATGGAAAGTTTTGATAGCCTCATATCATTTTACAATGAATTTTAGGTTACCTAACTACTCTCCCAACTTTTTGTGCGTATGCCATAGCCAGCGTCCTGTAGATGAAGTGAGCGCCCTTGGAGAATGGAGCATATATGAGCAGAGAGAACAAGAGCCAGAGGTGAACCAGGTAGACAGAGTAGGTCGCTGTCGGCAGGTCAGCCAGCCTAACCACTTCGGTAACAACTCCACTTATAGCGACGAATGTAAGCAGCAGGATGAGAAACCAATCGAAATAGGTCGTCCTGCTTCTGTTACTACTGCCGGGGAAAAACCTCCTGTAGATTGCCAGCGCGCAGCCAGCAAGAAGCAGGAGAGAGCCCAAGTTACCCGCTATCTTAATAGGACTGGTCAAGGAATATGGCGACTCTATCCCCGCTAAATGATAGACCGCGCCCAGAAAGGCAGCCAGCAGCAGCAGAATAAACCCGTAGAAGATCGCTAAATGCGTATAGCGGTTGGTCTTGTTCGCCTGACATTTGCCGAAATCGCCATGTAACAATATACCTAATATGGCAAATGCGAAGCTCTTGAGCCAGCTCTTGGGGGGATCCGATGCCGGTGCCGGGTCTTTTTCGGACTCATTGATACCTTTCCAGAATCTGAAGCCCCCGATAACAGCCACAACCGCAACGAAGACAATTATTACAGCCATACCGATGTAGGCGTCGGGGTTGGGAATCATATGATTTTCGACAATCTCACCTTTGGGAAGTGTGAGGTCCCCCGCAATAGCGAGAAAGGCAAACAGAAGCAGCGCAGGGAGAGCAAGCATGGGCAGCAGGTATACAGGCGATGAAAAGGCTTTTCGCAAGAAGCCGGGAAGCGTATAGCTCATAATTGCATAGCTTCTGACGGCAGCCAGAACATCTCCCGGTTTGGCATCCCGGGGACAGTATGCGGTGCAGTCGTTACACCGATGGCACAGCCACACATCGGGGTCCTTCAGCAACTTATCCTTCAACCCCCGCTGAGCCCACATCATCTCTTTCCTCGGGAAAGGCTTATCGTCAGGAGAGAGGGAACAGACTACCGAGCAGGTACCGCACTGAAAACATTTTTTCAGCGACTCACCACCAAGGCCAATTACTTCCCTGACGAATTCAGTGTCGGGTTTAATGACTTTTTGTTTCTCCATATGACCGTTCTATAACGCTTCCAAGACCAGTTCCGAGATATCCTTTATCTCGATTACGCCTTCTTTCCCCATAGTAAGAAGGCTGTCAT
>Ga0172365_10001500_pt1 | contig 16917 bp, 13 predicted proteins | sample LakKivSesite48cm_FD_114535 | JGI IMG/M metagenome (GOLD analysis project Ga0172365, IMG submission 114535) | Sediment microbial communities from Lake Kivu, Rwanda - Sediment site 48cm | ecosystem: Environmental > Aquatic > Freshwater > Lake > Sediment | place: Rwanda: Western Province, Lake... | reverse complement strand
TTGGGACTGCAGCCACATATGATATTAGATATTCAAATATATCGGCGATTACAGATGAAAACTGGGATACTGCGACACAGGTTACGGATGAGCCAACACCAAAAGAGGGTGGTAGTACGGAAACATTCACAGTTTCAGGTTTGGATAACGATACCATATATTATTTTGCGATGAAAACATCCGATGAGATACCCAACACATCACCTCTTTCCAATGTTGTTTCTGGGAAAACACTGGATGACTGGGCGCCAGATGCGGTAACAGATTTGGTTGCGAGTGACCCGACATCAAATACTATCACATTAAAATGGACTGCGCCGGGTGATAATGGCAATACAGGAACTGCAGCAGAATATGATATTAGATACAATACGACTGAGGTAAATGACACAACATGGGATGATGCAATACAATGCACACTTGGTGACCTCGTACCAAGTGAGGCTGGTGCAACTGAGACATTCGTAGTAACTGGTTTAGAGATGACCACAACCTACTATTTTGCATTAAAGACAGCGGATGAGACACCGAACTGGTCTGATATATCTAATCCTGCAACTAACACCACAACCGCAAACACTCCACCTGTAGCGAGCAATTTAGTAATAACGCCAACAGCACCTAAGACCACAGATGACTTGGTTGGAAGCTATGATTACTCTGATGCAGAAACAGATGCTGAAAGTGGCACTGAGATCAGATGGTATAAAGATGATGTACTCCAAACAGATTATAATGACCTCCTAACGATACCTTCAACAGCAACTGCTAAAGGAGAGGTATGGTATTTCACAGTCAAACCAAAAGATGGCACTGACTTTGGTGACCTAGTAACCTCACCAAATGTAACCATTCTCAACTCAGCACCAGTTGCAAACTTCACTATATCACCAGCAGTGCCCTACTATACAGACACAGAATACACGTTTACAAGCACCTCCACAGACCCGGACGGTGATACTCTAACATATCTCTGGGACTTTGGTGATGGCGCTAGTTCTACAGAAGCCAATCAGACACATACCTATACTACACCAGGTGCAGTTGATGTAACTCTAACTGTAACAGACACTTACGGCGCTGTTGCCAATAAAACATTGTCAATAACACTTGCAATTAAAAATCAGCCGCCGGTGGCAAGTAATTTAACAATAACACCGGTAGCGCCCAAGACTACAAATAACCTAGTAGCAAGCTATGATTACTATGACGCAGATAATAATACTGAAAACGGTACTGAGATCAGATGGTATAAAGATGATGTACTCCAAACAGATTATAATGACCTCCTAACGATACCTTCAACAGCAACTGCTAAAGGAGAGGTATGGTACTTCACAGTTAAACCAAAAGACGGTACTGCCTTTGGCGTGCTAAAAACCTCAGCAAATGTGACTATACAGAACTCAGCGCCGACTGCAAGCTTTACTACATCAGCAACTGAGGCTGAGGTAGGTGTTGAGATAACATTTACAAGCACATCCTCTGATCCTGACAACGATGCTTTAACTTATCTATGGGACTTTGGTGACAACACAACTTCTATAGAAGTGAGTCCAACGCACAAATACGACAAAGCAGGAACTTACAATGTGAAGCTCACAGTAACAGATACATCTGGCGCATCTGATACAAGTTCAATAACAGAGATAACAGTCAAAGAGAAACCTGCTGATATCTGGATATATGTGGCTGTAATAGTAATCATAATTATTATTGTAGTCGCTGTAGCCGCAGTAGTTATGAAAAAAAAGAAGAAACCAGAGGCAATACCAGAAACTGAAGAGTAAACCCTCTTCTCCTCTTTTTCTTTTTTTATTCTAAACTTTTTTTACCCTCTGTAGTCATAACCAATAGAAACACTTTCAGTTGATGTTTTCCTTAACATGCTGAGCCTGACAATTTCAGGATTTAAATCATCCAAAAGTTTTTTCATTCCCTCAATATGCCCATCACCAACAACAGCAACAACGTTTTCATATTTTTTGCTTAACTCCCTGATTTTCTCCGCCATGTAATTGTTTCTTTCATCAATCAATGTTTTCTTCAGTATTGGGAATTCGGAGCCAAAAATCTCCATGTACTGGTCATAATCTGCTTCAAATTTTTTTATTTCTTTTTCAACCCTTTCCTTTCTAACAAAAACTCCTGCGAATCCTGAAAACAAAAGTTTTATTTTCTCAGAAAAACCCATGCCGTTCCAGATTTTTGAGAAAACATATCCAGAGTCCATGTCAATGAGTGCTATACCTATCCCAAGTTTTTTTGCAGTATTAATTGCAGCGAGCATTTCACTGCCAACAGACACACCATATTTTTTTGCAATTGCCTGCTGGAAGACAGCAAGCATTCTGTAAACAAATGGGACATTCTTTTTCGGCTCCCTGCTTGTCAAAGCATGATAACGCGCAGGGTCAAGTTCAATTCCGACAACCCCTGGTTTTCTGTTCAGGATTATATTTTCTATTTCCCTGCCAATGTCAAACACATGCCCAACACCAATCAGTGTTATCATAGCAGATCCTCATACGCAGAGTTTGCTGCGACCGCACCTTCAGCGCATGCCGTAACAATCTGCTTTAATCCGCCTGTTACATCACCTGCTGCATAAATTTTTGAAATGTTTGTTTTCTGTTTTTTGTCAACAACAATGTATCCTTTTTCATCTGTTTTAACACCAATAGATTTTGCAATAGCACTGTTTGGTTTCTCTCCAACGGAAACAAAAACACCATCAATATCAATGTTTTTTATGCTGCCGTCCTTAACATTTTTAATCCTGATTCCTTTAACAACACTGCCACCAAATATTTCCTCTACAACAGAATCCCATAGAACCTTTATTTTTTTTTCAAAAACATAGTCCTGAAGGATTTTATCAGCCCTGAGTTTATTCCTTCTGTGAATCAAAGAAACATCCGAGCCAAGGTTTTTCAGATGCAGAGCCTCAGTTGCAGCAGCATTACCTCCGCCAACAACAACTGTTTTTTTGTTTCTGAAAAAAGAGCCATCGCAGGTTGCGCAGTAGCTAACGCCTCTGCCGAGAAACTCTTTTTCACCTTTAACATCCAGTTTTCTTTTCTCGGTTCCAGTGGCAAAAATCACGGCCTTTACTTTATATTCATTTTTTGATGTAAAAATTTTTATTCCTTCATCGATTTCAATATTCTTCACTTTTTCCATTTCATGAATCTCACAATATTTTTCTGCCTGTTTCTTCATTTTTTCCATCAGTTCCATGCCGGAAATTTTTTCAAAACCAGGATAGTTCTCAACAATATGTGTCAGATTCACAATTCCTCCAACTATTTTTTCATCAAATACCACGGCATTTAATCCAAACCTCCCAGCATACATACCAGAGCTTAACCCTGCAGGTCCTGCACCGACTACTGCTAGATTCATAAAGGATAATGGGAGTTGTAAGGTTTAAGGTTTAAGGTGTAAGGTTTAAGTGTTGTCCACTACACCTTATAACTTACACCTCTTATGGAAAACTTTTTTATGATAGGATGCATTTTCTGAATAGTGGAACAAACAAATTTAATGCTCATAGTTTCTCTGTTTGCATCATTCATAGCAACAGTCATCACAATCCCATGGCTGATAAAAAAAATGAAAAACGCTGGGATGACTGGCAGGGATATGAACAAAATAGATAAGCCAGAAATCCCTGAGATGGGTGGAATAGGTGTTTTAATAGGTTTTTTAATTGGTTTTTTTACTTTAATAGTATTAAAGGTTTTCAAACTCACACCTGTGATGATGGCAGCACTTTTCACAATGGTTGGATGCGCATTTGTCGGAATGATGGATGATGTATTTGGGCTGAGGCAGAGGGTAAAAGGAATTCTGCCAATGATATTTGCAGTGCCTCTCGCAGTATATGTCAGAGGCACATTTGTTTATCTTCCTTTCATAGGTAACGTAGACCTTGGTTTGTTTTCACGCATAATCCTTGTATTTGCTATTACATGTGCAGCAAACGGCATGAACATGCTTGAAGGATTCAACGGTCTTGGAACAGGACTTGGCATTATAATGTGTGTGACGCTTATGTTTGCATCATTTATTCAGGGAAAAATTGATGCCTTGTTTATTCTTTTCCCACTACTGGGCGCGCTTTTAGCGTTCCTTTGTTTTAATAAATATCCTGCAAAAATTTTCCCTGGCGACACAATGATGCTATTTATTGGTGGGGTGATAGCATCTGCTGCCATTGTCGGTATGCTGAAATGGATATGCTTTGTTCTGCTTATCCCGATGGTCGTTGAGTTTTTCCTGAAACTGAAAGGTAGGTTTAATGCAGAATGCTTTGGAACGCCTGACGAAACAGGTTATCTGAGATATGATGGTAGAACAGAATCATTAACACACATAGTTATGAAAAGATGGAGGCTGAAGGAATGGGAGGTTGTTGGTATTTTATGGGGGGTTGAGGCGGTAATTGGTGGGATAGCGATTATAGTTACAGTACTGGATCTTTTATGAGAAGTATATAAATGTGCATATAGTTAAATATAACCCAAATTTATTATATTCACTAATTATTATGGATGTTGATGAAAATCTGGTATGATTTCAAGAACTCACATGAGCCCGCATTCTTCAAACCATTCTTAAAAAATTTTCCAAATTATCCTAGTTTTGTTACATTACGTGACTATGCAGAGATAATTAAACTAGCAAAATTTTTTGGGATTAAAGGTAAAATTGTTGGTAAGCACTACGGTGGAAACCTTGTGAAGAAGGCTGCAGGATTGTTTTTCAGGGATATCCTTCTTTATATTAACACCAACCAGTTTGATGTTTCAATCAGTTTCAACAATGTCTACTGCACACATGTTACAAAGATGAAGTGTAAAAAAGGAATATCTTTTACAGATAATGAGCAATCCGTTTTTGCAAACAAACTGTTTTTCAGATTCATAGATTATTTGATAACGCCATCAACAGTACCAACAGAGAGATTAAAGGTTCAGGGTGCTAAAAACGTTCTCCAATACAATGGGTTTAAGGAAGATGTGTATATTGCTGATTTTAAACCAGACCCAAATTTTTTGGATACCTTGCTATTTAAGGAATTTGTTACTATAAGACCTGAGGCGTTTCAAGCATCTTATGTAGCAATGAAAGAGAGCATTGTTCCAAAATTGGTTAAAAGATTCAATGTGGAGAATATTAATGTACTTTTTCTCCCAAGATACAAGAGCGATAGAAATTATGTTAAAGGAATGAATGTTTTCATTCCTGAGGAGCCTCCGAACGGATTAGATATATGCTATTATTCCAAAACGGTGTTAACAGGTTCTGGAACATTTGCTAGGGAAGCCGCCTGTATGGGAATACCAGCAGTATCATTTTATCCTAATGACTTATTGGCAGTTGACAGAAAATTGGTTGATGAGGGAAAAATATTTTATTCAAGGAATGTTAATGATATTGTCGATTATGTTGTAGGTAGTAAGAAGAAATCATTAAATCTGGAGAGATGTAAGAAAGTGCAAAAGGAAGTTCTAAATATTACAAAAAACATCTTGGAAGAGATCAAAGGTGGTATTCATTAAAAAAATATGTGTAATTGGCTTGGGGTACATTGGTTTGCCGACAGCGGCGATGCTTGCTGTTAAATATTTTAATGTCGTCGGTGTGGATATAGATAAGAATAAGATTAACCAGATTAAAAATTGTAAACTGCCGATTAATGAGGTTGGATTAGACATTCTTTTGAAAGCAGCCTTGAACTCTAAGAATCTGATTCTACAAGCAGAAATACCAGAAGCAGATGTTTTTATTATATGTGTCCCAACACCACTTAATAAGAATAAAAAAGCAGATCTTAGTTTTGTGAAAAAAGCGGTTAAATCTGTTGGGAAAAAAATTAGGAAAGAAAATCTTGTTATTCTAGAATCAACTGTGCCGCCGGCTACAACAAAAGGATTGGTTCGAAAAATTTTAGAAAATGAATCCGGGTTAAAATGCCCAGGAGATTTTTACTTAGCATATTCGCCCGAAAGGGTTCTACCTGGGAATCTGCTTGAGGAACTTGTTAAAAATGATAGGGTAATAGGTGGTATTGATGCTGATTCAGTAGAAAAAGCAAAAAATGTTTATTCAAGTTTTGTTGAAGGAGAAATATATCTTGCAGATACAGTTACAGCAGAGTTTGTTAAATTAATAGAAAACACATTCAGGGCAGTGAATATTGCTCTGGCAAATGAGTTTGCAAAGATTGGAAAAAAACAGAATATTAATATTAGGGAGGCAATAGAAATTGCAAACAAGCATCCCAGAGTAAATATCCTAAGTCCTGGTCCTGGTGTTGGAGGGCATTGCATCCCAATCGACCCCTGGTTCCTTGTGAATAAGGACACAAAATTGATAAAAACTGCTTTAGAAACAAACAAGAATATGCCAAAATATGTCTGTAAACTTTTAGAGAATGCATTCAGGAAAACAGGGAAGAATACTAGCAACTCAAAAATTATTTTAGTTGGAGCAAGTTACAAAAAGGATGTGGATGACATTAGAGAATCCCCTGCAGGTCAAATGATAAATGTTTTAAAGAAGAAAGGATGTAATGTTGTTGTCTACGACCCTATTGTTGGGCAATATCAAAATCTTGAAAAAAATTTTGAAAGAGCATTCAAAAATGCTGATGCCTGCATAATAGTAACTCATCATTCAGTATTTAAAAATATAGATTGGAATAAAGTTAAAAGGCTGATGAATAATGATCCAGTTTTGATAGATACCAGAAACCTTGTTAAGAATGTTCAAGGATTCATAATGGAGAGATATTAAATGAAAATCTGTATCGTGGTCGGAACCAGACCGGAGATAATTAAAATGTCCCCGATAATCAGAGAATGTAGGAAAAGAGGATTGAATCATATGCTAATCCATACTGGTCAGCATTACTCATATAACATGGATAAAATATTTTTTGATGATTTAGAAATAAAGAAGCCAGAATATAAACTTGATGTGTGCAAAAAATGTTTTACACATGGTGTGCAAACGGGAGAAATGATTAAAAGCATAGAAAAAATTTTAACAAAAGAAAAGCCTGATGTTGTTCTGGTTGAAGGTGACACAAACTCTGTTCTTGCAGGAGCAATTGCTTCTGCAAAACTTCATATTAAACTTGGGCATGTTGAGGCAGGGCTCAGAAGTTTTGATAGAGGCATGCCTGAAGAACTAAACAGGATATTAACAGACCATTGCTCTGATTTACTTTTTGCCCCTACAAAAACATCTAAACAGAACCTGCTAAATGAAGGCGTTTTCAAGAAAAAAATTTTTGTTACAGGAAACACAATAGTTGATGCAGTGCACCAAAATTTAAAGATTGCAAAAAAGAAATCAAAAGTAATGAATGATTTAGGAATTGAAGATGAATATGCTTTACTCACACTTCATAGGCAGGAAAATGTTGATGTAAAACAACAATTTTCAAATATTATTCAGGCTCTGGAAAAAATAGATTTCCCAATTATTTTCCCAATCCATCCCAGAAGCAGGAAAATGGCTAAAAGATTTAAACTGTATAATAAATTGAAGAATGCAGTGAAACTGATAGAGCCTGTTGGCTACCTGGATTTCCTTACTCTTTTATCAAATGCAAAATTTGTTCTAACAGACTCAGGTGGCATTCAGGAAGAAGCATGCATTTTGAATATACCATGCCTGACGCTTAGGGATAACACAGAAAGACCAGAAACAATAGAAGCAGGAGCAAACTATCTGGTTGGAACAAATCCAAAGAGGATTGTGAAAATGGTGAAAAAAATATTGAATGATGGTGAGTTTGAAAAAAGGATGAGGAATGTGAAGAACCCGTTTGGGGATGGAAGGAGTGGGGAGAGAATTATAGATATAGTTTCCAAGGGATGAGTTGATGAGAGATAAAACGGTTCTATTTGTTTATCCGGGTCTTTTTACCTTTGTTAGAAGAGATAAGGAGATATTAAAGAGGTACTATAAAGTTGTCTCTTTCCATGCCACAAAAAATATCCCAAAAATCATATTCAGGTTACTGTTGAATATTAGAAGTACTGATTTAGTTCTTATATGGTTTGCCGGTTGGCACGCGTTTTTTTCAGTTTTGTTTGCTAACGTCTTTAAGAAAAAATCAATTGTTATTGCAGGTGGATATGATGCAGCATATGTTCCAGAGATCAATTACGGGGTTTTTACATCATGGTGGAGAGGGCTGTTAGCAAGGTTTGTCTATCAGCATAGTAACAGGATTCTTGTGGTAGATGAATCACTAAAAAAAGACCTTATTACAAATACAAATCTTCCTATAGAAAAAAAAATATCAGTTGTAGCTACAGGCTATGATCATGAAAAATACAAACCAAAAGGAAATAAAGATAGAAAATTAGTAATAACCGTAGGAAATGTTATGAAGAGTGTAGTTAAAAGAAAAGGTTTTGAAACATTTGTAAAGACAGCAAAGTATCTGCCGAACATAAATTTTGTGCTTATCGGTAGACATATTGATAACTCAGTAAACAGTTTGAAATCAATCTCCACACCAAATGTGAAATTTATGGGTTTTGTTTCAGATGATGAATTACTTGAATACTATCAAAAAGCAGCGGTTTACTGTCAACTTTCTAGATATGAGGGGTTACCTAACGCTTTATGTGAGGCAATGTTATGTGAGTGTGTACCTGTTGGCACAAGATATTGCGGTATATCCACAGCTATGGGTCAAACCGGTTTTTATACCTCATATAATGAGCCAGAGGCAACAGTAAATGCTATCAAGGAGGCGTTATCATTCCCTGAAAAAGGGAAAATGGCAAGAGAAAGAATAATTAGCATGTTCTCTATTAGGGAAAGAGAAAAGCGGTTAATTAAAACTATAAATGAGGTAACGGAAAAGGTGATGGAAAAATGAATTTCTCAAAAAAAGTTAACTACACATTGATAATAGTTCTAATCATGCTTAACGTCATATTTAGATATCCTATGACTAGACATGAACTTGGTGGTTTCGATTCATTTTTCATCCATGGATTAGCAAACTCTGTATCGGCAAATGGTTATGCAAAATGGATTATTAATCCACTTTCCATTTTTGGATTATATCCATATTCATATCCCAGTGCAGTTCCATATATTCTCTCAGGTGTAGCCCAATGCACCGATTTGGGTATGGAATGGACAATATTTCTTGTTGGAACATGTGTCGGTATTTTTGCCATATTTACCACATATCTAATGGCTAGGGAAATAAAAAATGATGACTTGTTCGTATTTTTGGTAGCGTTTACTTTTTCTTTATCTCCTGTATTATTAGGTCTTACTCGATGGTGTGCATCTACTAGAGGCATGTTTCTCAGCTTGCTGCCCCTACTTATCTGGAGTTTACTTAGATATCACAATAAAAATGATACAAGATATATATTATTATCTGCTGTTCTGTTCGTGATTATTGCCACAATACATAGAGCTGCATGGTTAATAATCCCCATTTTTCTTGCATACTTTATTGCGATAGCAATTGAAAAGACACATGAAAAAATAAAATTATCCAAAGGAACTCTGCTACCTATATTAGGAATCCTCCTGTTAGGTGTACTTATAATTTGTGCAATCATAGCTACTGATAATTTAACACCGTTGCTCCTCATTGTTTTTGTTGCATACTTCCTTAATTCAGTTTTCCAAAAAATAGATAAAAAACTCAGGGCATCTGTGATTATCTCACTTATTTTAATCCTCCTGTTTATATGTAGTTTTATTATGCAATTTTCAGAGATGAGCATATATAAAACTAGTGATATCTGGTACAATTATCAAACAGGTTACTTTTTCGAAGGTTCGGAATGGTATATTCTAATACTAAATATGCTGACCAACTATACCGGACAAATAGGAATTCTAATCTTTTTTGGAATCATTGGAATATTTATTCTTTTGTTAAAATCAAAAAAAGATTTTAATTATTGGTTTATACTACTCAGTATTCTGTTTTTAATTTCATTATCTGCTTTGGGCACTTATGTCCCAATAGTTCTTTTGCCGTTTTTTTCAGTTTTGATAGGTATTGGATTATGTAAAATACTTAATATAACACAAATGAGAAAATACGGGATTCCAATCATAACATGTTGTCTATTGATATCTTTATCATTTTCAGGGTTTATGATAAACCATTGGGAGGATATATCGCTTGGCAAAACTAACCTTACCCCACTGATGGAAGATGAAACATATTCTGCGGCAATTTTTCTTAAAGACTATGGGCATGGTACATTCGTTTCCAGTGATAGTATAATAAGCTACAGAATCTCAGCATACTCAGAAACCCCTATTTTTCCAGGATACAGTGCATGGCCACTTGCATATAGTTTTATAGACAATCCTGAAATTGTAAGCATGACTGGCTTTACATTAAATTTGGATTATCTTTATGTTGCAAATAATACAGTGCAGAAAGACTACAATGTGTTGTTAACTCTTGATTGTGATAACACAACTGCTAAAGAAATACTATTAAAATACAGTATTCATTATTATGTAGAAAATAACAATATACAACCTCAAGATCAATTTTTCAAATCTGTGTGCGAGAAAAGATACAAAATATATGATGACGGTGTAGAAAGTATATGGTATCTTTGAGTCGGAGTATAGGAGAGACGGAAAGATGATTGAAGGGAAAAAAATAGCAATGATTGGTGTTCATCCTCCAGCTTATTCCGTGAGCGGCGCAACTCCTGTCCATGACATTTCTAAAGAATTATCAAAATATAATACGATCACTATAAACGACAGGTACAAAAAGAAATATTGGAACAAGGGAGTGATTTTACCATGCTTGAACCAATAACTAATAATAAAATAATGTTAGCTCTGATAACGAATTATTGGAAAAACTCTGCTGGCGGAGGAGTTAAGGTTTATACAACAAATTTGGTTAAATATCTAAAAAAATTAGATCCTTCTCTAGATATATCTATAATATTTAGGGAAGGTATAGATCCTGAAAATTATTATCCCAGTAAAAATAAGATAATATTCATGTTAAAGACGATGAGATATTTACTAAAAATAAAGCCTACTGCCATCCATGCCCAAGGTGGTTGGTTCACAGAAATACCAGCAGTAATTTATAAAACGTTTCATAAAAAAACGAGATTAATTTGTACTCACCATACTGAGCCCGAAAAGAAAATGCCATTTTATAAACGACTTCTTTATAATCTAATCCTAAATAGATTTGATTATGTTACTTTTGTTTCAAAAGATTTAGAAAGAAAAATTAAAGAAGTCTCGGGCTTAAATATAAGATCAAAAAAAGAGATAACTTATGCAGGTGTAAAAGCAAAAGAAGTTTCAGAAGAAGCAAAGAGAGAATTTTGTGAAAGATTTAACATAAGAAATACCTCCATAGTCTTATTAGCACAAGGTTTTACTGCTTACAAATTAAAAGCAGAAGGTGTAAAATTGCTGATAAAAGCGATTAAGAGACTTAACAGAAACTATCCAAATATATTCTTAATTTTAACAAGAAAAGGCGTCTATTCTGGCGAATTGAAAGAGTTTGCAAAGATGGAAGGCATTTATGACAATATCATTTTCACAGGCGATATTGAGAATCCGTATGTTCCTCTTGCGATCTGTGATATTTATACACATATTACGTTGGGAGAAGGAGGATTATCATTGGCACTTTTAGAAGCGATGTCAATGGGAAAACCAATAATAGCAACGCCTGTAGGCGGGATTCCGGAGGCGATAGAAAATGGGAAAAATGGTATTTTGGTGGAGCCAAATGTAGATAAGGTCGCTGAGAGAATTGAATATTTGTGGGAAAATAGGGGGCTTGCACAAAAACTGGGAATAAATGCTAAGAAAACTGCTAAAGAGAAATTTACATGGGAGAAATGTGGAGAGAGATTCTTAGCTTTATATAGGGGGGAAAGAGAATGATTGAAGGAAAATCTATTTTAATGATTGGTTGGTATAAACCACAAGTAGGTGGTGGTTCTCATGTCGTTCAAAATATTGTTAACAAACTGAAAGAAAAAAATAAGGTTTATGTATTAAATGTGGAAGAAAGAGGATACTCTACTGGCTTGGGGCATTGGAACGATAACGGAGTAAAAGTTTATCAAGAGAAACTGTTGTATCCATATAGATACACCACTTTGCAAACTATGTTTCAAACCACAAAAAGAGCATTGTTGCTCAGGAAAAAAATCGATTTGTATCATGCTCACGGCCCTTTCTTTTCAGGTATTGGTTTTTTAGACCAAAAGAAACCGCTTGTATTGACAATTCATGGTTATTCATCTCTCGAATCTGTTTCCCATGGCAGAATCAAACCAAATTCTCCTCACTTTAAGTTTATGCGTTGTGTCGAAAAACAAGCAGTTGGAAGAGCAGATGCGGTGATTGCCGTCGATAAAAGAATTTATGAGTGGATAATTAATGAATTAAATGGCTATCCTAAAAAGGTATTTCATATTCCAAATGGAGTAGACACAAAGAAGTTTTGTCCAGACCTCAATGGGTCTAAAATAAGGAGCAAATATCATTTGGAAAATAAACCTGTAATCCTCTTTGTAAAGGCTCTTTCACCAAAAAATGGGCCAGAAGTAGCTATAAAGGTTATGAAAGAAATTATAAAAGTTTATCCTGAGGCCACTCTCTTAATAGTTGGTGATGGACCGCTTAGAAGTAGATTATTAAACTTGACAAAAGAACTCAAATTGGAAAAGAATATTATCTTCTGTGGAATGAAATCAAATGACGAGGTGCCTTATTACTATGCTGCTTCCGACATCGTTGTGGTGCCGTCCATTCATATAGCAGATGTTGAGGAAGCGACAAGCATTACAATGTTGGAAGGTATGGCTTCAGGTAAACCAGTAGTGGCATCGAATATAGGTGGTTTAAAAGAAATTATCAATGGAAGCGACAATACGATAGGTGTCCTATTTGGTGAAGGAGATTATAAAGATATGGCTGAAAAGGTTATAAATTTATTAGACAATAAATCTGTTAGAATAGAAATTGAAAAAAATGCGAGGGAATATATCGAATCTAAACATACTTGGGAAAAAATTGTTGAGGAAATATCGAAGGTTTACCAATATGCATTAGATGTCCATACTTAAAAGAGAAAATAGTAGAGTTAGAGGGACGGGGGCCTAATTCTAATCTTCCAGCTTTAACTTCCCTGTATGTCTATATTTTATCCAATAAACTAGATCCACAATAACTGCCGTGACAAAACCCAAACTATATCCATAGGCAGCTCCAATTGAACCTATACATGGCACTAACAGAAAACTCAAAGTGATGCATACTGCAGAGGCGCATGCTATATCATATGTCCCAATGATAGGACGACCGCTTCCTTCCCATAAAGCACAAAACACGTTACGCAAACCAGTAAAGATTGTACCTACTGACAGTACCAATAAGGCTGGATATGAAGGCACATATTTTTCAGTGAATATCATTCCAAGTGCAAATTTTCCGAAGAAAAATATGGGAATGTATAACACAATTCCAGAGGCTAGAACAAACCAAAAAGACTGAACAGTATACTTGATCCGTTGACTTTTGTTTTCTACATTTGAAATCTTTGGCATAGTTATCGTCACAAGGGCTGTAGGAATGAAGGTGAATAAAACAGTGAGTGTCATTGCTGCCGAATACAGAGCAACTAATTCATAATCATAAAAATATTTGATTGCTATTACTGGGATGCTCGATAAGGCTGTATATGCTATCATGCTAACCATTACAGGAATCGAAAAAACTGTAACCTCCTTCATGGTTTTTCGTGATATGAGAGCAGGAGAATAATGTATCCGTGATGGATTAACAAGTTCAAGAAGCAGTATCACAATCCATCCACCAAAAGCATACAATAATACAATAAACAATGGAGATTTTACAAAGAGAGCATAACATAAGATAAGCAAGATCGCGACCTTAACGAGATTGCGGAGAATGTTAAATAATGCTATTTTTTTATAATCTATGAAACCGCGAATCATACCAAGATATATATAAACCACGGAATAGCCGATGACAATCAATGTAATCATCATATCAAATTTATAAATAATCATCACAGCTATAACAACTACAAATAAAAGTCCTAAAGTGATTGTAAAAATGTTTGTGAAATATTCATCTATCTTCTTCTGCTTTCCAAGATTTTTTGCAATAAATCTTACTAATGCAGAAGGAAAACCTGCAGCCACAATCGTGGCCACAAGGGTCCCCACACTTATGACGTATCTTATAAGTCCATAGTCATTTTTTGAATAAAATCTTGCAAGAATCACCATAAAAAGAAATGCTAATATTTGGGATGTAACATTACCTATTCCAACCCATGTAGCGCCCTTAAGTATTTTACTGTCTAAAATTCTCATTAGGGATAACCTCCACGAGCATTGAGTAACTTAAACGTTGCTTCATATTGTTCTCTCTCCATCCAAACAACTACATTCCCAATCCCAACAACTGCAGACCTTTTAATAAACGACCAATCAATTTTCATTCATCACAGAAATGAAATATATGTTTATAAACCTGTTCAGCCTAAACCTTTTATACCAACTCGTCCATTTACACTTTATGGAATCAAAAATAATGAAAGCATTGGCATTACTTATTATATCATGCATGTTTCTCCCAGTTTTTCAGATAAGTGCAAATGCAGAGAAGGGAGATAATATAGTTTTCAAGTGTTCCGATAATGTGCATACCATAATTCTAGGTGCTACACCCAGTAATGCAACAGTATATGAAATCAGTGTGACGAATAAAGGAAGTGGCGACGACACAATCGAGATGAAATCAGATAGTGAATGCAGTTTTTTGCTAACGTATTTTTCATCAGAGAAAATATCATTGAGTGCATTTGAATCAAATATTAGTTATCTCACTGTTGTTGCACTTTCAGATATAGAATCTGGAAGTTACAATATTGGTGTAACAGGAATTTCTGAGCATAACAACCCTGTTTATGGGGTAACTGTTACTGTAGTAGTAAAAAAATTTTATGATATTGAAATGATTGCTCGAGAACAAGTCATTGTTGTGCCTGAAGGGGAACACACTGAAACATTAATAGAATTAAAGAACATGGGTGAAAAAGAAGGATATGTGAACATGAGTGTTTCTTCTAATTTACCTGCAAATATTACTGAATCTGTTTTTCTTTCCCAGAGTGAAAGCAAAAATGTAAGTCTGCATGTTAGGGCCCCATTTAATCTTACAGTTGGAAACTATCCTGTTAATGTTACAGCAGCATTTTTTAACAAAAATGTTTCAATTAACATTACTGCAAGGGTTGTGAAACCAGCAAAAATACTGCTTGTGGAAAAAGAGACGTCAGAAATTTTCAGGGATGCGCTTAACGATACATTCTATTATTATGATGTTGCGAATCTTTCCAGAATTTTTCCCTGTGATTATGACCTTGTAATCTGGTACTGTGGTAAAAAATGGTCTGATACACTTAGTTTGTCCGAGCAGCAGGAGCTTTCAAAATATCTTGATGGTGGGGGTGCTTTATGGCTGATTGGCCAGGATATTTTGGATGAAACAGGGTTGAATGATTTCATAGTTAACTATTTACATGTAGCAGACTGCGAGCAGAATGCAGGCATTGGTGATACACTCAATGGCGTGTCAGGTGACCCTATTGGCGACAAAATTGATTTTCCTCTAGCAGAAAATTGGTTTGCAGATTCCATTACACCCGACAACGATTCTTTCGGGATATTTTATGGAAAAAACAATTACTCTGCTGTTAGATACTCTGGTGTTTACAATGCTGTTTTCTTTGCATTTGATTTCTCATGCATTCAAAACAAGAAAGACAGAGATGAAATTGTGAGCAGGGTTGTCACATGGTTCTTGGAAGGTGAAGGGATGCTTACCTGCATAAACAATGTTTCTATGATAGCGCCTGGTGGGTCAGCAAATTATAATATCACTATAAAAAACAATTATGATTATGAAAACACAATTAATTTCACGGTGAATGCACCTTTGCGCTGGGAGGCATCATTTAACGAAAGCATAGTCATTGGTGCTAAGGAAATAAAAAATGTAACCCTAACAGTTACCTGCCCGTTTAATGCAGTGATGGGTGACTACTTTATTATGTTTTATGGGAAATCACAGAACGGCATAACTGATTCTGTTATGCTTGTTGCAAGGGTTTCTTTACCATGCTCAGTGCTTCTTGTAAATGACTGCGAAAGCAGTTTTGAAAATATTTTGAAGAGCACATTCTATTATTATGATGTTTTTGATGTTGAGCTGAACGGTCCAAATGTAAGTGTGATGGAAAAATATGATGTTGTTGTCTGGAATACAGGCACGGAATGGAAAAACACATTAACATTTTCTGATCAGGAAAACATTTCCATGTATCTAGATAATGGTGGGGCTCTTTTTCTCATAGGTCAGGACATACTACATGATATATATAACAGTAGTAATGTTTTTGTGAAAAATTATCTGCATGTTGATTCTGCTGAGCAGGACACAGGTATTCCCTATTTCCTGGTTGGGATGAGTCCTGTTTTCCCTGATTCTGTTTATGCCACAAACTCTTCGTCTGAGGATTTTGCAGATTCTCTTACACCGGACAATAATTCATTCGGAATTTTCTATGGTAAATACAACTATTCTGCTTTAGGATACTCAGGTGTTTACAGGATTGTTTTTTTTGCATTTGATTTTTCAGTCATCCAAAACGATGATGACAAAAACGAAATTGCTGAAACCGTCCTGGGCTGGCTATCTGAGAAAAAACCTGACCTTGTAATAGGAGAAATTAATGTTTCTGTTTCTAATCCAAAGGAAGGCGACAAAATTGTTTTCTCTGTGAATATTTTCAACAAAGGAAATCAGGAT
>Ga0172365_10001495_pt1 | contig 16938 bp, 12 predicted proteins | sample LakKivSesite48cm_FD_114535 | JGI IMG/M metagenome (GOLD analysis project Ga0172365, IMG submission 114535) | Sediment microbial communities from Lake Kivu, Rwanda - Sediment site 48cm | ecosystem: Environmental > Aquatic > Freshwater > Lake > Sediment | place: Rwanda: Western Province, Lake... | reverse complement strand
CTACCCTGCCTTTGGAGCTGGCCCTGGTTGACTCATCCCTGGCCGCCGCCGAGAAACCCGGGAAGACCTTGCCGGAGAAGCCCGCGGATATGGTAGAGCCGACGGCCACAAGAAAGATGCCGCCTCGTAAAACAGAGAGTGTCAAAGAGCCAGGCGCTGTCGTTCCACCTGTAGCCGCTGAACTGCCCCCGATAAAGGTCGGTGCGACCGCCGGGCAACCGCCTCCGCAGAACATCGAACAGATTCGTCAACGCTGGGCCGATTTCATTAATGCCTGCCGGGGGGTAGGCTCCAGCGGCAACCTGGATGCCCTTTTAAGAAAAGCGTGCGAGGCCATATCTCTTGAAGGTGATACCCTGGTACTGGGTTTCTATCATGATTTCCACAGGAGTAAAATAGAAGACCCCAAGTATCGCCATCTGGTGGAGGACAAACTGCGCGATGTTTTCGGCGTTCCTTATCATGTACGCTGCGTTCTGACCCCGAAAGATAAGACTACTAAACCACAACAGCAGGGATACAATCCTGTGGTAAATGCGGCTTTGGAGATGGGAGCCCGGATTATAGAGGAGGAGCACAAACATGATGAATAAAGCGATGTTGCGACAGGCACAGCAACTGCAGGCTAAACTGGCCAAGGCTCAGGAGGAGTTGGAAAAAGCCACAGTGCAGGCCAGTTCCGGCGGCGGTGCGGTAACCGTTGTTGTCAGCGGGCAGCAGAAAGTAATTTCTGTCAAAATCTCTCCCGAGGCCGTCGATCCCAAGGATGTGAGTATGCTCGAGGACCTGGTGATGGCTGCCATAAACGAGGGGCTGGAGAAGTCCAAAGAGATGGCTGCCAGCCAGCTTGGCGCTATAACAGGAGGGCTCAAGATTCCAGGCATGTGAAATGCTTGTAGACAGCAGTAAGTCAGCCTTCTTTCAGACTTCAAAATTGGGAAGGATTTAAAGAGTTGAGAATCGGATATGTGCCCGCTGCGGAGCCGGTCTCCCGTTTAATCGAGGAGTTAAGCAAGCTTCCCGGCATCGGGCCCAAAAGCGCAGCACGGCTCACTTACTACTTGCTGCGCATCCCTGAAGCTGAGGCGCGGGCTCTGGCCGAAGCGATTATTGCGGTCAAAGAGAAAACCGTCTTTTGCACCTCATGTCAGAACATTACCGACTCTAATCCGTGTGCCATATGTGTCAGCAAAGAGCGAGACCACAGCATAATATGTGTCGTCAAAGAGCCCCTGGATATTATGGCCCTGGAGCGCACCGGCCAGTACAGGGGTCTTTATCACGTGCTCCACGGCGTGCTCTCTCCTATGGATGGTATCGGCCCCGATGACCTTAAGATAAAAGAGCTTTTGCAGAGGCTCAAGACAGGCTCCGTGAAGGAGGTCATCCTGGCCATGAACCCTAACCTTGAGGGAGAGGCAACAGCTATGTATCTTCAGAGATTGCTATCTCCGTTCGGAGTCCGGCTTACCAGGCTTGCCCGCGGTCTGCCTGTCGGAGGCGACCTGGAATACGCAGACGAAGTAACCCTCACGCATGCTATCGAGGGCAGGCAGGAGATGTGAGCAAAAATCTAGTGTAGGTGAGTCACATGCAGTTCATTAAAAAAACAAAGTCCCTTTGCCCCGTAGATTTGAGAGTCCTGGATGCCGAGCTTTGGGAAGTCGATGGTCGGGTCCTGATGAGAAAAAGTTGTCCTGACCACGGAGACTTCGAGGATGTCTATTGGAGTGACTACAAAGAGTACATGAGGGCGGAACAATATAGGGACCACGGCATCGGATTAAGCAGGGGGAGGGAACCCAAAGTTGGCTGCCCCCGTGACTGCGGCCTGTGTCAGAACCACAAGACTCACACTACGCTGCTCATCATTGAGTTAACTAATAGATGCAATTTACGCTGCCCGATATGTTTCGCCCAGGCAGGTGCCAAAAACGATGCTGCCGATTTGAGCAAGGAGCAGATAAGGTCGATACTGGAATATGCTCAGGAGATAAACTATCCGCTCAGAGTCAGAGGGGTGGGTAACAGCGGCGGGGAGCCAACACTGAGAGACGACCTGCCTGAGATAATACAGATGGAGAAAGACCTTGGCTATGACTACGTTCTAATCATGACCAACGGGCTGAGGCTGGCGCAGGACATCGATTATTTTAAGAAAATTCGCGACCTCGAAGCGTGGCTGTATCTGCAATTTGACGGCATCACTTCCGAACCATATATGAAAACAAGAGGCCTCAATCTGTGGCCGCAGAAACAAAAGGTAATAGAGAATGCCAGAAAAATAGGCTATAACAAGATTGCCCTCATACCTACGCTGGCAAAAGGTATTAACGACAACCAGGTCGGTGACATAATAAGATTCTCTGCCGAAAACTCTGACATAATCAAGTTTCTCGTGTTTCAGCCGGTCAGCTTTTCGGGGAGGATAGACACCACGAAGTTAAAAGAGATGCGGATAACCAGTTCAGATGTTTTGAGTCTGGCTGAGGAACAAACCGGAGGTCAAGTTAAGAAAGGCGATTTCTTCTCCCTGCCCATGAATCAGATGTTAGCCCGAATGATAACCAAGGGCGGTCTGAATCAGGATTTCTGCGTTCATCCTCACTGCGGACTGATAAGCATAGTAGATTACGACAAAGGGAAACTGGTACCGGTGCCGCGCTACATAGATAATGACAAGCTCTACAATGAAATGCGCAAAGGCTTTGAACGTAAATGGTCCAGGCCGAGGTTGATGTGGTCTCTAATGGTCAACTCGATACTGCATATCAGCCCCAAGCTCTGGTTCAAGCTTATACCTAAATTGCTTACGACTAGAAGTTCAAAGTCAATTACTTCGATGCTGACAAACTGGCTACCGGGAACCTGGCTTACCATAGGGATCATGCATTTTATGGACCCTTATAACTTCGACCTCGACAGGGTGCAAAACTGCGCGCTCCATTTCGGAGTTATTGGCCAGGATTCCAAGCCGAGGTTAATTCCATTTTGCTCCATGAACAGCATCCATAGATTATCTCTGAATGGTAAAGGGGAATCGACAGAAGCAGATTTAGTTGTTGTAGCCAAATCTCAAGAGCAGGCAACCAAGCTCCCTTGAAATACGATGGCCAGACCGCGAGTATACAAGACCGAGGCAATTGTTTTAAAGCGAACCAGTCTGGGCGAAGCGGACAACATAATCACCTTCTACACTCCGAACCTGGGCAAACTCAGAGCGGTAGCAAAAGGTGTAAGAAGGCCCAAGAGCAAGTTGGGAGGTCACCTAGACCTGCTGACACAAAGCTCATTGCTGCTGGCTCAGGGACAAAACCTGGACGTAATTACTCAAAGCCAGACCATCGAGAGCTTTCTCCCTCTAAAAAGCGACCTGTGGCGCACGAGCTGTGCTATCTATGTGGCTGAGCTGGCAGACCAGTTTACTGTTGAGCAGGTCGAAAACTATCCTGTCTACATGTTATTGGAGACCACGTTGCTCTGGCTCTGCGAAGCACGCAGCGAGGCAGACGCCAACGAGCTTGTCCTCAGGTACTTTGAACTTCACCTCCTTAGCCACCTCGGCTATCAGCCTGAACTTTACCAATGCCTGAGTTGCAGGTCACCTCTTGCGCCTGAGAGGAACTTCTTCAGCGCAAGCGGCGGCGGAGTGATGTGTCCCAACTGCGCCAGGAAGGAACAGTTGGTTCGTCCTGTCTCGGCTGATGCAATCAAGGTGATGAGGTTCCTGCTCAAAAACGATTTCGCCTCTGCCAGCCGACTGCGGGTGAGCCCTGAGTTAACTCGTGAACTGGAGCAACTGATGAGGGCATATATCCGCTATCTTCTTGAGCGCGATGTTAAATCAGCGGGATTCCTGGACAGGTTGAGAGAAGAGCTAACCTTGTAGGGTGGATATGAAAAAGCCCTGCTATTTTTGGCGCTCGACTACATAATTTGCGATCTCAAGGAGCGCCTTGCGACTGGGTTTGTCAGGAAAGGGCTCGATTGTTTTACATGCCGCTGAGGTATAGTTTTGGGCGACTTTATAGCAATCGGTGATAATTCCCGAGCTGCGAATCATGTCGATGGCTAAATCGAGACTTTGTTCCTTCCCCCTGTTTTCGAATATTGCTTTTATCGGGTTGTCTTCGGGGTACCTTTCTTTAAGCATAATCGCCGGCAGTGTCAGGTTCCCCTGAAGTAAGTCGCTTGCTACCGGCTTGCCCAGCTTATCCTCATCGGCTGTGAAATCGAATATATCATCTACAATCTGGAAAGCCATTCCCAGGTTGTAACCGTAAGCTCTCAGGGCTTTAATCTCCTGTTCCGGGGCCTCGTTGACTATCGCCGCGGACTCAGTAGCCATTGAGAATAGAGAGGCTGTTTTATTGCCAATCTTGCGGAAGTAGCTCTCACGGGTCTGGTTCTCATCGAAGCTGCTGAAACTCTCCTCCAGCTCACCTGTGCATAAGGCCATGAGTGTCTGAGCAAAAAGCCTGTCCGCTCTAACATTGTTAGCCTGGGAGACAAACTCGGCGGATTTGGAGAATAAGTAGTCTCCCGCCAGAGTGGCTATGCCCCAGCCCCAGATGCTGGCTGCCGTGGGCTTGCCGCGACGCCTCATCGAAAGGTCTATAGTATCATCGTGCACCAGGGAAGCGGTATGGAGAAGCTCAACCCCTGTTGCCACAGGGATTAACGATTCAAGGTTGAACCTGCTATTTATCTTACCCGCAAGCAGGGTTAAGGCCGGTCTGACTCGCTTGCCGCCGCTGTTTACGATGTAATCCAGTAGCTCCGCAAGCCAGGGGTACTCCACGTCAGCTATTGCCCTGATGCCATTCTCTACGAGAACAAGCTCTTTCTCAACCGGTTCGAATATCGAATTCTTCAATGAGACCTCTTTTATTGATTTGTCATCGGCTTACTTTGCTCGCTCCCTGCGATGACGCAGGCCATCAACCAGGCTATAGATTACAGGAATTACGACCAGTGTCAATAGTGTAGAGCTGAACAGACCGCCGATAACCACTACTGCCAGCTCCGCAGCCAGGAGAGTACCCGAACCAACCCCAAAAGCGAGCGGGATCATGGCGAAAATAGTTGTTAAGGCGGTCATCAGAATCGGGCGCAGCCTGGTCTGACCTCCCTGAAGCAAGGAATCATACGTACTCATGCCACTCTTACGTAGCTGTTCCACCAGCGCAATAAGCACGATAGCATTGGTGAGGACAATGCCTACCAGCATCAGCATTCCCATCATCGCCGACACGCCGATGGTATGGCCGGTAATAAGCAGACCCAGCAACGCGCCTATGGTCGCCAGAGGCAGGCTCAGCATTATGATGAGCGGGTTGATTATCGAACGCATCATAAATGCTACAATGAGGAAAGCTATTACTATAGCAGCGATTATAGCAATGCCCATGTGTGAGAAGGTGCTTGACATCTCCTCCGCTACACCGGCCATCGTCACCTGCACACCCGGCTGAGTTGGCAGTGCATCGATTTTTTCTTGAATCACCAGGTTAACTCCGCCTACGTCTTTATCTGTTATTGTGCCTGTGATGGTGGCAGAGAGTGCCAGGTCGGTGTGGCTGACATGAGTAGGCATTTGCAGTAGTGCTACATTGCTGACGTCACCCAGGGCCACAGACTGTGGAAAGCCAATCCGCAGTGCGTTGGCCACTGTAGTTTCATTGCCCAGACCGTTCGCTACACCCTTAATGAAGAGGGGGTAGCTTTCATTACCCATGTTCACTACTTCGTTAGGTAAGGTACTGCCCAGCATTAACAGATAGAACTCCTGTTGCAATTGCTGTTGTTGGTCGGGCGACAGCCCCAGAGCTGCCATTTTGGCCGGGTCAGGCTCAATATAGAGTCTTTGTACTGTTGTAGTGAGGTCACTTTCAACGTTGGCTAATCCCTTTACTCCCTGAAGCTGGGTAAGAAGCTGCTCCGTCATATTGGCAATATCGTTTTGATTTGCGCCCTGAATGGATATGTTCAGGTCGGAGAAGCCCATACCGGGCCCACCTCCCCCTTCAGACGAAGTAACAGCTATGCCTGCTTTCGTTTCAGCCGCTATAGTGTCACAGGCACTGCTCAATATCTCGGCTTCTTTATCTACATCGGCCCCCGGGTCGAGGTAAACATTAATCGTAGCAGTGTTATCGCCACCGCCACTGGCTGTAGTCATAGCGCCCAACAGGGATGTCGAAGCGCCGACCGTGGTATAGTAGTTTGTAACTGCTTTGTCGTCACGCAACTGCTGCTCCACCTGAGCTGCTACAGCACTGGTTTGCTGGAGGTCAGTGCCCGGCTTCATTTGTATAGATACAGTCAGCGTCTTTTCGCCCATGCCGGACATGAACGAGGTGCCGATAACAGGGACCAGACTGAGGCTGCCGAAGAAAAGCACAGTAGCGATTATCAAGGTTATTGCCCGGTGGCTAAGTGCCCATTTGAGTGTGGGTGCGTATAGCTTCTGATACCAGGGCTCGCCGACTTTGACCTTGGCTTTCCCGCGCACCAGGAAGTTGGATAAGGTAGGTACCACCATGAGCGCCACCAGCAGTGAGGCAAGCATGGCGAAGGTTACGGTCAGTGCAAAGGGTATAAACAATTGGCCGACGATGCCGCCGACGAAAATCAGGGGTATGAAGATAGCCACCGTTGCCAGAGTAGCTGAGGTGATCGGGTTAGCTATCTCCCTGGCTCCATTGATAGCCGCCTCTCTGAAGCCCTCGCCTCGCTGGAGACGGCGGTATATGACCTCTACCATAACGATACTGTCATCGATCAAGCGCCCTACTGCGATAGACATGGCGCTCAAAGTGAGGATGTTGATGGTTATGCCGAATGCGCGCATAGCCAGAAAACCAATCAACAAGCTCAGTGGAATGGATATAGCGGTGACCAGCGAAGCCCGTATAGTAGTCAGGAAGAGGAAGACTATGACGATTGCCAGAGCAGCACCTATCAGAGCCTTGTCACGCAGTTCATTTATGCTACGCTGGATGAAATCTGATTGCGTGAATGTGGTGTCAATTTGTGCTCCGTTCTGGAGGTTTCCGCCTATTTCTTTGGCTTTGGCCAGCACTGCGTTTGCCACATCAACGGTGTTGGCATCGGCCTGCTTCATCACCATTATGGTCACACTTGGCTTGCCGTCGGTACGGGTGACTACTGTCCCCGGTGCTGGCCCCAGGCTGACATCAGCCACATCCTGGAGTACAACGCCGCTGTTACTCAGGGGGGTGTTTTCAATTTGGCTCAGGGAAGTGTACTGAGGGGCAAGGAGCCCTACAATCTGAGACATAGAGATAGCGAACTGGTCCATCTTTACGGGGTCAGGGGCGATTACTACCTGCTCCTTATCGCCGCCCTCTGTCTCTACGCTGAGGACACCATTGATGTTTTGTAGAGCAGGTACAATCTGAGTGTCGGCAACCTGTTTTAGCTGGTCAGGAGGAAGGTCACCGCTGAGGCTGAGCACCACCAGAGGCATTATACTCATGTTGATGGGGATAATCCGCGGGTTCTCTCCCATATCAGGATTAGACTGTTGAAAAGCCTGCACTTCAGGGGGTAAGTTTATTTGGCCGATGCCCTGCTGAATAGAGCTGGTTACATCGTCCATATTAGTGCCATATTCAAATTCACCGAAGATAATGGAGATGTTTTCAGCCGAAGTGGAGGTTAGATGTTTCAGCCCTTTCCCTTCCCATTGGTCCCAGATAAGGTGCTCTATGGGTGCAGTGACATTACTTGCAACCAGGTCGGGTGGCGCTTTGGGGTAAACTGTGATAACAGTTGTATAAGGGAACTGAATGTTCGGGATCAGCTCCATCTTGAGTCCGAGGATGGCCCAGATCGAGGCTCCGGCAATCAAAATGACTATTAATAATGTTACTAGCCTATTACGGAGAGCTAGTCGAGTGAGATGCCACATATTGTTTTCCTCCACATCCCGGGCATATTAGTTTGGATGTAAACTGCTTTGTTCGAGAAGAGCGTTTTCCTTCTCGACAATTTTATCATCTAATTTGGCAAACAGGTGCTCGGGAGGCGGCAGCTTCTGTCCTGCGCGGGGCATGGTGAAAGCCCATCCTTTATCACCGACCTCACCATCAAATCCGAGCAGTCGATGTAACTTCTCCGAGCTGAAGGGTAAAAACGGGTAGAATACTATCTTAAGGCAGCTAATTACACCGATAACGGTAAAAATAGCGGTGGCTGCCGCATCTTTATCTTCATTGATTTTTTTCCAGGGCGCCTTGTTGTCGAGATAGCGATTGGTTTCCTGAGCCAACGCCATTATCTCTCTTACTGCCTCTCTGAAATGACAGGTATATAGAAGCCTGTCCACAGTTGCTAGCGTGTCCTCCGCCTTCTTCAACAAAGCGTTAGATTCGGCATCGAGTTCTCCCACGGGCGGAACGCACTGGTCGAAATTACGGTAGGCGAATGTCAGAGCCCTTTGAACCAGGTTACCGTAGGTAGCAACCAGCTCATCATTAGTGCGGCGGACAAACTCCCGCCAGGAGAAATCGGCATCGGATGTCTCGGGCATGTTCGCCGACATCAGGTATCGCAGCGGGTCGGCAGGATACCGTTCGAGGTAATCAGGTACCCAAACCGCCCAGTTACGGCTGGTGGATAGCTTTCTCCCCTCCAGCGTGAGAAATTCGTTGGCAGGCACATTATAAGGGAGATTAAGTCCCTCATATCCCATCAACATAGCCGGCCAGATGATAGTATGGAAGACAATGTTGTCCTTGCCGATGAAATAATAGCTCCTGGCATCGCCTTCCCAGAATTTGCGCCATCGCTCGTCTTCCCCACTGGACTTTGCCCATTCTTTAGATGCCGATAAGTAGCCAATCACCGCCTCGAACCAGACGTATATACGTTTTTTTTCATATCCCGGCAAGGGCACCGGTATACCCCACTCGATGTCGCGGGTGATGGCGCGGTCTCTCAGCCCCTCGGTTAAGTAGCGAAGCGTGAAATTCAGTACGTTTGCCCTCCAGTGGCCCTGCTCCTGAACCCATGACTTTAATCTATCGGAGAAGGCGGAAAGACGGAGAAAGAAATGCTCTGAGTCCCTGATTTCGGGTGTGCTCTTACATATACTGCAATGAGGGTTAATTAAGTCCACGGGATTCAAAGGTTTACCACAGTCGTCGCATTGGTCTCCGCGTGCTCTAGGGCTGCCACAATAAGGACAGGTGCCCTCCACATACCGGTCGGGAAGGAAACGGACGCATTTGGGGCAATAAGGCAGTGACATTTTGTCTTTATAAATGTAGCCTTTATCCAGCAGCTTGAGGAAGAAATCCTGAGCAACGCGGGCATGGTTCTGCGTTCCGGTGGTGGTAAACAGGTCGAATGAAATCCCCAGTTTCTTCCAGCAATCAAGGAATCCTTGATGATAGCGGTTAACTACCTCCTGGGGTGATTTGCCCTCAGCCTCAGCGCGGAGGGTGACCGGAGTGCCGTGCTGGTCGGAGCCTGAGACCATCAATACTTCATTACCTTTGACGCGATGGTAACGGGCAAATATGTCAGCAGGTAAATATGCCCCGGCGATATGCCCCAAATGTAAAGGCCCGTTAGCGTAGGGCCAGGCCACACCAATAAGAATACGTTCAGCCATCAGTGTCCAAAATTTACAAATTATTGACTATTGTAACACAAGCAGGAGGGTAAAAACAAAGCCTAATCCAGTTCGAGCCATGCTTTGTAGAGCAGCTTCTTGGATAAGTGCGTTACGCTAGCGAGTTTAGCTACAGCCTCTTTAGCAGTAGCCCCCTCACAGCGAAGTCTGCGGAATTCCTCTTTAACAAAGAAATCTATTAGCTCTTTCTGCTCCCTGAGCCCGCTGTATCCGGCGATAACTAATGTGAATTCCCCCCTGGGCTGGGAGAAATGAACCATCGCCTGGCTCACCGTTCCTCTGAAGACCTCCTCATGCATTTTGGTGAGCTCGCGGCAGACAGCGATTTTTCTGTCTCCTAATACCTCAAGGAGGTCGCTTAATGTGGCAGGTAGTCTATGCGGTGCCTCAAAAGCAACGATGGTGCGGGGCTCGGAACTAATCGATTCAAGCAGGCGTTTTCTTCCCCCCTTCTCTCTGGGCAGAAAGCCCAGGTAGAGGAACTGGTTTGCAGGCAGGCCTGATACAGCAAGGGCAACAGGCAAAACCGACGGGCCGGGGATGGCAACAACCGGGATGCCTCGCTCGATTGCCGCCAGGACCAACTCGTAACCGGGGTCGCTTATCCCGGGCGTACCCGCCTCCGATACCAGGGCAATATCTTCCTGCGCAAGGCGTTCCAGGATATAAGCAAGTTTTGACTTCTTGTTGTGCTCGTAATAGCTAGTCAGCGGAGTCTTAATTTTGTAGGCAGAGAGAAGACGGCGCGTCCGGCGCGTATCCTCGGCAGCAATAAGCCTCACCTCTGCCAAGATGCGGACCGCTCGCAGCGATATATCCTCCAGATTTCCGATAGGTGTAGCCACAAGATACAGCGTCGGCATAACAAAGGGATTATATCCCATAGCTCGGTAGCAGTCTATCGCACTCTCGACTATGTCTCGGGGAGGTCTCGGGTTTACTTGACTTTATATACCTGTTTATTATATCCTTTCCTATAATCTCATTTTTAGGACGAGTGATGGAACGATCCCAACATAAGACCCTGAGACAAACATATGGTTTTGACGATGTTGCCCTTGTCCCCGGAGATATCACCATTAACCCCGACCAGACGGACATAAGCTTCGCCATAGACAAGCTTAGTCTCTCCATACCTGTTCTGGCGTCGGCAATGGACGGCGTGGTCGATGTTCGTTTCGCCATTGCGATGGGTAAACTCGGCGGGCTTGCTGTTCTTAATCTGGAAGGGGTGCAGTCACGCTACGATGACCCCAGTATCGTTTTAGACAAAATAGCCAACGCACCGCAGCAGGAAGTCACAGCACTTCTGCAAAAGATTTATTCGGAGCCGATTAAAGAGAACCTCATAGGTGACCGGATAAGAGCTATTAAAAAGACAGGCGCTGTCTGTGCTGTTTCGCTTACACCGGCCAACACTAAAAAGCTCTCACCGCTTGCAGTTGAGGCGGGAATCGATGTTCTGGTGGTACAATCTACTGTTACCACAGCACGGCATGTTTCAAAGAGCTACAGAGGGCTTATCTTTTCAGAACTGGTTAAACAACTGCCCGTACCCGTGGTTGTGGGCAACTGCGTGAGCTACAGTGCCTGCCGCAGACTGATGGAAACAGGAATTCACGGACTGCTCATAGGAGTAGGACCGGGCGCAGCCTGCACTACCAGGGAAGTACTGGGTGTCGGAGTGCCCCAGGCAACCGCAATTATGGATTGCGCCGCTGCACGGGACGATTATTTCAAGGTCAGCGGGCGGCGTGTCCCTATAATAGCTGATGGCGGTATGCGCAATGGGGGTGATATCTGCAAAGCCTTCGCCTGTGGCGCTGATGCAGTGATGCTGGGCTCGATCTTTGCTCAGACAAAAGAAGCCCCAGGGAAAGGCAATCACTGGGGGATGGCAACCCCGCACGAAGCTCTGCCCAGGGGGACGCGAGTAAAGGTAGGCATAAAAGGCACACTGGAGCAGACCCTCTTCGGGCCTACGTCGGTCACCGATGGCACTCAGAACCTGATTGGAGCGCTCCGCACTGCGATGGGTGTCTGCGGGGCACGCAACATCAAGGAAATGCATCAAACCGAGGTCATAATCGCTCCATCGATAAAGACAGAGGGCAAATTCTTCCAGATGATGCAGGGTTCTGCAAAGTGCTAATTGGACTTTATGTTAGCGTTTTAAATTCATTATGTCGGTTAGACTTGACTAGCCAAACTGAGCGTGGTAAATTATTAAGGTGTTTTTGGGCCAGGCTATGTGGCATGCGAGGGGTGGGTGATGAGCCTATCCTTTTATTTTTGTCTAAATTAAGTTAAAGGAGGTATGGCATGTTACCTGGGATTTTTTGGGTGGTGGTGATCGGCATCGCTATCGGGGTTGTCTTTGCCCTGGGTATCATAAGGCAAATCCTGCGTAGCGATGCGGGGTCAGCGCCAATGCAAGATGTCAATGCCAGAATAACGGAGGGTGCCTGGGCTTTTATCAGGCGCCAGTATTCCACCATCGCTGTAGTAGCTCTCTTAGTGGCTGTGATAATCGGCGTCATACTGGGAAAGCTGAGCAGTAAAGAGGAGTTGGATACGCTTGGCGTAACAGCTCTGGGTCTGGGCTGGAGGACGGCTGTCGGCTTCCTTGTCGGCGCTTTTTGCTCATGTATCTCCGGTATTATTGGTATGTGGATTGCGGTCAAATCCAACGTGAGATGTGCGGCCGCATCACACTCAGGACTGGATAAAGCAATCAAGGTCGCTCTGCGCGGTGGAGCGGTCTCAGGCTTCCTGATTGTTACCTTGAGCCTGCTCGGGGTAACAGCGATGTATTTTGCTTTCGGTGGATACAGCAACCCTAATATTGCGCCTCACCTGATTGTTGCCTTCGGGTTCGGTGCCAGTATGGTTGCCCTTTTTGCCCAGCTTGGTGGCGGTATATTCACCAAAGCTGCCGATATGGGCGCCGACCTCGCGGGCAAAGTCGAGGCTGGTATTCCCGAAGACGATCCCCGCAACGCAGCAGTAATCGCTGACCTGGTTGGTGATAACGTCGGTGACTGCGCCGGCCGCGGCGCAGACCTGTTCGAGTCCACTGCAGCGGAGAATATCGGGGCTATGATAATCGGTGTGGCCCTGTACGTCGCTTCAGTAAATGCCGGTATCTCAGCTACACTAGCTGTGGGCTGGGTGCTGTTCCCGCTTATTATTCGTGCTTTCGGTATCGTTTCCAGTTTGGTAGGGATAATGGCGGTCAGCAGCCGCAAGGGAGAGAACCCTATGACTTCTCTGAACCGCGGCTTTTTTGTAGCTCTGGCGCTGTGTATAGCAGCGATGATCGGCGTTTCCGTAGTCATGTTCAAACCTATGGCTAGCGGCTGGGCATGGCTTCTGGGGGCTGGCATCATCGGCATACTAGCCAGCGTGATTGTAGTCTATGTAACTCAGTACTATACCGAAGCCAGGTATAGACCGACCAAGAGGATTGCAGAGGCTTCCCGCACCGGTCCGGCAACCGTAATAGTGGAAGGCATGTCGGTGGGCTTCGAGACTGTTCTGCCTACTGCGATCATCATTTGTGTGGCTCTGGGAGCCACTTACTTTTTCGGTACTAAGGCAAATCTACCAGGGCTTGAATGGTGGGTAGCAGGTGCCTACGGAACAGCAATCGCCACTATGGGCATGCTGATGACCTGTCCCTTTATCCTGGCTGAGGATACCTTTGGTCCTATAACCGATAATGCAAATGGAATCAACGAGTTCACAAACGCTGGCTCCGAGATAAGAAGGGTTACGGACCACCTCGATGCTACCGGCAATACTACCAAGGCATTGACCAAGGGATATGCCATGATTTCGGCTGGCCTTGCCGGATTCCTTCTGTTCCAGGCGTACTTCGATAGGGTTCAGTTGTTCCAGCACACACAAGGATCGGTCTTTGATGTGAACATAGTAATTCCTGAAGTCCTTATTGGAGCTATAATAGCCATAATGATGGTCTTCCTGTTCAGCTCCTGGGGACTCAGATCGGTTGGTGGAGCAGCAGGCAAGATCATCGATGAGGTGCGCCGCCAGATTAAAGCCGATCCCGGGATTATGGCGGGTACATCCAGACCGGACTACGGCAAAGCAGTAGATATTACCACAAGGGCCGCCCTCAGGGGAATGATTGCCCCCGCGTTGCTTCCTGTACTGCTCCCGATAGTCATAGGGGTTGTTTTCAGATACCTGCACTTACACGTTGGTGGTTCCGACGCTGCCATGGCGGTAGGAGCCTTCCTCATCACAGGAACCTTTGCTTCTATCCTGATGGCTTCCTTCATGAACAACGGCGGAGGTGCCTGGGATAACGCCAAGAAATACATCGAGGATGGGCAGCTCAAAGACGAAGCCGGGAATGTTCTAGGCAAACGTTCGCTGCCTCATGCCGCAGGGGTCGTCGGAGATACCGTAGGAGACCCGCTTAAGGATACAGTAGGACCGTCCCTGCATATTGTAGCTAAGCTTATAGCTACGGTGACACTGGTGATGTGTCCCTTGTGGATACTCTAGGACAGTAAAAAACAGGGATTCGAGATCGCAACAGCCTGCTGAACATCTGGGGTTCGGCAGGCTGTTTATTTTAATCAGTTGCTTTGCAGGCGTTCAGCGTAAGAAGGGGTTCCACTTTCGTTCAGCGCCGATAGTGGTCTCAGGGCCGTGTCCGGGGTAAACGATAGTCGAATCGGGCAGCATCATGAGTTTGGTCATTATGCTGTCCATGAGCTTGGCATAGTCTCCTCCGGCAAGGTCGGTCCTGCCTATACCGAAATTGAATAAAGTATCTCCGGAAAAAACAACCCCGTCACTTAAAAGCGAGATGCCTCCCTGTGTATGTCCGGGAGTATGAAGTACCTTGAACTCCAGGTCTCCGATTTCGATTATATCGCCATCTTTGAGAAATCTATCCGGCTTGGGCGGGGCTCTCAGCGACGAGCCTAACATCAGCCCCATCATTCTGCCAAACATCATAGGCATAGCTTCACTTGAATCTGCTTCGTGCACTGCATACTTCGCGCCGGTTGCATCCTTAACGCTGCGGAGTGCCCCCACATGGTCGATATGATTATGTGTTGCTACGATCCACTCTATAGATAAATGAAGGCCGCGTACTGTGTTCAGGATATTGGGGACATCGGCACCGGGGTCGATGATCAGCCCTTCTCTGGTCGTTTCCGAACCTACGATAAAGCAGTTTGACGCGAACGGTCCTACTATAAGCGTTTTAACGATCATTTAGCCCTCCGATACGCGAATGCACTCGAAGTCTCTCTCTATCTCTATTTGTGGAAAACCCTTTCATTTTTGACTATTTACGCTCCAGTGTCAAGTCTTTACACTGGAAAGGAAAACTGCTACCTTATAAGGCGAAGTTTTTAAGATATCAGGAGAAGTGATTGTGACAGAACAGGTTCCCGGCAAAGTGGATATGGACAAATTGGTCTCCCTGTGCAAAAGGAGGGGTTTCATCTTCCCTTCGAGCGAGATATATGGCGGAATGGGCGCCTGCTACGACTACGGGCCGCTGGGGGTGGAACTCAAGAACAATGTCAAAAGGGCCTGGTGGAAGGCAGCCGTCCAGGAACGCGACGATATGGTTGGCCTGGACGCTTCGATACTCATGCATCCTCAAACCTGGGTCGCCAGCGGACACGTGGAAGGCTTCGCCGACCCGCTGGTAGAATGTAAACAATGCCACCAGAGGTGGCGCGCTGACCACATTAAAGATGGAAGATGTCCGGCCTGCGGCGGCGAGCTCACTGAGGCCAGGATGTTCAACCTTATGTTCAAGACCTTCGTGGGTCCGGTAGAGGATGAGGCGTCGGTAGTCTACCTGCGGCCTGAGACAGCCCAGGGTATATTCGTCAACTTTCTAAATGTACTCAACTCTACCAGAAAGAAACTGCCCTTCGGAATAGCTCAGACGGGCAAGTCCTTCAGAAACGAGATAACCACGGGCAACTTCATCTTCAGAATGCGCGAGTTCGAGCAGATGGAGATAGAGTACTTCGTCAAGCCGGGCACCGACGAGCAGTGGTTCAAACACTGGGTCGAGCAGAGATTCAACTGGTATATCAATTTAGGCATTAAGAAGGAGAACCTCAGGCTGCGCCAGCACGCCAAGGACGAGCTTGCCCACTACGCCCGTGACTGCTATGACATAGAGTATCTCTTCCCCATAGGCTGGTCGGAGCTGGAGGGCATCGCCAATCGCACCGACTTCGATTTGAAACAGCATGCCAAATTCAGCGGCAAGGACCTGAGCTACTTCGATGAGGAGACGAAGGAACATATCATGCCCTATGTCATCGAGCCCTCGGCCGGGGTTGACCGCTCGGTACTGGCCTTTCTGGCAGATTCATACGATGAGGAGAAAGACAAGGAAGGGCTGAGGGTGATATTGAGGCTTCACTATGACCTGGCCCCGATAAAAGTCGCTATTCTCCCTCTGAGCCGGAACGAAAAGCTGGTTCCGCTATCCAGGGAGGTCTACGATAGCCTGCGCAAGTGCTGGATGGTGCAACACGATGATGCCCAGAGTATCGGCAGGCGCTACCGCAGGCAGGACGAGATAGGCACACCGTTCTGCGTCACCATAGACTTTCAGTCGCTCGAAGACGGGCAGGTGACCATCCGGGAGCGCGACAAGATGAGGCAGATACGCGTGCCCATCGAGGTATTGAAGCCAACGCTGGAAGCCAAGCTGTGCGGGGAACCTCTGGATGTGATACCTCCGGGCGGGAAAAAGTGGCTGGGGTTCGAGGGGTAGAGTAGAATTCGGGGAGGAGGTAAGATCATGTTGAGCCGGGTAGAAATCAAGAATTACAAAAGCCTAGCTTCCACTGTAGTTCGACTCAATAGATTCACAGTACTGGTTGGACCTAATGGGGCAGGCAAGAGTAACTTTGTGGACGCACTGCGCTTCGTTAGTGAGTGTCTTACTAGTTCTATTTCTGTGCCCATTAGAGGTCGCGGAGGAATCGATGCCGTACGCCGACGTTCTAGGGGCCATCCAAGGAACTTTGGTTTTCGATTGGGGATAGAACTCGATTCAGGGCAGTTTGCAGACTTTTCGTTTGAAATCGCTGCTCTTGCCAAAGGAACTTTCGAGGTAAAACAAGAAAGATGCATAGTAAGATCCGCAGTAGGACCCATAGATTACTATGAAGTAGAGAGTGGAAGGTTCACAAAAGAAGTAGAAGGGATTAAACCCAAGATAGAACCAGATCGGTTGGTTCTAACAGTAGCCTCTG
>Ga0172365_10001494_pt1 | contig 16947 bp, 13 predicted proteins | sample LakKivSesite48cm_FD_114535 | JGI IMG/M metagenome (GOLD analysis project Ga0172365, IMG submission 114535) | Sediment microbial communities from Lake Kivu, Rwanda - Sediment site 48cm | ecosystem: Environmental > Aquatic > Freshwater > Lake > Sediment | place: Rwanda: Western Province, Lake... | reverse complement strand
TTGTTGTCCAGCCAACCTTTCTTTTGGAGGAAGTAGAGGAACATCATGCGGTTGAGAAATTGCTGAGCAAATGCCCTTGCTGTGCGATGGCTTGCTTGCTGCTCAAGCCGGTTGGAGACGTGGGTGAAGGTGTCCTTGTAGTCTCGGTAGAACTGGTCGGTAACTTTCTCGACGTCGAAGGCTTCTTCGTGCTTTAGCTCTACCTCCAGCCCTGGCCAGGAGGCCTCTTTGACTTTCAGTAGGCTGATGCGCTCGATGGCTGTGCGAAGTTGCTCCTCAGGACTGACCGCAATCCGGCGCAGCACGAGACGATTGTGTTGCCGAGAGTCTCGCTTCACATTTACCAGGTGCCAGTGAGACTCTTCGAAGTTTGAGAATACAAATAGGCCACGGTCGTACTGACGCACAAGCCTAGTCACTATCTCTCGTTCGGCCGCCACCTTTAACTCTTGTAGGCAGCAGTGAGTAATCACAAAGTCGTCGTGGCGGGCTATGGTTTGGAGGCTACCATCCTTTGCTATCTTTGCCAGCTCCGATTTCCATTCAGCAACTGAGACTGGCTCAGCCCCAACTCCGTAGTTTAGGTCAGCTAGAAGACGGCGCAAACCATTGAGGCTCCTTAACTGTCTAAGATGTCCCTCGACTACTCGCTGTTCAGTTATGCTTGCTGTGTCTGGCATCTACAATTGCTCCTTGCCATTATGCCTCTCATTCGTTGCCTCTTTCAGCCTCGAAAGAATTCTCCAGAATAACTCGGGCTTTTTCTATCCAGTCATCGTCAAAGAATTTTAAGCCATACTCATTCATATGTGTGGGTGGGGGAAGCACTCCAGCCTTTAGTCGGCGGCGAAGTTTTGCGGGATGAAGCCCAAGCCTTTTGGCTGCCTGAGGTAACGACCTATACTTGTAGAGTTCGTCAATCCTAGGTCCAGCCATCTTGCCCTGATGTTATGACATCGTCAAGTATTTGTCAATAAACGCTGTATCGCATAGAGTTTGCGCCCCTAGTTTGAAGGGACACTCTCTACCACTCTGGGTAATGCGCTCAAATCCTGTTGCACGATTCTGACAATTGTTCAGGCGACAAGATTACTTTATAATTGATGGTGATGACTGTAGCAGAGATACGTGGCAAAATATCGGCAGCAGGCGTAAACCTTTCTGAGCGCATGGAGGATCTCCTGACTTCTGACATTTTCGGTTGTATGAGATACCTACCAGCTCAGCAAATCTTGATTCCTTTCTTGACGAAAGCTCGCTCATTTCATGGCAATAGCCTTGCAGTCCCAGATCGAATCATCAAGATTCACTATTCATTTTGGCCTTGGTTGAAATTACCTGGCCGCATTCCATGCGAGCCAGATATAGTGCTCGGACTTGAAACGGAAGGGCGACAGTTACATTTGGTATTGGTTGAAGCTAAATATTACTCTGGACTTTCCAGTGAGGAAGACGAGCGCACTGAACCAAATGACCAGTTGGCCCGGGAGTTAGATAATCTAGATGCGGTATCCTGCACAGTTTTAGGCTGGAAGCCGAGTTTGGAAATCGCTTCACGTACACTCCTTTTCGTCACTCAGGATATGGGAAATCCACGTGCTTTGCTGGCAAAGTCACTTGATGAATACACACGCAAACGCCACAAAAGCGGTGACATATATTGGGTGTCGTGGAGATTCCTGCCGTCGATTATAGAAGAAAGCCTTGAAAAGGAAACTACTCTAGAGAATAAGGCAGTATTAGAAGATATGCTCGCACTATTGTTAAGGAAAGAACTTAGAATGTTCGGTGGGGTAGAGCCTGTTGATGAATACTTAACTTTACCTGACTTTTATAGTCTTAGTCCAACCGAATATTCATGGCCGGATATTCCGGAGTCTTCGGTTATTGACTATACATTCGAGGTGGTGAAATGAGTAAAACCAGCGGAAGTCCTACAAAGGCTTTGTTTAATTCCCTAGCAAAATTATATAAACAGGGACAGCTTCTCCTTCTGGACAGCGACAAGCTCATGGGTGAACGAGGTTGGATCCCAAGACACAGCAATGCTACCGCCGAGTTGTCCAACTCGATGAATGCACCACAGCGTTGGTTTGCCCGCTGGGCAATGCGCTTCTACACACCAGCTGCGACTGAAGCGAAAGAGCCACTGATAGACCGCATTCTATTTGTAAGCATTCACTTTGCTTCAGATCTTGGCTCTGGCTTCGGAACAAACGTTGATGAGCCTCTTGTCTGCGCAGGACGGCTTATATATGAAAAACCGATGACTGACGAAATGGCTGGCAAAACATATGACTACTGGATGTGTAAGTACTGGTTTGAGAGTAAACCCCATGATACCCTGGAAGGCTGGCGTAAGACAGGGCAGTCACGATGGTATGAGAATTTGAAGGGTTCAGAGACGTTTGCCGTCCCACTTTATGAGATAACTTCCAGCGATAAGCTAAAGGAATTAATTATCAACCCTCTATTCGCTGTCCAAGATAAGGAAAGGGAAATCACGTAACAATCCGACCCTAGTAAAGTTAGTCTAGAGTCCCTAGTAACAATCACTCATAATGTTAAACTAGAATTCGTCTTTCAGCCCCTAATTATTCCGCACACCCAATCTAAAGCCCTCTGAGACTGTTCAAGCGTTAGTAAGGCGACGGTTCTCCAAAACTCTACCGATACAGGATCAATCCCCTTGCCTAAGGTTGACGCGCAGTTGATAGCCACCCAGATGACTAAAGCCAATAAAATCATTCGGCTGATCATTTTATCCTCGCTTGCTCTTGTCTCTCAGGTTCACCTATAATCACTTCCCCTGTCCTAGCCAGCAAATAGGTTAACCATTGCTAGGATTATGAGCACCCAGATTGAGAGCAGCATAATTAAATTCGCCTTGTCCCTTGTGGTAGACTTCTTTTCGGGTTGCATACTTTCAGTCTCTGCTCCTCTTTTGTTTAAGGCCAGCTATGTCGTAAGGTTATCTATCCTTCCTGTTCTGGAATTTCTCCTCTGGTGTATTTATGACGGTTGAGCCGGGAAAAACATGACAATTATGCGTCAGGTTTGCATCCTTGCTAAAGGCGGTGCTGGTCAAGTAAGATAACACCAGACCAGACATTGAGGCGATAATTTGGGATTGTATTCGGCTATACTAAGACAAATGCAGTACCATTTAAGGGGAAGAGACGGATACCGTGAAAACTAGCGACAAAGGCGGCCAGAGCACCAGCCTGAGCTATCTGCACGACTTTGGACTTTTGGACATGGTGCCTCTACCAGGATCGTGTCAGGCTAGCTTTGGCGATATCGCCGATTCGTTTGATCAGCTATTTCAAGACTTTGATGAGATAGTTCGGCTGGAAGCGGAGTCGCTCAATAGGATACTGTCAGTTCGGAAGGCACACACTGTATTAGATTGTGCCTGTGGGACTGGTATGCAAGCGCTAGGTTTGGCCCAGCTTGGTTATGCCGTTTCGGCATCGGACATCTCCACTAAGTGCCTGGAAATTCTTAGGGTTAACGCAGAGAAGCGGGGGGTAACCATTGATACCAAGCGTGCCGACTTCCGCACTCTTCGTCCGTGGTTAGGGACTCGCTTTGACGCGGTAATTGCTTGCGGTAATTCTTTACCCCTGGTAGAGCAATTGGAAGAAATTGACCAAACCCTAACAAGCATGCGTCGCGTATTGAAATCAGGCGGCTGTGCGATAGTTAGCGTGCGTGACTATGGCATCCTTAGGGATGCACAAGAGACAGAATTGCCTCGCCTCTTTAGATTGTGTAATGGAAATCCGGAGTGGGTCATGGATCTACGGCTGTTTGGTGCTAAACGAGTTCGGGTGGTCACTGTTTTCATACGTGCTGTTGCTGGCAGATGGCGACTGCGTACCTTTGTGAAATCTTATCTCTATCTTTCGGCGGAAGACCTAAGGAAAAAGATGGAGAGAGCTGGATTCTCACGGGTTCAACTGCTGGACCTGTCTGCCTTAAATGCATACACTGGTGGCGAATGGTGCTTGGCTGTTGGCGAAAACTGAGTTTTCGTTTTTTATGCCTTGTTATGATGCTTTGGCAAACTTGGCTAGGTGAGGTTGGCATTACTAGTTGGAACACAGAGATGGCCAGGCGTTTACCTTGAGTGCTTAAAAGGAAAGGAGAGTGGTGTGGGTTCAAGCGAATTGAGCATGTTGCAATCACTTAAGATAAGCCTACTATGCCGCGGTATTTCTATTAGTGCTGCCGCTAAAGACGCACTGACACGTGGTTGCATCCCTATGTCTGTGCGCGAGTATCCCACTACAGGGGGATTGACCCTGGTGTTAGAAGGTGACGTCTACGTCAATGCCCCCTTTGATGAGCCTTTTGTGGAAGATCCCGAGGGGACGTTGCTTTTCGATGAGAGGGAAGAGGTGCCATTCCGTATATTGTTCCGCGGCGAAGAATTTCCGACCCATGTGCTTCCTCTTCCGGGTTACCTTTTTGCCAATGACTCGCACGGACGACCGGTTACGCAGGCAGTGTTTTCGCACGCCGACCGAGCCAGACTCTCCCCTATTGGCGGGTGTCACAATCGCTGCAGCTTTTGCAACTCCCCATTGAAGAGCTACGAGTTACACCCTATAGAGCAACTGATGGAGGCACTGGCGATAGCTAAGGCAGATACCATACTACCTGTACATCACGTTCTGATCAGCGGAGGGACTCCTAAACCGAGCGACTACGACTACTTTAGTGAGGCGTGTAAGGAGATCATCCGGAATGCAGAGATGCCTGTTGACGTGATGATGGCACCACGTAGAGATACGGAATTTATTGAACGATTGTCCGACTGGGGAGTGTACGGTTTCGCCATAAATTTGGAGCTGTATGACGACAAAATGGCAAGGCAGATCGCTCCTCAAAAGCGGGGGCTGGGCCGGCAAAAGTTTGGTGAAACTATCGAGCGTGCTGTGGAGTGCACTGGCGGGCGTGGCCGGGTGCGTTCACTTTTACTCATTGGGCTTGAGCCAGAAGAGCAAACCCTGAAGGGAGTAGAGTTTTTAGCCCGACTCGGGTGTGACCCGGTGCTAAGTCCCTTTCGGCCAGCCCCGGGTACGCCACTGGCTAATCATCCAACTCCCTCCTACGAATTGCTAGAGAGTCTGTACTTGAAATCAGTAGAGATTACAGAGCGATATGGAGTGAAGCTTGGGCCCCGGTGTATCCCGTGTACGCACAATACTTTGACATTTGATGATCGGTGTGGTGCATACTATTTCTCTCGAGAATTACAGTGGCCAATATGAGACCCAGTCGACGACAGAGATTACAGGAGATAAGCGAGCGAATCGGACGGCGCAAACTGGTATTCTTTGGGACGCGCGGTACCGATAGCCGCCCTCTATTGGAGTTCGAGCAGTTCCAAGCTTGCATTTGTCTTGTGGCACCTCTTTCAGCCTTGTCAATGCCCAAAGAATGCTGTCTAGAAATCCTAAGTGGGATCAGGGTGGACCTAAACACATACCATACAGATGTGGATAATTCTGACGAAGCACGCCTTCTTCACCAAGCGCTTCTACGAGCTTGTGATGAGCCATCTGTCCTCATGACTTACAGCCCCGCAGAATTCCTCACATCTGTCTATTTCCCCAGGACGGAAATAACCCAGTATCTCGGACTCTTTGATGGCTTGACAACCATGCTGGAGCATAAGCCCTTCGTTGAGACTTCACTCCGCCGGGCTAAAGTTCCTGTGATTGATTGGCACTATTTTGCTGATGAAGATATGCCCCGTCTAGCTGAAGCCATCAGCCGTGGGCCCTATGTATTGCGGGTCAACCGCTCCAGTGGTGGGAGGGGGTTGGTCCTCGCACGGACCCCAGAAGAATTACAGGCTATTCTTCCATCCCATAGTGATCGCTTTCTTGGTGCTGCACCATTTCTCGATCCGAATATTCCTCTCAACATCGGCGCCTGTGTTTTCCTTGATGGTTCAGTGACTTTACATTCCCCATCATTGCAACTCATTGGTCTGGACTGTTGTACCGGGAGACAGTTCGGTTATTGTGGTAACGATTGGGACAGAGTGCGAGATCTGGACAAGGAAGTTCTCAACTCACTGGAGGAGATGACATTGAATGTCGGTTATTGGCTTCACCAAATGGGGTATATTGGCGCATTTGGAATTGATGCTATTGTTCACCACGGGAAAGTCTTCTTGGCCGAGGTCAATGCACGCTTTCAGGGCTCGTCAGCTACTTCGGCTGAACTCGATTCTCAAATGAATATTCCCGATATTTATGATGACCATCTGGCGGCGTTCCTGAATTTGCCAGCCCCCAGGCTTATACACGTTTGTGATTTGGTCCGTGAGCAACCGCCGACTTCTCAGATCTTTTGTTATAACTGCCACGCTCAAGAGGTAGAACTGGTCACCAAAGAGCTACCACTACGCACGTCCTTCCAGCTAGACCTATTACCCGCACTGGGCATCCGCGTGGCTCACGAGGGAATATTATTCAAAACAGTTGTGAAAGGCTCAGTGACGAACGACGGCCAAAGTTTGTCCCAAGGCCTCCGTAACGAATTAGAACAATTGAAATCACAGCTTTTCACTATGGTTTCTGCACCAAGATAGAATACCCATGAGTAACTTGTGTAAGGCATTTTACAGCCCGCTAGACTTCGGTTTCCACCTTGGTGACTAGTTCATTGTCAGGGAATGACTTGTCAATAAAATTTGTCAATGTCGGGTGCAGCAGACAAGTCACGAACGTGCAGCGATGAATATCTTTGTCTCGATCGCTCTCGCAGGGCAAATGCTGTAAGTCACATAGCACCAGATCACAATTAAGAAGGTGAAGCGGGCCAGTGCGCACAAGAGCTTCCTTCTCTATCGTCCACTGGTAAAGAGGATGACAGTCTATGAAAGTCACATTTGATATTTCTAGTTTCTTGCCTTCAGCAGTAATGTCCCACAGCATCTTGGTTATTTGGTTGCACTGGACGAACTTAACATTTTTCAGCGAGCAACCCAGGAAAGTTAGACCATTGGCTTTAACTCCATTGAATTCGAATGGCTTATCTTTGTCTGGTGAGCCTGTGAAAGTACAGTTAGTGAAGAGTGCACCATGTAGATCGCAGTTTCTAAACATGCCGCCTTTGAAACGGCACCGGTCAAAGACCGTTCCCCGCAAATCGCAGTCATGCCATTCCACATTATTGAACAACAACGGATCATTGCAACCAGTAGGAGGTTCTATATAACAGCCACGCCAGCAGACCCCTTCTACGGCACCGCCCAGTTTCTTCCAACGGAAAGCCACCCCTCGCTGCGCTATCGCCGAGCCCAGTGCGTCTAAGGGGTCACGGCGCACCTCCTCAGCCCACTTAGAAAGCGCTGGGCCAAATCCATCGTGAACTAATTCATAGACATCTCCCTGCCGCGTCTCCTTGTGTCGCAAGATATTGACATTGATATTGGTAAGCCGGTCGAGACTTGTACGAGAGACCTGGAGAAGACGCTTCACAGCATCGGAATAGCTCCACTTCGTCCGCTTCCGCACACGAGCTCTCCCGGAGAGAACACCTTTCTCCCGGTCAATCTTGCCATCTTCTAACTCCTTTAACCCCTTTAAGTCCCCAGAACGCACAGCTTTCTCCAGACCAACTTTGCGCAAGAACTCCTCAACATTCTCAGCAGATAAACCTAGCGTGTCCAAATCCTCGCGTAGGGCGGCAGCAACCAGGTGCGCCTCGAATTGCTGCACCTTCAGACCCAGCGAGGAGAAGAACGGTGCCATGCGAGCAACTATCCTCCTCTGCTGGAGTCGAGCCTGCAATTCCTCTTCAACGCTGAGGCTTAAACCGCGAGGCAAGCCGCTTTCAGCACTCAGCCTCACCCACTTCTGTTTAGCAGGAGTGGATTTCACGAGAGGCAATGGCAGGGCTCGCCTTTCAATAAAGAGGGTGAGAGCCGACTGCGCTAGCTTCCCCCCAGTCAATTCCTGATTGCCTGATTGCTTTTTCTCTAACTTTAGTAAACGATTGAGAGTAGCCTTCGTGATGGTCACCTGCTTGGGTGGCTTGGTTTTTCGTGAAGCCAACAGGTAAAGTTCTTGTAGTAACGCCTGCAGGTTCAGTAAGTCAACCGAAGCTGGTCTACCTGCTCCCTGAGGGGGCATTCCATCCTGGGGAGGGCTCACCGACTTGGGCAAACTCTCTTCTCTCTGTGCCTCTTTCATCCACTTGAGGAGTTCGTTGACAGCTTCTTCAGATATCTTGACGCCACCGGACTGTGCCGATTGTAGTACTACACCCCTCACCTCCGCTTCAGGCATGTCTTCCAGGTAGATAGTTGCCTTGGCGAGATTACCAACTCGCCTATCAAGATGCTGGAATAAGAACCAAAACTCCTGTCTGAAAGAGAGGAGAATCTGGATGAAGTTCTCTCGCTCGTATAGCTGGGCTTTGGCCAGATCAGCAATTGTGTTCAGAATGCCAACCCTTCGCTCCTCACTCCCTTGGAGTACTTCTTCAAACTGGTCCATACAAAGTAGTAATGAACCGACTTTTTGGGCTAAGCCAGTGATGTAGTCGTAGGCAGTCCAGCTTGTGTCCACAACAAGCATAGCTTTCATAGCTTCGCAATCCGTTTTGACGATCTCCTGTATGGTTTGTTCTTCAGGGTATAATTCATCTATCGCTGACGATAGAGCTTCGATGCTGCTTTTGATGGCTTCTATCAGGATCGTATTGTGGTCTCGTTGTTCCTTTTGTCCCCGGCGTAGCAGCCAGTCCCGCACAACCAATACGGCAGGTGTGGCGGTCTTATTTCCATACTCCGTAATAGCTCGAGCTCGCTCAGCTCTAAGGGCGGGTATGATTGCGGCTTGCAGGAACGAAGTCTTACCCGTGCCACTATTTCCAGTTATCAGCAACAGGGGTGCTACGCTATCGATTATGCCCCTGACCCGGCTTACGTCTTTGGCTCGACCTCTATAGTGCGGATCTCCTTCCCGGTAAGGCACTGGGCCTGGCCAGGGTCCTAATCGTTGATAATCCTCAGGAAACATCAACCTTATACGTCTCTTCCTCGCCATATAAATCTCACCTCCTCCCCTACCGGAGTCTCCAACCCATACCACTTTTCTCCCTTCTCACCCGAAGTCGCTGGCATCACCTATCGGGTTTATTTTCCGTCTATTTCACTTTCTTCAACGCGAGCAGAAGAGCTTTTGTGAAACCTTCCAAAGCTCCGTACCATCTCTTAATACCTAATGAACTGAGAATCGCTGAGTGGTAGTCATCGAACACTTTGTTAATGGCTACCATTTCACGACCGGCAATATATTTCCTGCCCATGCCCTTTACCGCTGGGTATACAATGTCAGACATTCGCAGGTGCATATTCCACTCCGAGGTAGACAAGCCCAGGAAGTAGAAATGGCGTGTCCTTTTCCCTTTTCCTCCGCTAAAAATATTGTCAAAGAATTCCGGTATATCCCTGACCACGGCAATATTGCGCAGGTAAGAGAGTTCAGATAGGGTGACGAAATGTTTTAGTGACGAAGAGTAAACACCACCCTCAGGCGACGGAGGTGGTATATATTTATCTTTTTTCTTCTTCTTTTTTTCAAATTCTTCTTGGGAGACAAGTTCTGGCAATGAAAGATGAAGTGGCGAGCCATGCAGCTTTACCACAAGCGGGCACTCTATTTTGTCAGTACCCATGCCAGAAAACCAGTCCCACGTTGGCTTTTGATAATTATTGTTCTTAGAGAACTTTGCCCGTAGCCAATAAAGGTGCCGTATTTCCATCTCTTTCTCTTCCTCTTCCTGTTCCTTTTTCTTCTTGTTAGGGGGCTCAGGAGTCGCCTCAACGGGCATGACGACGTCGTAGCAGAGTACGTTTTGCCTTTCCAGTGCCTTCTCCATTTCTAAATCCAGGTTCAAAGAAAAAACTACCGGCTCCCATTTTCGTTCAGGATTACATTCATTATCATGCCAATACTTGTCCTGTGTTATAAGAATACGAGCGAGAGCATCATAGAATTCCTTTATCTGGCTCGACTTGTCCTTATCCTTGGCCTCATACTGTCTGAACCATTCTGGTATGGCGTCCATCACGGATTCGCCCCCTTTTTCGAAGGCATTGACAGGGGCTGGTCGTCGGTCACTCTCAGGGATATGTAACGCCACGCGAAATGAAAGTTCGTCACTGGTGGGATAAAACTGCCCATCGAAGCTGAAGCTATGGAACACCAGGTTCGCCAACCACTCCAGTTGATAGAGAAATAGTTTATGTTTATAATCCGTTGTGACAAGCGAGGGGAGCAGATTTTGCAAGTCATTCCGCACCGTGCGCACAAGGGATTGGCACCCTTTTAAGCTCCTGTAAATCAGCTCAAAAGGGTTTTCTGCAGTAGCGGGTATCTCACCACCCATAAACTTGAGCGTAAGTTCCAGGAGGCGTTGGTATATATAGCCCTCATCTAAGCCTTTTCGATTACCTGAGTTTTGTGCTGACTCCACTTGCGGCAGTGCAGCCAGGCAAGCCTTGACCAGGAGCTCATTGAGCTCGTTAATATCACCATTATCACCAACATTGACACTATAGGTTGCCATATCGCTCACTGCACACCTTTTCATCTTTCCGGCGAATATTTCGGTTGCCCTACTGGCAAGTTTGACCAATTCTCGGCGAAGGTCAGCAAGTTCGGAGGGCACTTTCCGTGGTCTTAGTTTTACCTCACCCGGAATCTCATCTTCAGCTAGAACATTTTTGTTTCTCATCAGGGATGACAGGTACTTACGTTCACGATACTCAAGACTACGTAGAGCCTGGCACATTTCCCAACTCATCTGTTGCCAGAATTCTGTATCCTCCCGACCGATCACCGATGTCTCCGACCCAATGATAGGTGTGAAACAAAGGAATTTGATGCTCTCGCTCAAGGTGTTCTCAGTTTTGATTAGGGCAACTGGGGGTCCGCCCTTACCTTCAATGTAGGGTATTTCCACGTAGGATTTACCATTTTCCCCATCCATTCTCGTTACCCTCCTACCCCAAGGCTTCAGGTTCATTCACCCCTGGCATCTGGATATCTGCCAAATTGCACTCCCTGAAATCATAACTTCTCAGTACCTTAAGGAGTTCATCTGAAGCTTTGTCCTCTCCAACAAGCCTTACAGCCACGATGCTCTTGACTTTCCAGTTGGAGCCGCCATTACTTTTAAGACGGAGAGCGTCAAGCAAATATCCCATAGCCTGCACATTTAGTCTCACCAGTTCACTCAGTATGAGTATCAGGACGCCTTCCTTCAGGTTCCTTTCTATCTGGGAGAGCCAAGCCTCGGATAGTTCTCTGCAATCTGGCGGGACAATCCCTCCCTGCTGGGCGACTATCTGCCCCAGGATCCCCTTTTCTGAAGAATGTGTATAATAGCCTATGTAGAAGTCACGGGCGGACAAGCACACTGGTATCCTGATGGTTTTCCCTTTGGTCTTTGATAATCGATAGATTTCTTGAGCCAGAGCTGTCTCAAAGTCCTCACTTTCTGACCAGCCTCTATTGGGTGGGGAGGGAACCGAGACCACCCATCGGTTTACATCAGGGTTGTCAAGAATCAGGCGGGCTGCTTTCTCAGCTAGCTTATTGCTCTTAAGTTTGCCGCCGGGTTTGTTGAGATTGTTAATGACGTTTCCATACATCTCAGGGAGAAAAGAATAATTGAGAGCTTCCTGGAGATTGTTAACGGCGTGGCAAGTCCAGGAGAACGACCAATTTTTCTCTGCCGTCAAGTATTGCTGTACGCCTAACAGCAACATACGACCGTTCTTGTCATCGCCAACAATGACTTGAGCGGTGTTGCTACCGGATACATGGGCAAAGAGAGCGATGGTGCGTCCTTTAGTTTTCAAAGATGGGTCATCTTCACTGGACTGCTTATTCCGAAGCGCCTCAACCTTACCCTCAGGGGTAATCCTCGCTGTAGCGCAGCTATTGGGTAGCATCTCCAGCCCGAGTGCCTTGCTTGCTAACAACAGCCCGAAGGCAAGCCCGGCGGACGGACCTTCAACCTCTGAAGGTCCGTCCGCTAAATCACACTTAGCTTCCACGCAGACAGGCTTTTGGGGGTCAGACACTCCGGGGCAATATACTCCGCCGGGATAGTCACCGATTACCAAACCGCAGAGTTCTGGCAGGCGATAGCTATCGGCAAAGTGTTCTTCGACTGCCTGTCTGGCAGGGAGTAGTGAGGAACGAGTCAGTTCGGTTGTACAGGCTGCCTCAAAGGGGACAAGCAGCGCTCGGAGAAGGTGACCGGACTCCCCCTCGGAACTATTGCGCTCCACCAGCAGTATCGGCACTTCCAGCAGCTTTCCTCCAGTCTGTTTCCATACCTGATGTATGGCACTCAGATAACTAGCCGTCGGCTTAGCGAGCTCCCAGTTTGAGTTTTTTAGAACAGCAAGAATACTATTCAGCATAGCACCTCCACCACAGCTACCGCTGCTACGGAGTTCCCTTAAGAGGCTTCCCTCAAATTGCTCTCGATACTTTTCGGGGTCCTTAATTATTTTATGCTCATCGTCGTGAATACGCTGCTTTTGTTGCGTCTCTTCTTCGTCTGGCTGGTACCATGCGGCAGGCAGCCAGATCCGGCTCAGCATGGGCAGCACCACAGAATTGACAAAGCCTCCGACGGATATTTCACCCTCCATCAACTCGGCCATTTTGTTGGCTGCAACCCCGCGCCGCACGGCTCTCAGTTCATCAGCCAAGTATTCACAGCATACTTGTCGTTTTTTCAGGGCGTGTAGGGTTTCTGGTTGTAGTGGCCTTTTTTCTCTTTCCCTCCATTTTCTTAGTTCACCCATAATTGACTTGCCTACTACATCCAGCGCGGCGAGCAGGACAGTACAGTCGTAAACGGACAGCTTATCCTCGGGACGCTTCTTCACGTACTCGTAGAATTTGTCCGGGTCCGCCAGGGGTTCCTTAACAACGTCTCTTACTTCTTGGGGTATTTGATATGACACCGGCTCTGTCATCGTGAATCTGGCATCTCCTGGCTAGGAGGTTGAATGACAAGATACTGGCATATCCAGTTCCTGACGATTTTCTTCTGTTCCTCGTCAACTGAGGGGTATTTTTCTTGGGTAATCGGAATTTCAACACTGCTTTGATGAGGTCCTATGTCCGGTTTACAGTTGCCGCGGATAACCCAGTCAGCCCACTCCAGCCCTTCCGGTGGCGGAACATTTGCCCAGAGAACGAGCTGTATCGGCTTATCCGGAACTAGTCCCAGTCTCTCCCGCTCTTCTATTCTGAGGCGCAGCCAGACACGGGGCCGTATGTCACGCGGCCAGTATAACAAACCTTCCATCCCGGGGCACAGTCCTCCCAATCTCTCCCCCTCTTTTTCGTCTCTCACCGATTCACCAGCTCCCAACAAAGCCTCAGCTAGGCGTGGACGCATGTATGCTTGAGGCATAGACGCCCCCTGCTGTAAAATAGCAGCAATTCTGTTCCATAGTCCTTTTTTGCCTCGAGGTTCGACTCCGTAGGTGGAGCTCAACCATGTGAGTACCTCTACCGGGTCCAGCACAGGTATCGCAGCTCCTGCAGAGACCAGTCCTGCGTCTTCAGTCTCACCCCGTCCACGTTCCCTCAGCTCCTCAATTAGAGCCTCAGCCTGCCCTTCTGACAAGCTGACCAAACCGAGAGAGGCAAAATCCTTGCCTGCTGCGCGACTGGATGCCACCTTCAGGAGGCTCAGCGATCTCTCTGCAATGGCAATCTTCTGGGTCCAGCGGGCAATATAACGGCACACAAGGCTTGAGGAGTAGCACGCCTCGGCATACTGGGGGAGGTCAGCATGCTCTCCGAGGAGAATCACCGCCTGGTTAAGCGCGCCGTGGGCAAACCTAGCTAGCGGCTCCCAGCGTGATGGGTGTGAACTGGAAACTAACTGGCGATAGGCAAGCTGCCCGATTTGCAAAAGGCGAAGAGCATATTGCACAGGGTCTTGATGGCCACCACCAATGTTATTTACGTGGTCAGCCAGTTGTTGAGCCGTCCTTTTCATCTCGCGAGGAGATAACCACTGTTTTTGTGATAACACCTTGGCTCCCACCGTTAAGGTTTCCTTCATCTCTTCCAACGCGAGCATCTCATTAAAGCAGTCATCACAGTACAGAATATGAGCACCCATATCCCCCATAGTCTTCTCATCAAGGTCATCTGAGCTATACTGCGACAGAACCAGCGAAGAAGGACACGGCTCCATTGGGAGCTCTGGTAGATTCTTCATCTCTTCCTTCAGCTTGCTGATAAACCTCAAATACTCTCGGCACTTCGGACATTTCTTAAGATGCTGTTCTAATTTAGCTTTCTTATCTTCTGCTAGCTCTTCCCAATAATAGGGTATGATTTCTTTTCTCGGACAAGTTCTTTCTTCTCTCACGGTCTGGTCTCCTTAGAGTTAATCTGTTTTCCGGATTGTGTCTTCATGATATTTTGCAGGCACTTATAGTTATTGTCCAAGAGCTTATTGAGTGTCGCCCCGCTTACACGGAGCTCATTAGCTACCGCTGATTTGGTCCAGTCTTCCTCGTGAAGCCAACGTATAGCTCTGGCGCACTTAGCTTCTCCTTTTCCCTTCCGGGCCATTGTGTTAAGCGCCTTGCGTATTGCCTCTTTTTCCTCTTTCCTTTCCAATTCGATTTCCGGTCCCTCGTCAATAGGTTCCCTAATAAGATTAGAAAGACGGTCGATAACCTCGGTTTCTGACTCGTCCCCTTCTGGATTCTCATACACAGCCGCCGGCTTTTTCACAATGCGCCTACGGTAAATTTTTAGTTGAGCGCCCTCCTTCCTGATAATGTAGGTTCCCTTTCCAGATATAATCCATTGGTCCTCTTGTTTGCGGATGACAGCGTCTTTAAGCGACGAAACCTTTCTCTCTTTGAACATGTCCCGCAGTTCCATCGGTACTGAGCCGCCGTTTAGCTCCTTTTCCATTTCTTCCGTTACATTCAAGTCAAACAGATGCCGCAGAGGTGTAACCTTTCTTATCTCATCTACAATACAGCCCTTGACGACCTGCCTCAACCAGGAAGCAAATGTTCCCTTGCCCTGATACTTGTCGATAGAAGACCACAGTTTTATAGCTATTTCGGATTTAATATCTTCAGGATCCACTGCAGAGCTACAGGACATTGACCCCCAGAGCATTCCATCTACGGTCTTCTCATATTTGAGCCATAGCTCCTCGAAGAGCTGCTTTCGAGCATCTGAACCTATTTTAGCCTTCTTGAGACGAGCAACTAATTCCTCGTCGGTTAACTTAGACAATGACGTTCTCAGCCTCCGAACCAATTTCAACGTGATGATAAGGCATTTCCCACCGAACTGCAAGTTTGGGGAATCTCCTTAAGCATAGAATCTGGTAAGGAAAGTGTCAGGGATTTGGTAATTCAGACGTCTTGAATAACCATAAGAAAAATGAAACTAGGCAGAATGCTGAAAACCGTAATGCTAGATGAAAAGTGTCAGGGTCCGGCTAACTCGGCCGGCTAAAGCTAGGTGAAGGGAATTAAAGAAGCAGCGAAATGAAACAGCCGGGAATAAAAGAGAAAGGATAGAAAAAATGAGGCACTACAGTAGCAAAAACCTGACCCCGCTGAGCAGGATTAACCGGGATTCGAAGCCCAAGAAAAGATCCTTCGCAAATGGCCAGGCAAAGCTAATCGGGCTGATTGTAATCTGGGGTCTGATGGTTATGGCGATAATTCAAATTGGCGTGAGGTAAGCGATGAGCAAGAGAAGCTTGATGAGCAAAATCTTCGGAATTGTGGTGGTATTTGTGCTGCTTGGAACAACGCTTGGTGGGCTAATACAGATTGCTAGCGCCGCCAAATTTAACATAGGTGACACCGTGGAGGTTTACAATACTGGCAGTAGTGGTCTGGTGGTTCGTGACACATCCTGTGGAAATCAGATTGGAGGGAAATTCGATGGTGCCCTTGGCACAGTTCTCGACGGACCTGTGTTCTGCGATAACTATAACCGGTGGAAGATCCGCTGGTTATCCGATGGTCTTGTAGGCTGGTCAGCCGAGGACTGGTTAAGGAAAGTAAGTCAACCGCCTTCCCCACCAAGTCTTGTTTCCCCGTCCAATGGCGCCACCGGTGTATCACTCACCCCTACTTTTCAATGGAACAGCGTGGCTAATGCTGATTACTATGGTCTTTATATAAGCGAGCCGCCATACGGTCCAAGCCACCTTGTCTACGATAACGATGGTCCTATATATGGAACTTCGCTTACCCTGCCCGGTGGAAAGCTGAGTCCCGGAGTAAAGTATTGCTGGAACATGAGAGCACATAATAGTGCCGGTTGGGGTGGTTTTTCTTCTGCTTGGTATTTCACCACTGAACCCGCGCCACTTTCCCCACCCAGCCTTGTTTCCCCGCCCAATGGCGCCACCGGCATATCACTCACCCCCACTTTTCGATGGAACAGTGTGGCTAATGCTGATTACTACGGTCTTTATATAAGCGAGCCGCCATACGGCCCAAGCCACCTTGTCTACGATAACAATGGTCCTGTATATGGAACTTCGCTTACCTTGCCCAGTGGAAAGCTGAGTCCCGGAGTAAAGTATTGCTGGAACATGAGAGCCTATAATAGTGCCGGTTGGGGTGGTTTTTCTTCTGCTTGGTATTTCACCACTGAACCCGCGCCTAATCAAGCACCAACGTGCTCTCTGTCGGCGACCCCGACGTCGGGGAGTGTTCCCCTGACCATTACATTTACAATGAGCGCGAATGACCCAGACGGTTCGATATCTGTTTGGGGACTGGATGTGAATGGTGATGGGAGTGCTGAATATTCCGGCGCAGGGAACCCTCCTTCAACACAAACTCACACGTATACGACTCCTGGTACCTACATTGCAGCACTT
>Ga0172365_10001492_pt1 | contig 16966 bp, 18 predicted proteins | sample LakKivSesite48cm_FD_114535 | JGI IMG/M metagenome (GOLD analysis project Ga0172365, IMG submission 114535) | Sediment microbial communities from Lake Kivu, Rwanda - Sediment site 48cm | ecosystem: Environmental > Aquatic > Freshwater > Lake > Sediment | place: Rwanda: Western Province, Lake... | reverse complement strand
GACGAGAACCGAAGACTTGTCGGAGGCGAACAATTCACTCTTGGGGTAAATTGAGATTTTGATTCATTAAAAGACAGATAAAATCATCAAGAGTAAATTGTGAGCAGAGTCCTCCCGGGGACGCTTGTCTTCTCAAAAGATTTTTATATCCTCCTTTCCTCTTATCTTTGGTGATTAAATGCAGCTTGACAATGCAATTAAAACGAGAAAATCAGTAAGAAGATTTTTGGACAAAAAGCCTGACTGGAGAAAAATCATCAAGGCAATTGATTTAGCGAGATTTGCCCCAAGAGCCGGGAATATTTTCCCCCATAAATTTATTTTAATAAAAGACAGAAAAAAGATAAAAGAGCTTGAATATGCCTGCCAGCAGAGTTTTGTCGGCTCTGTCTATTACATTGTTGCAGTTGTTTCTGATGACAGCAAGTTAAAGCGAAGTTTTGGAGAGCGCGGAGAAAGATATGCAAGACAGCAGGCAGGGGCTGTGATTGAAAATTTTCTTCTTGCATTAAATGAACAGGGGCTCGCAACCTGCTGGGTCGGGCATTTTTACGATGATGAAGTAAGAAGAATTTTGGAAATTCCTGATGATTGCATAGTTGAGGCATTATTTCCGATTGGCAAAGAGACCAAAATAAAAACCGCAGAAAGAATGAAGCCAGAACTTGAAAATATTATTTACTTTGATTTCTGGAAGAATAAGTATATGGAGCCAAAGACAAGGGTTAATATTGAGAGCGCGTAATGTTATGAATGTTGTGAATGCAGGGCATTAATTTAATAGTTTAATATGATAGTATTCTCGGCAGTGCCGTGGGATTACATTTCATCCCATGAATCAAAACCGGGCATTTGAGCAAAAGCATCTAAAATTCTTCTTGATTTCTTTCTGCATTCCCTTGCGTTTTGGACCCCCTAACATATTTCCTTTTGCATCATAAACTCTTCCATCTTCCGTATCCTGCCACATTCCATTCCCCAAATAAACATATCCATTATCTGTTGCCCCAATCCTGATGCCTTCTGCCATTTCTCTTTTAGCTCTTGGAGGAGATGAAATGCCCCGCAGATTATCACAAATCATTTGTTTTAAAACAAGAAATAGTTTTTAAATCTTTTCAGAAAAAGAAAAAACCCGCTAAAAGCGGGTTTTAATTAAAATAAATTTTAAATTAATTTTAGCTCATGTCTCTTAATCCCAGCTCGCTTATCCTCACTTTTTGTGATTCCTGGAATGTTGTTTTCCCGAGAATATAAGGAGATTTGACACCAGTCATAATTGTGATAACTCTTATTCTTCCCTGGAATTCCTTGTTGATTCTCGCTCCTATAATTACCTGAGCTTCTGGCGAAAGGTGTTCTGTAACTAATCTTCCTATAGAATCAAATTCCTCCAGCTTCATATCAGGCCCGCATGTTACATGAATCAATGCTCCTGTCGCTCCTCTGTAATCCACATCAAGCAAAGGGTGTGTTAAAGCTTGCTGAACTGCTGCATCCACTCTTGCTGTTGAATTATCTTCTCCGATTCCAATAACCGCAACATCGCCGTTCTTCATAATTGCAGAAACATCTGCATAATCCAGATTGATTAATGACGGCAGGGTTATTGTTTCTACAATTCCCTTAATCATCGTTGAAACTAATTCATTTGCAACCGCAAATGCCTGCTCCATTGGCAATTGCCCTGCAATATCAACTAATCTGTTATTGTCAAGAACAATTGCAGTGTCTGTAACTTCCCTTAACTCCTGTAATCCAAATTCCGCTTTGTCAATTCTCGCTTTCTCTGCCTCAAAGGGCATTGTCACAACAGCAATAACCACAGCACCTGCTTCTTTTGCAAGCTGTGCTACAATAGGAGAAGCGCCTGAGCCAGTTCCACCGCCCTCGCCAGACAGAATAAAGACCATATCTGAACCCGAAACAGCCTTTTTCAGTTCACTGAGGGCTTCTTTTGCAGCCTCTGCACCTCTTCTTGGATATCCGCCGCAACCAAGCCCGCGGGTAAGTTCTTTGCCAATCAGAATTTTTTCATCTGATTTTGTTATTGACAAATGCAGGGCATCTGTGTTAACGCCATAAGTTGTTGCTCCCTGAATTCCTTTGTTGAAAAGCCATGTTGCCATATTGCATCCGCATCCGCCGACGCCGAAAACTTTTATGTTTGCTTTTCCGGCTTTAAGCTCGCTAAAGTTAATGCTGTTTTTCTCAGCAGTTTCTATTGCTTCTTTTGCAAAATCCAATACCATATTTTTTTGCCTCCTTTCATTTGTTTTGCAACTAATAAAAAAGTTTATATAGTTGCTATACTTTACATTAGCAGAAAAAGAGAGCTCAACTCTTATTCACACACATTTAATAAAAAGTAGAAAGTCTCCTTCTTTATAAATTTTGTTGTTATAGGGTATATACCTGATATTCTCTTTCTGTTTTTCTTTATAATGCCTAAATATGGAGTTATTACAAATCTGGTGCAATAATGGGGATAGCATCAACATAAAATGTGCAGAATAAATGCTTTTTTGCATTCACAAAATGTGTCTGTACATTCACAATTCCAGTATTATTCATAAAAACTTTTCTGAATATTTTTCAAATTTTCCTTAAATTTCTCCAAATCTTTTTTCTGTATAAATCCCCCGGCAGCGCGGAGATGCCCGCCTGCTGACGCATTTTCAAAATCCTTTGTCGCTTCCTTTAATATCTTCGGGATATTCACCCCCTCGGATTGGGCTCTTGCTGATAAATTTAGTTTATTGCGGTTAGATGTGTCCGGAGTCATGATTATTATTGCTTTATCTTCATGTTTCAACCCGAGGGAATTCGCAACAATTGATTTTATTTTGAATCTCGGCTCAAAATAATAAAGCCAAAAATTATTAATAACCTCTTTATTTTTTTCAAAATCTTCCAGCACTGAATAAACCTCTTCTTCAACTTCTTCTCCATATTTATTGATTTCTTTCAAATTCTGCCAGTTGTCTGCCCCTTTTAATATCTCAAATGCCTTGTTTAAATCATCATGAAAATAAATAAGAAATGAAATTATCTTATCTATTATCCCCTGATATTGCTCCAGTGTAAAATTAATTTTATCAAGAAACCTGTGTATAAATTCATTATTTTCCTTATATTTATAGCCCACATCTGCTATTGTCCCAGCAACTGCAAGCCATTCTTTATTTTTATTTTCTTTTTCTGTTATTTCATAAACCATCCTCGAAGCAGGATAATATTTTTTATCCTCCCTGTATTCTACAATAAAATCAGAAATTTCAGCATCTTTTTGGTGATGGTCAATATAAAGAATTTCACAATCCATTTCATCAAGATATTTTTTCACATAAAAAGGAGGTATGTCAGCAATTATTATCTTGTCAAATTTTTTCAATTTTGATATATCCTCAAACATATCCTCAGCCAGAAATTTAGGGAATACTTCTGCAATAATCCCTTTTTTAATCAGATAATTATAAAGTAAAATCCCGGAAGCAAATCCATCCAAGTCATCATGAAAAATTAAGGCCACTTTTTCATTTTCATTAATATTTTCCAAAAATTCTTTTGCCTGTTCCTTGCTGTTTACTTCGCCCATAAATTAAAATAAAGGCTTTGATTAATAAATTTTGTGTTTGGGCATAAAATATAAAAAGGAGATTTTATTCTTATAATCATGAAAAGGAAAGCCTCAGTTGATGTTTTAGTTATAGTTGTCGGGGTTTTAACAATTATCGGAGGGATATTATACTTGATAAATCAGTCATGGGGGTTATTGACTGTAACAATTGCTTTGCTGATTGAAGCAGTCAAGCAGGTTATAAGATGAATTTTGATATACAAACAGGAGCGATTGGATTGGCAGTTATTATTCTTAATCTTATCCCTATATTAACAAGAAGATACAAATATCTGATTCTGACAATTATAATCTCATTAATTCTTATGTATCTTGGAATTTATTTTAAATGATTTGACTTTTTACTCAAAATCTTTCCCAATTTTGAAAATCAGCTCTTCTGAAAAACGCGGGGCGAGAATCTGAATCCCGATTGCTTTTTTCATTCCATCTTCTTCTATAAATCCCGCCGGAATTGAAATTGCGGGAATTCCCGCTATATTCGCAAGAACTGTAAAAACATCATAAGCATACATCTCTTCAACTGAAATTGACTCCCCGATTTTATGCGCAAGTTTCGGGACAGTCGGAAGAATTATTATATCGCAATTTTTGAATAATCTCTCAAACTCCTCTTTTATATATTCTCTGGCTTTCAGGGCATTTCTGTAATATTTTCCTGCATACTCCTCTTGGCTGATTAATCTCCCCCCCAAAATTCTCCTTGCGACCTCAACTCCGCCGAAATCATCTATTTTCAGCCCAAATCTCCTTGCATCAAATTTTCTTGTTGCTGAAAAAAATTCTGTATAAACAATGATATAGTAGGTTTCAAGCGCAATATCCAATGGAAGGTTTACTGATTTTATCTTCCATTTATTTTTTTTCGCAGCCTCTTCTGTTTTGCTTTTGATTAATTCAAAAATTTTTCCATTGCAGAATTTTTCCGCATTTACAAGGCTGATTGTTATTTGTTTTTTTGCTTTCTCTGTTTTTTCCGCCTCTTCTGTTCTGCAGTCAAAATTATCCTGCCCTTTTATTATATTGAAAATTAATTCTGCATCTTCAACAGAATTTGTTATAGGGCCTATCTGGTCAAAGCTCATTGCCATGTCAATTAACCCATATCTCGATACAGAGCCATAAGTCGGTTTTAATCCTGTGGCATTGCAGTGAGATGCAGGATTTCTTATGCTCCCCCCGGTATCAGAGCCAAGGGCAAAGTCGCACAATTCTGCTGATACTGCCGCTGCTGAGCCCGATGAACTCCCGCCGGGAATTAATTTTTTGTTAACAGGATTTTTTGCAGGATTAAATGCTGATGTTTCTCCTGAAGCACCGCATGCAAATTCATCCATATTTACCATGCCGAGGATAATTGCATCTTCATTTTTCAGCTTTTCAATTACAGTTGCATCAAAAGGAGCCACCCATGATTCTAGAACACGAGAAGCGCAGTTTGTTTCCAATCCTTTTACAAGGATATTTGACTTTATTGCCGCGCATAATCCCGCCAATTTTCCAACTGGTTTTTTCTCTTTAATCTTCCTGTCAATTTCCTTTGCTTCTTCAATTGCCTTTGTGTTTAGAACAAGATAAATATTAAGCTCTTTATTCAGCTTTTTTATTTTCTCGCCGAAATCTGCAACATTTTTTTCAGCGGTCAGTTTTCCTGACTTAATTAATTTTATTTTTTCGCGAAGTTTCATTTTAATCAAATTTAATTCCTCTCCATTCGCCTCTTTTTGGAAGAAGATATTCTTTTCTACGGGGTGATTTTTCTCCAATTAACTCTCTTTCATCATATTCTCCCGGGAAATTTTCAGGCTCTCTTCTGGATAATTCCACGGCTCTTTTTATAAGCATGATATATCTTTCGATATATGCTTCTCTATTTGTAGAATATCCTGCTCTATTTAACAATGAATAAAGTATCCTCTCAACAGCAATTAAAACAGGGTTTGGATATTCCATGCCGGGTCGGAGCACTTTTTCAATTACTTTTAAGCATCCCTCAGGAGTTTTTAAAATCCCCCCGAGTTTTTGCTCAAGATTTTTTCTTGCTGATTTTACTTTTCTTTCTGTAAAGCGATGCCCTTCAAACTGGCTTTGCGGTTTTAAATTTTTCATTTTTCTCTTCTCCCCGCCCCTATTTTATTTTTATTATTTCCTGTGTGCAATTTCCTTCTTTCTCTCCAGCTTTTTCCTCCTATCATTCTCATGTATGTTTTTTTAGTGGGCAAATCAGGCTCATATTTTCCTCTATCGCTTGTTTTCCACCCGGTTGCATGCAAACACCCTCCATAATGCTGCCCATTTAATCTGCTTCCGTCCCCCCATGGGATTGAGTTTTCAGATGCCCTATCATATAATTCAGTTATATAATCTTCCAACACTCTCGGGATTATTCTTCTTGCAGATTCTATTCCCCTATGATACATAATTCTTGCGTTATTATATCTTGATAATGCCTCTCTGTATTTCTTTTTTTCTTCACATTCATCATCCCCGCCAAATCTTTCAATTTTCCTGTCAATAATGATAATGTAGCCCAACAAATTTTTGACATTTATTTGAGAAATTCCCCTGCCGTTTAATTTTGGCAATATTTTTCTTCGATAGCATTTCAATAATCCTGCCAATCTTTTTCTTTCTACTGCATCTAAAATAAATTCAAAATTCATTTCCACCCCCCTTTTTCGCCTATAATAAATCCATCTTCAATGTTGGGTGCATTGCAGAAAATTATATCCCTGAATTCCCTGCCAGTTTCCCATCCCTTTCCTTCTTCTCTTGTTTCTCCTGATGAAATCTTTTCTCTTGATTTTATTTTTTCAAGTTTCGAACTGAATTCTTCAAGCAGTTTTTTTGCCTGATCTTTTATTTCCTCTTTTTCTTCCGGCGAAATTTCCCTGAATAAGAAATTTTCTTTTTCTTCTTTTTTCCCGGATTTTGTTTTAGCCATATTAAATAGAGGCATGCGGATTTTATAAATTATTCTGTTATTAAATTATATAAATTTGTAAACTTAAGCGCAATTAAATTTATTGTGGATGTTGCCGCCTAAATAATGTTTTTGAGCCTCTAAATCCGGTGGTTTGGCATTATATCATTTAGGGTTGGTATTTTTTTGATAATGCTGCCTAAAATCGTATTAGCATTAAAACAAAGATTTTTTAAATAACCCTTGCTTCAGTTTTACATGGGGGACAAGGTAACATTTAATATATCAAAGAAAAATAATTTTTCTAAGTGGTATTCTGAAATTCTTAACAAAGCAGAAATTACTGATATGAGATATAAAGTTAAGGGGTTTGTTGTTATCCGCCCATGGGGGGCTTTAATTATTGAAAAAATGTATAAATTTTATGAACAGGCCCTGCAAAGAACAGGGCACCTGCCCTCATTTTTCCCATCGGTGATTCCCAAGGAAAATTTTGAAAAAGAGTCAGAGCATGTTAAGGGATTCCAGCCAGAAGTTTTCTGGCTTGATGATGTCAAAGGAGAGTCAAAACTTGCCCTAAGGCCTACTTCTGAAACAGTCTTTTACCAGATGTATAGTTTATGGATCAGAAGCTGGAGAGAGCTTCCCTTAAAATTATATCAAAGAGCAAATGTTTTCAGGTATGAGACCAAAGCAACAAGGCCTTTAATAAGGGCCAGGGAATTTTACTGGATTGAGGCGCATGATGTTTTTGCAACAAAAAAAGAGGCAGAGGAACAGGTCCATGAAGATGTTAAAATGACAGAAGCTGTTATGCATAAAATTTTTGGCATTCCTTTTCTCCCTATGAAAAGGCCCGAATGGGACAAATTTCCGGGAGCTGAATACACTATCGGAAGCGACAGCATTCTTCCTGACGGAAAAATAATCCAGCAGCCATCAACACATCTCCTGGGGCAGAATTTTTCAAAAGCATTCGATATAAAATTTAAAGATAAGAAAGAAAAAGAAAATTATGTCTGGCAGACATGCTATGGTCCTGCAATTTCAAGAATACTTGCTTCTGTAATTGCAATGCACGGAGATGACAATGGCCTCGTGCTGCCATTTTTAATCGCCCCCATTCAAGCAGTTATTATCCCTATTTACTCTGCAAAAAACAAAAGAAATATCCTGCAGGAAAGTGAAAAAATTTCAAGATTATTTTTCCAGCAGGGCATTTCAGCGAGCATTGACGATTCAGAAAAAAGGCCCGGAGAAAAATATTTTTACTGGGAGATGAAAGGAGTTCCTTTCAGAATTGAAATTGGAGAGAAAGAGATTAAGTCAGGCACTGTTGATGTTTTTATTAGGGACTTGAAAGAGCGGGTTAAATGCAGGATAAAAAATCTCAGCGAAGACATAAAAAATCTGGGCGCTGAATTTGATGCAAGGCTGGTAAAAAATGCAGATAATCTTTTCAAAAATTCAATTGAAAACTGCAAAACAAAAGATGAGATAAAAAAAGCCCTTGGGAGCAAAAAAATCGCGAGAATTCCATTCTGTTCTGTCTCAGATGGGGGGATAAAATGCGCAGAATATATTGAAAAGAATCTTCAGGCAAGAGTTATGGGAACCCTGCTCAAAAAAGAAAAACCTTCTGCATCTTCGAAATGCTTAATTTGCGGAAAAAAAGCCTGCGAGATGATTTATGCAGGCAAGAGCTATTGATTATTTTTAAAACTTCTGTCGAAAATTATCCTAAACATCAGCAAAAATCAACGGCAGTGCAATTGTTGCATCGCAGTAAACATCAGCATAATTCATTTCATCAGCATCTTCTTTTAATTTTCCCCAGGATTTCCCCTCTTCCAAAGGAGCCCCTGAACTTCCTCCTGGAAACGGGCTGTCTGTTGTTATCTGAATCCCATAATCTGCTCCTGATGAAACCTGAAGAGCCTGCTGTATAAAATTTTTCGGAACACCCCCGCCAATATAGATAACTGCTTTTTTCTCTGATTTCCATGCAAAATCAATTATATCTTTTAAATCATCAAAAGCATCAATATTTATTTTTTTGAATTTTCTCCCGGCGGCTCTCCCCCACACCATCAGTCCTATCCCGGAATCTGCAATTGCAGGACAGTATATGTGAACATTATTATCATAACATGCCCTCAAAATTGAATTTGAATCTTCAGGAAGAAGAGAAGCTATCTTGCTTAGAAATTCTTTTATATTCCCTGCTTCGCATAATTTATCCCAGTTTTTTTCAAAAAAATCCTCTAATTTTTCATAAACATCATTTTTCATGAAAACATTATATATTCTGTCAAATCCTTTTTTATGAAATTCCCTGTCATTCCATAAATCGCAGTGAAAATGTTTTTCTCCCAAGGCTTCAATCAAATCATGAGTGAGATTTGCGCCTGTTGTCACAAGGACATCTATCTTTTTTTCTTTTACCAAATCAATAATGATCTGTTTCATCCCTGCAGGGACCATCGCCCCTGCCATGCCAAGGAAAACCGCGCATTTTTTTTCTGAAAATATTTTTTTTGCAATCTGGCATGCCCGCCCGATTTTTCTCGCGCCAAATCCCGCATCAGCCATTTGTCCAACAAGCTCTGAAACTTTCATTTCTTTGTTTATCTTTATAGGCTTTATCTCATCCATTTGCATAGTTACTCTGTATGCTTTTTAAGCATTGCTCTTCAGCAACATTCATCCGTATACAAACAAATACCCCTCTCTGATTTTCCCATTGCATATCATCTTTGCTCAAATTGTAATCCCTGTTGCTATTGCCATATCTGAATAGAAAATTTGTGAATATAAAAATGCATTTGTTCTGCATAATTCATTGTTCTGTTGCATCTTGCTTTTTCTTTTTCCTGCTGAGCATTGCCATCCTGACTGTAGAATTAATTGGGTTTTTTACTCCTGCTTCAACAGGCAGGCTGAGCTCTCTGTAAATTGGCTTGTCATAATTTTGAGGCAGCCGGGGGTTTTTTGCATACCAGCTTATTTGGGACTTGATATAGCCTTCTGAAAGAGGCTTGTAATTTTTCTTGTTCCATTTTTCTATTTCTGATTCCATATAATCCCGGGGCATTTCAAGAGAGGAAAAAAAAGAAAGCAGGAGAGACAGGGCTCTTTTTCTTCCATCCCCTTTCATTCCGTTTAATAAAATTTTTATACATTCAGGAAACATGTCAGGGGTTATTTTTAATCCTTTTAAACTGACAGCTTTTCCCTCAAATTTTTTCGCTTTCTTTAAATTTTTCTGCTCTGCCCAGTCAAGCGCGCTTATCAGCAGTTCCTTTGCCTCTTCAAAATCGCATTCAGGCGAATAATTTTTTACAACAACTTTCAAGGCATCTGCGTCTGATGGCTGAAAATTTTCAATCTCATTTTTCTCAAGCACGATAGATGCAAGTGCTGTTTTTTCATGAAGAGAATAAGGAGTTCTGAATAAATGCCTCGGCGCAACCAAAACCAAGTCAACAGAGTCAATAACAGATTTTGCGCTTGCCTTTTTTTCAAAATTATCAGGATTTTTATTTGAATTGTCCTTCCCGTCAGGAGAGGCATAAAATTCCTCCTCTGAAATTTTTTTCATGTCATACTTGCACGAGGGGCATGGCATCTTTTCTGCATCTTTCATTGAATGCATTTCTGTTCTGCAGTTTTCGCACAAATATCTTGTGCTTTTTTGGATTATTGCAGGCTGGTTTGACGGCTTGTGAATCATCTCAAACATTTTATTTCCCTTTTTTTCCAATTCCTGTTTTCCAGAGATTTTTAAAATCTCTTTTGTCAGTTTTTCCTGAATTATCTCATTTACATATCCTGCTATTAATCTCGCCCATTCAGGAAACATGTCTTTTGTCTTAATTCCATTTACTTCTTCAGGAAAGGCTTTACACGGGATAAGGATATGCATCCCCTTGCTTCCGCTGAATTTTATTCCTATACCATGGACTCCGTGATATTCCAAGGCCTGTATGATTAATTTTGCTGCAATTTTGCTGTAATCAAGATACTTGCTGTCAATATCAATTAAAAAATCCCACCCTTTCCTTATATTATTGTAATCTGCAGGAGACATTTCTGTGCTTATTGAAAGAGGCTCTGTCCAGAGCTCTTCTGAACAGTGAAAACTTGTCGCGCCTTTTTTTGCATAATTTAAAATATCGTCGGGGTAATCCAGGCAGTCAGGCCTTTTTCCAAACCCCTCCAAATACCTTGGAATTGTCTCTCTGTTTTTGCAGAAATCATAAATTGCCTGCTGAATGTCTTTTCTCGAATAATAAGACCGGGCGATTTTCTGGACTTTTTTCTTTTCATCTTCTTTTTTCTCTTCCCCCTTATTTTCTTTTTTCTCCCCTGTTTCTTCCATTTTCTAGATAAGAAAAAGGGGTTTTTAGAAATTATGGTGATTTGTTGAATGTGGCCTGTCTGCATGTATTCTACTGATTAAAATAGTTTTCCCTGGCAAGTGTTGAAGATTTCTTAATTAAAATTATGCTGGAAGCACGATTAGTTGCTTTACAGCTGATTTTATAGAAACCTTAATAAATACAGCAAACCATAAAATATCATGAAAAAAGAGAGTGCATATCCCTTGATGTTTGGATTAATTTTAATATCCCTGCTTTTGCTTTTATCATCTGCATATGCTGATGAAAATAATTCCGTTAATGCCTCTGGAAGTTCATCTCTTTCGCAGGTTCAAAATCTTTCAAAAATACAAAAAGGATTTGAATGCCTGAAAACAAAAATTGGTTCAGACTGCTCAAATGCAAAAACAATTCAGGAATTGGCACTGACAATCCTTGCTTCTCCTGAAACAAAATCAAAATGCATTGAAATACTAAAACAGAAAAAATTTTCCTCAGACTGCTGGGGGGAAAAGTCATGCAGTATAAGAGACACAGCCCTGGCAATTCTTGCTTTAAATTCTGTCGGGGATAATACAAACAAGGCAGAAGCATGGCTGTTGAACAGGACAAAAATTTCATCGGATCTAATATGGTATCTTGAGCAGGATTCAGATTCAGCATCTCAATGCAAGATTTCATATTCAGGAAAAGATTATACAGTTAATGCAGCAGACAATAAAAAATTAGATTCTTCTGCAGGAAACTGCTTGACTCTTGCGCAGTCTAATTTCTGGCTGAGAGTTTCACCTTCCTGTTATGAAACAGAATTTCAGGTTTCATGCGACAAGAATTTTATTGCAACTCTTTTATATAAACAGCAGAATTCACCTACAATATATGTTCTTTCAGGAACAGAATCACAGCCTGCATTCGGCACGATTTCCCTTAAAATAAAAGCAAAATGCTTTTCAACATCTTCTGCCTGCAATTATGAAGATAGTGCATGGGCTGTTTTGGCATTATTAAAAACAGGGCACAACATAGAGGATTTCGTTCCTTATCTTATTGCGATGGCAGATTCAAATAAAAAATATCTCCCAAATTCTTTTATTTACATGGCAACAAATTATGAAAATTACGGAACTCTCCTTATTCAGGAGCAAAGGCTTGGAAATTACTGGCAGGCAGACTCTACAGCATATAATAAATTTTATGACACAGCCCTCGCCCTTCTTGCGCTCCGCACAGATTCAGAGCAGGTTATAAAAGCAAAAGACTGGATTTTATTTTCTCAGGGAAGCGACGGTTGCTGGAAAAATTCAAATTCTGAAATAATAAGAGACACTGCGATTATATTATGGGCTTTTGGAGAAGGCGGCGGAAGTGCAAACAATGCAGGGGTTGAATACTGCGCATCTTCAAATTATTTCTGCATTCCAACCCAAGATTGTCCTGAAAACGAAAAACTTGAAAATTATTTCTGCCCCGGAACAAGCAATATCTGTTGCATGAATGAGCATCTTGTTTCATGTTCAGCAAAACAGGGGCAGATATGCACTTCAGGAAAATACTGCGACGGATTGGAAGTAAGAGCTTCAGATACAGACAACTGCTGTCTGGCAAAATGCGTTGAACAGACATTAGAATCAGAGTGCGAAGCAATGGGTTACATCTGCAAGGGTGCATGTTCTGATAATCAGGAAGAAATTTCATATGCATGTTCATCAGGGATGTGTTGCAGAACAAAAACAATACCGCCATCAACATGGTGGATATGGCTGATTATAGTGCTTATTGTTCTTATTATAGCTGTTCTTGCATTTATATTCAGGGATAAGCTGAAATTATTATGGTTTAAATTAAAAAATAAAATTAAAAAAGAAAAATTGCCCCCATCTCCATCAATGTCAGGGGGATTTCCTCCGCGCCCGGGCTTCCCTCCTGTAAGAAGATTTCCTCCGATGCCTCCTCAAAGGCAAAGAGCACAGGATAAGGGCATCGATTCTGTTTTTAGAAAATTAAAAGAGATGTCCTCGTGAGATTTAGTGCTCAATTATCAAGTAACAACAAAATCCAGAACATTTAAAAATGCCTGTGGAATTCAGCATTTTATAAGTGTTTCGCAAGCCTTTTTAATGCTCGTTTTTTCAGAGTTTTAATGGAGGGGGTATATAAAATGAATGAAGAAGACGAACCGAAACAGGATTAAGTACATGGCTACTTAATAAATTTTTTTTATTTTTCAGTTTTTTGGAGAATAAAGAATTCTTCAAAAAATATTCTTTTTCTTTCTTCAATTTTTACATTAAATCTTCTTATTCTCCTTAAGGGAGTTAAGCTTGAAACAAGAAGGAAAACCTTCCCATTTTTTACGAGAAATTTTCCAGACTGCTTTAAAAATTCCACAGCAGTTTCATCTCCTTTTTTTCCTCCTGATGTGTCCTTTTCTTTATCATACTCATCTTCGGGGAGATAAGGCGCATTGAATGTGATTATGTCAAATTTTTCATTTATATTGTCAAATAAGTCTGATAACACTGCATTAAATCCTTTTCTTTCTGATAATTTAACTGCATCCGGATTTATGTCTGATGTTAAAATATTTTTTTTGTTTAAAAATTCCACAGCAGTTTCCGCCAAAATTCCACTGCCACACCCCAAATCAAGATATTTTATTTTCTCTCTCTCTTTTTCAGGAATCCTCCCAAGATATTTTCTTAAAAAATCTGCAAAAAAATATGAATCTTCTGACGGTTTATAGATGCAGTCTCCCGACATTTTAATCCTCAGCTTAAAGCATTAATAATTTTATCCCAGAAAAGCCCAAGAATTAATGCTCCTGTCAGCACTAAAACAGAAATAATAATAAAGATAAGCAGGAGATTTTTTTTGGGGCTGTCCCCTTCGTCATGCCTCGTATTTTCATGATTTTCCCCATTATTTATTTTTTCAGGTTCAGGGGCTTCATTAAAATCAAAAGATGTTTTCCTATTCCATTCACTTTCATGGTTTTCCTGCCAGGGCACTTCCTGCCTCTGTCCATAAATCTCCCTTGACGCTGCTTCAACCTCTTCTTTTTTATATCCTGCATTAAGAAAACTCTGTTTAGCCTGCTCTAAATTCTCCCCCCTTTCAAGCGCATTTTTTATTCCGCTAGCAATATCTCTTGATGACATCTTAAATTTTTTTAAATCTTTAATATTCCTTTATCTTTCATTAAATGGCACTGCTTTCCAAGTTTATATCCAAGCTCATTTGCAAGTTCTGCCATTGGCGCGGTTTTGTCCAGCCCACCATGTGCAGGAATAACATGCTGGGGATTCAAAAGCGAAATCATGTCCCTTAAATCCTCGCGCCCGGCGTGGCCTGAAACATGGACATCTCTGAAAATTCTTGCGCCTCTTTTTTTTAACTGAGACTCCATTTTTGCGAAATTTTCCTTGTTGACTTCTGTTGGGATAACACTTGAAGAAAAAATAATATTGTCATTTTTATTAACTTTAAGAGGAAGCTGGCTTCTTGAAATCCTTTCTAAAACAGAACCGGGCTCTCCTTGGTGCCCAGTGCATACAACAAGATATTTTTTTCTGTTCCTGTCAATTTTATGCATCACTTTTTCAACCTGCCTCTTATATTTCGCAAAATCAACTTTTCCGAGAAAATCGCCGATATGGACATCTTGGGCAGCCCTGCAATATTTGTTGAGGCTTCTCCCTAAAAACACAATCTGCCTGTTTAATTTTTTTCCAAATTCAACAATGCTTTTAAGTCTTGAAATGTGCGATGAAAATGTTGTCACAATAATTCCCGCATTTCTGTTCTGGATTGTAAGAAGAATCTCTTCAAGAAGAGTGCGGGCAATTTTTTCAGACGGGGTTTTCCTGTCTGAACCAGAATATAAAGAGTCAATTATAAGTGCATAAACCCCCTCTCTTGATATCTCCCTTAATCTTTTGTAATTTGGCTTTAAGCCAAGCACAGGATTGTCGTCAAGCTTAAAATCATTTGCATACAATACAACTCCTTTGGGTGTATGAACTGCCACCAAAGATGTTTGGGGAGTTGAATGGGTTATATTGATAAATTCAATTTTGTATTTTCTTTTTTTCCCATTTGCATAAAAAGAAGTATTTGGCTGTATTATTCTCATTTTATTTTTCAGAACATGATTATTGTCAGCAAGAAGTGAATTTAAAACCGAATTTGTGAAGGGAGTTGAATAAATTGGGGCATTATACCTGTCAGATATGAATGGAACTGCTCCGACATGGTCCAGATGTGCATGCCCAATAAACTGGGCGCATACTTTATTTCTGATATGATTTACTGCGAAATCATCAGGAATTGCGTTGATCGAGCGCAGTTTTTTCTCTGAATAAGAATATTCATCTCTTTCTTTTTCCTGTAACTGTACAATTGGGGGCAGGAAAAATCCCTCATCAAAGATAAAAGCATCATTTTCCAGCTCGAGCACAACCATATTTTTCCCAACCTCTGAAAATCCGCCGATTGTATAAATATTCATCATCTTTTGTTTTTTATTCCCTGTCTTTAATTATGATTTTTAGATTAGATAGTTTTTATACCTTCTCCTTTTATAGTCCTATTGCTCTTAACTGCGCGGGTTTATAATTACTGATAATCGCCGGTCCTTCTCAGGCCCTCAAAAAACAAGATATAAAAAGCTGTTTTTATTTTATTATTAATGGAAAAAGCAGCAAAACTTAAACTGAGAGCAAGCCATAGGGACAACAGGAGATATTTTGTTGTCAATTGCAATGACAATTCCAAGATTGAAAAAGCAATAATGGATTATCTAGGAATTTTGGGGATGGCTGAATCAGCTTATATGAAAGTCAAGACTGAAAAAAACAGGATAATTGGCTCCTGCTTGAGAGAAAGCATTAATGATGTCCATGCAGCATTGGCTATTGAGGGGATAAAAATCGAAAAAATCAGCGGGACATTAAAAGGATTGAGAAGCCATGCATGAACTTTATTATTTTGAAAATATCTTTTTACCATATAAATAATTTTAAACCAGGGTTTTCTAAAACTTTCATGGTGAAATTTGCGCATCTTGCAGACTGCCATCTTGGGGGATGGAAAATTGAAAAGCTTCAGAACCTTAATTTTGAGAGTTTTCAGAAGGCAGTTAATATCTGCATAAATGAGAAAGTTGATTTTATGTTAATTTCAGGAGATTTGTTTGACTCTGCTTACCCCCCTATTGAGATTTTGAAAGAAGCTTTTGCTGAATTCAGAAAAATAAAAGAGAGCAATATCCCTGTTTTTATAATTGCAGGGAGCCATGATTTCTCAGCATCAGGAAAATCCTTCCTTGATGTTCTGGAAAAGGCGGGTTTTTGCAAAAACATTGAGGATTATGAAATTGATTCAGATGGCAGAATAAAATTAAAGCCCCACATTTATAAGGAGATTGCAATTTTTGGGTATTCAGGAAAAAAATCAGGAATGGAAATTGAAGAATTAAGAAGGGTTTATTTTGATTTCCTCCACCAGGCTTCAATTTTTATGGTTCACACAACAATATCAGATGTTGTTGGCAATATTCCCATGGAATCTGTTGAAAAGGAAAAACTTCCTTTAGCAGATTATTATGCCTTTGGGCATATTCACAAAGTTTTTGAATGCAGGCAGGCAAATTCCCTCTATGTTTATCCCGGCCCGGTATTCCCCAATAATTTCCAGGAGCTTGTTGATTTAAAATGCGGGAGCTTTAATATTTCGGAAATAGAAAATAAAAATGTCAGGACAAAAAATATAAAAATTCCATTAAGGGAAGTTGCATATCTTGAAATTGAAATTGATAATGGAATGACTGCAACAGAAATTATTATTTCAAAAATTGACAAGCTGAATCTTGCTGACAGGATTTTTCTCCTAAAGTTGACAGGAACCTTGTTGCAGGGCAAAACAGGAGATATTAACTTTAATGAAATTGAAAAATTCGTTGAGAAAAAAAATGCTTTTGCATTTCTGAGAAACATATCTTCTTTAAAAATAAAAGAATCCGAG
>Ga0172365_10001491_pt1 | contig 16974 bp, 15 predicted proteins | sample LakKivSesite48cm_FD_114535 | JGI IMG/M metagenome (GOLD analysis project Ga0172365, IMG submission 114535) | Sediment microbial communities from Lake Kivu, Rwanda - Sediment site 48cm | ecosystem: Environmental > Aquatic > Freshwater > Lake > Sediment | place: Rwanda: Western Province, Lake... | reverse complement strand
CTTCCAGGCGGGGAGCGCCCGGTCTATCTGCCCATAGACTCAAAATTCCCAATGGAAATCTATCACCGTCTGCTGGATGCTTACGAGCAGGGAAATCAGGAGGATATCCAGAAGGCATACAGGGATGTTGAGAATACCATAAAAAATTGCGCCAGGGATATCAGCAGTAAGTATATTAATCCTCCGGATACAACGGATTTCGGCATACTTTTTCTTCCCGTGGAAGGACTTTATGCAGAGGTTGTGAGGCAGACAAGTCTATTTGAGCTTCTACAGAGGGATTACAGGATAACCATCACCGGGCCGTCAACGCTTGCGGCCTTTCTGAACAGCCTTCAGATGGGCTTTCGAACCCTCGCAATACAGAAGAGGACAGGCGAGGTGTGGAACATACTTACGGCTGTAAAGAGGGAATTTGACAAATTTGGTGAGGTTCTCAAAAAAGCACAGGATAAGATAGAGGGCGCCGGCAAGGATATAGAAACACTTGTGGGCACAAGGACGAGACAGATACAATCCAGGCTGAGAAGCATTGAAGGGATGCCCGAAGCCAAACAAGAAGAACTTCCGGGAAAAGAGTAATGCAGGGTGACAAACTACTCCTCTTCGGGAACAACCTGCACGTGATATACCATCATCTGGTTCTTGTCCTTAGAATCTTTGGTATCTCTTCGGTTATTGAGATGAGTTCCGAGACGAGAGGGTCAAGGAAATCCGGGAGTCCCTCCGGGGTCCTGCCGTAATTCTTCAACTTCTTTGTATGCAGGTCGCACAGGAGTTCCCAGATTTTCCCGTTTCTTGATAGCACGAGCGTGGTGTTTCTGACCGTTGTCCTCGGAAGCGAAAGAGTGTCCTTGATTTCCGATATTCTTGTTTTCATATCCCTTATCTTTGCAAGCACGTTCTTTTTTGCAGACGCCGGAATGGTGTCTTCAGTCTCCGTGAAAAGAGAGGGGGGCTCCTTGCAGTTTATGAGAACTTCCATTTCGTTGAGCATCTCTTCAACAATTGCCAGGGTTGACGTGATGGCTCTTCCGTACGATTCAGAGAGACGGATCTTCCCGTAATCAGTGGACATTGTATTCTCCCATTATGCATTATCATCATGCCTGTCTATGCGCCGCCGGTGCCATGTACATCAGTATGCTCCCTGCAGCGGCAATGATTGCAGCGTATGTGAATCCCCAGGCAGCTCCTATCCCGGTCCATATCATACCGACAATAAGGCTGGAAGCAAAATCCCCTATGCCGTTGACCGTACTGAGAGCGCCGAAGGCCGTGCCGGCTATGGATTCCCACACATAATCCCTGACGGTTGCGCGTTCAACGGTGTCCTCCCACGCGATGAATATGCCGGCCAGGCAGAAGAGCAGCAGGAACCACCATATTGTCGGCAGTGCCACGGCAAAACCGACGAATGTCATGACCGCGACCACGTAACCCGCAGCAAGGAACCTGGTTTTGCAGAACCTGTCGCTGAACGCTCCAAGGGGATAGGACGCAAGGGCATAGACCACGTTGCGCAGGAGATAGAACAGCGAGGCGTAGCGGGACGCTTCAACAAGGCCGAAGCGTGCCGACAGGACGGTGGAGGCGCGCAATATCATTAAAGTCGGTGCAAAATCCGCAATGCCAAAAAGCCACACGGCAACGAGAAACTTCCTGTAGTCACGGGGTAGTGAACGGAGTGTTGTGATCAATTGCATCTCGTGGTTCACAGGATGGCACTTCTCGGTGGTCAGGAAAGCCATTGACAGGACTGACAGTATGCCGGGTATCAGGGTCAGAAGGAATATGAATCTGAAAATGCCTCCCTGTGCAGCGGCACCGCGAGGCAGCCACGAGTTAACTTTTTCAACAATGGATGCGTTCCCTGACATCCATGTGAGGATGCCGAAAGCTGTCAACGGGCCGAGTACCGCACCTGTTGAATCCCCCGCGCGGTGGAAACCGAATGCTTTTCCACGATCCTCCGGGGCAACGGATTCTGCAAGCATCGCATCGCGGAGGGGCCCCCGTATTCCCCTTCCGAGCCAGCCGGCCGCGCGGCCGAGCAGGATAACGGGCCAGACAAAAGCAAAGGCAAGTATGGAAGTGGCAACCGCTGTGAGTGCATATCCGATTACTGACCAGAATTTCCTGTGGCCGAACTTGTCGCCGTAGTATCCCGCTCCCAGTTTCGTGAAACTGGAAATTGCGTCAGCCGTGCCTTCTATGAATCCAAGAGAGGCAGCCGAGGCACCGATAGTCTGCATGAATTGGGGCAGGACAGCCGTTGCCATCTCGTGGCAGAAATCACTCAGGAGACTCGTAAGTCCGAAACCGAATATGTTCCTGTTGAACCACCTCCGGGTAACGGTGCGGTTTTGTACGGATGATATTGCCATGGTTTTCATCACATCCTTTTTCAGGAAGACGATGCGACACAGGGGATGGTATTCAAGGCCTCAGCCTGCCGATGAATCTGGATTTTTTTCCAAGTTCTTCCTCAATCCTGAGCAGCTGGTTATACTTCGCCAGCCTTTCAGACCTTGCCGGTGCGCCTGTCTTAATCTGCCCGGCGTTGGTTGCCACCGTGATGTCAGAGAGGAATGAATCCTCGGTCTCGCCGGAACGGTGTGAAAACATGCAGGTATACCCGGCCTTCCTTGCAATCTTTATCGTTTCAAGGGTTTCGGTGATCGTGCCTATCTGATTGAGTTTAATCAGCACGGAGTTTGCAATGCCCTGCCTTATCCCTTCTTTCAATATGCGTGGATTGGTGACAAAGATATCATCGCCGGTAAGCTGGATTTTGTTCCCCAGCTGTCGGGTCAATATCTTCCATCCTTCCCAGTCGTTCTCAGCCAGTCCGTCCTCAATGGAAATGATGGGGTACTTTGATATCAGGTTCCCGTAGTATGAGACCATCTCTCCCGCGGAAAGGCTCTGGTTATCCGCCTTCATGAGATACCTGCCGTCCTCGTAAAACTCGCTTGCCGCAGGGTCCAGGACGATGGCAATATCCTCGCCCGGTCTGTACCCGGCTTTCTCAATACCGGTGATAATCGCCTGGACGGCCTCTTCATTGGAAGAAAGATTAGGAGCAAAACCTCCCTCGTCACCTACGGATGTGCTCAAGCCCCTGGATTTAAGGAACGCCTTCAGATTGTGATACGTTTCCGCCGCGTATCTCAGGGCTTCACGGAAAGACGGCGCGCCTACGGGCGCAATCATAAATTCCTGGATATCAACGTTGTTATCGGCATGTTTCCCGCCGTTCAGAATGTTGAAACACGGGACCGGCAACCTTCTTGCTCTGTCTCCGCCGAGATAGGCATAAACCGGCAGGCCGGCATCGCAGGCAGCGGCTTTTGCAGCCGCGATGGAGACGCCAAGGATGGCATTTGCGCCCAGCATTGCCTTGTTCTCGGTGCCGTCAATCTCTATCATGAGCGTGTCAATCTCCTTCTGGTTCTCAGGGTTCTTGCCGGTAATTTCAGGCGCAATTATCCTGTTGACGTTGTCAACGGCCTTTAATACCCCCTTGCCCATGTACCTTGCTTTATCGCCATCGCGCAATTCAACCGCCTCTCTTGTGCCTGTTGAGGCACCGGAAGGTACGGCAGCCCGTCCCATGACGCCGTTTTTGAGGATAACATCAACCTCAACCGTGGGATTGCCCCTGGAGTCCAGAATCTCTCTTGCCCTGACATTCTTTATCTTTGACATTTTCATTCTCCTCCTTTGGATGCACTTCGGATTTTGCATGGTATCCGGTCAGACTGCATTTTCAAGTTTGCAACAGCTGTTAGATTAATTCAAAGGATTCACCAAAAATTATCTTGTATCCCTGAATGGTGCAGCCATAGAGATTGCATCCTGTTTGTGTGCTTTCCGGCAGAGATACGTGCATTTTTGCCGTTTTTTCCCACTTATGATACTATAACGCAGTTAGAAAATCAAAATCCCCGGCTGCCTGTCATTGCAGGCCGGATCTTCTAATGACGGAAGGCCGCCATGGGGCAAAGGAGACGATACCAATGTTGAAAATATCTGCTGGGAAAGGAACCAGGGGTGTAATCCTTACGGCACTATTATCTCTGTCTATTGCGGGATTCTTTGCAGGGACAGGCAACGCGGCCGGTATCAGGATAGTATCAATAGACACCAGGAGGGTTTTTGAGGCGCATCCTGCCTTCAAGGAGGCGATGGAAAAATTCCAGGCCCAGATACAGGAGATGCAGAAGAAAATAGAAGAAGCGGATGAAGAGTCCAAGGGAGAGATGCAACAGATGATGCAGCAACAACTGCAGCAGCTGGGCATGGAACTGCAGGAAGAGGCCTTTAACAGGATGCGGGTTGACGTCCAGAAGATAGCGAAAGAGAAGAAATACGGCTACGTTATTGACAGCAACATGCTCATTTCAGGCGGGAGTGACATAACAGAGGAGATTCTCGCGTCTTTTGAAAAGATGGCAAAGAAGGAACCTGCGCCGGAGCAAAAAACCGATAAGTGAAAAAATTCTTACTGTTTACCCTCCAGGGCGATATCCAGCGCTTTTCTTGCGTGTAGCACGGTTGTGTCAAAAATCCTGACAGGCGTATCAGATTCTCCTATGAGGAAAGGGAGTTCCGTACATCCCAGGATAATCCCTTCCGCTCCTTTCTGTATCAGCCTGTCAATTATCCCGAGCATTTCAACACGGGACTCTTCTTTCACCTCTTTCCTCACCAGTTCGCTGTAGATTATGTCATTCACCCTTTTCATGTCAGGTGCATCGGGTATGACGGTTTCAATGCCCATCCGTTCCAGCCCTCTTGCGTAAAATCCCTTGCTCATTGTAAAGACTGTTCCGAGGAGACCCGCTCTTTTTATCTTTTCTTTCCTAATCTCCTCCCCGGTAACGTCTATGATGCTTATCCACGGTATGGGTATATCACGCGAGACCTCGTCAAAGACTATATGGATTGAGTTGCAGGCGGCAACGACGAAATCAGCTCCCGCATCGCTCAACCTGCCGATGGCCCTTTTCACCTCTACCGCGATTTCATAACCGGCATCTATGAATCTCTGGAAGTCAAGACTGTAAATAATTATCTCCGGATAGGCGAAATTTCGGTACCGCCTGTAATATTCATGAACGATGTAAAGATAATATGAAACCGTTGATTCAGGTCCGAGTCCTCCCAGTATGCCTATTTTTTTCATTTCACGTTTCCTGTCACTCTGATGACCACCATCGTATGATAACGGAACGGCGGTATCTCCACAGTGACTCTGCCTGCCATCACAGCAGGGGCAAGCTTATTTTCCACAACCTGTTGCTCTTCTTCAAAATGGTAAGGTCTCAAGGCATATACGTCCTGAATTTTTCCTGAACCTATCTCTGCGCTTAAGTGCACACCTGCCAGCGGAACCGGTTCATCAACCCAGTTTATATCCCACCGGTCTTTGGTAGGCGGTATCCGCACCAGATGGATTATAAGGTCATAGCCGTTTGCGGTGTCCCGCCGGTACACGAATTTCTTCCACCATATTTCTTCAGGGCTTTCAACATTGACATCTTTTTCAGGTTCGTTTACTGCTTTGATATCAGGAGCCCACAGGAAGCGTGAATACCTTGTCTGGAACTGCAATGCGGGGTCCGCACTGTGCCATGAATCAGCAATGACGATATGGTGCTGGGCGGATGTCACCAGAGCCATATAATAATTCACGGTGGGCCAGCCCCACTTTGATAAACCCGGCTTATCAGTATCCGTGGGTATCGGCGGGTAAACATAGCCGATTATGGCATTTCCCCCGTATCTCTGCACTATGTAGTCGCGGTTGCCGCAAAGTACTTCCATGAACTCTTTCGGCCGGCGGTCAAGACCTTCGTAACCCCCGGAATGGAAAGGGACGGACATTTCCATGAGACAGGAGACATTAGGCCTGCTGAATACTTCACGTATCCAATCGTCACTGACATCCCCTTCAGTCCCTGAACCCAGCAACTGATAACTGTCCGTGAGACGTGCAATCGGAGGCCACCTGAAACTGTGGTTGTACCAGGTTCCGAAACAGGGGTTTTCCCCCTCCAGTATCCGGTAATATATATCCTGCATGCTGGCATTTGACCTGGCTGTTTCCTCTCTGTCCCCGGGAACATTTATCCTGCCGTCATATCCGTAGCCTTTCAGGGCAGTTATTGTACCGTCTATGAAGACGCCGTCAAACCCCTGTTGTTTCGCATATTCCCTGATGCAGGTTGCTCCATATTCTATGTTGTCCGCCATACCGAAGTTGGACGGTACATGCTGCCATGAAGTATATTTTCTGTCCAGATAGGTTTTTTTCACCTGTCTCTTGGGTCCCGCCTCTATGGGAGAGGCAAGTACCATGGGGTCGGGGTACCCTCCATAAACAGGGTCAACCGCAAACTGGCCGTTGGGGTCGTAAAGCGCATATTCCGGATGTTCACGCACCTCTTCATAGCCCATTATCCCTGAAAAATGGCAGTTCTGGTAAAACGTGACCTTTTTCCCTTTTGCCTGCCACATCTTTGTCATGTCCCGGATTCCGCGTGGACTTATGGGAGTTCCCCCCTGTTCGCCTATAATAAGCTCTGCATCGGTCGTATGAATTCCCCACGAGGTGGGAACCGCGGAGAAGAAATGCTGCATATTGTTGTATCTGCCGCCTGAATGCATTTGTACCCTGAACCATTCCTTTGCAACCTGATAGTACTCCTGCCAGCTGTCCATCTCCTTGCCCGACTCATCCATCACTTTCACCTCGATTGCCCTGCCGTATGTCTCGGGGCCTGCATTATAACTTACCGTCCAGTTTTGCTGTCCGCCTGCAGGGATTGATACGTTCTCCCTGCCGACCTCGTTTACCGTATCCAGATCCTTATGATGCAGGGCAATGAGCGCTACCTTCTGTTCGGTCGCTTTTGTATTTTTCACAGACACCTTTACGGTCGCGTTCTCCCCTTCTTCATACAGTATCCTGTCCGGCTCTATTACCGTGACAAACACTGCGTCTTCTTTGATTTTCCTCTTGCCCGGGACATAATCTATCGTTGTCCCTGCCTCAGTCGCTTTTATCCGTTCAGGCGGTTCAACCTTTCTTCCGGCTAACGTGTTTAGAACCTGCGTGAGTACTATCATCTCGTTGTAATATGGCACCCGCACCACGGAAAGTTCTTCTGTAAGCACGTACGGAGCAAGCGTTTTCATCTCTGCATTCATGGACTCCACAAGCGTGCTGTCCATCGTCCCCCTGGCCTGTAAAAATGCATCCAGGGCTTCCCGGTATGACTTCCGTCGTTCCGCAAAGACCTCATCAGCCTTCACGACATCATTGTCCTCTATCAGTGCGCCGGTGCCGTACAGGGCCTCTTCCTCCTTCACTATCAGGTCCAATGCAGGATTGGAAGGAAGTATGTCAACCTCGTCTATATTGAGAGCTCCCTTTTCAACGCCCACCCATGGGTGTACATTCCACAAAAGAGGTGTTTTCACAAGCAGGTGGCGGTATCTTAGCCACTTATCGCTGTTCACCTCAACAACCATATCTTCAGCCTCTTCACCCGGTTTCACCAGCTGTAATGCCCTGCCTTCATCATCCTTCCCGTACGAGATAACATGAAAACGGAGTTGTCCCCTGCCGCGGGCCCAGATGGTGTAGACGTAATTGCGTTCCTCCAATACGTATCCGTGATAGCCTGTGAGATAAACCCCTTCTCCGGAGAGTTTTACATAACTGTCCGCCTGCACCCCGCCGCTTGTGGGAAATTCCACTGTACCGTTACTGCCGATTAACCCCCACCACCAGTCGGGCCAGTTGTCTGCATCAGGACATTTCCACCCGGCTTTGCGGTAATTCTCCACGGTCTCCTGGGTGAAATACGGTACCTTGGCTCCCCGGCTTCCGAAATTGCTGTTGCGGACCTGCGAAAAACCCCAGGTACCAATCAAAAGAAAAATCAGGATGCAAAAAGTCCATATTTTCCCACGCATTATTTGCTCCTTAAAACCGACCAGTCCATTACCACCTTCCCGCATTTACCGGAAATCATCACCTCAAACGCCTCTTCAAACTCGGTGTAATGGAAACGGTGTGTGATAACCGGCCTGATATCCAGGCCTGAATGCAGCATTGCCTGCATCATGTACCATGTTTCGTACATTTCCCTGCCGTAGATACCCTTGATTGTGAGCATGTTGAAGATAACCCTGTGCCAGTCAATGGCAAGTTCTCCTGCCGGGATGCCGAGAAGCGCGATCTTCCCTCCGTGGCACATATTTCCAATCATCTCCCGCAGCGCTTCTCCGCTCCCTGACATCTCAAGGCCCACGTCAAACCCCTCCTTCATCCCGAGTTTCTTCTGCACAGCCCTGAGGTCCTCTTTCCCTCCAGCTTCCGCTGCAAGGTCGGCGCCCATCTGCTCAGCCAGTCTCAAGCGATAGGGGTTCTTGTCTGTGACCACCACGTAGCGTGCACCCGCATGTCTGACTATCGCAGATGCCATCAGACCGATCGGGCCTGCTCCCGTAATCAAAACGTCCTCTCCGAGGGTTTTAAAAGAGAGGGCAGAGTGGGTGGCGTTTCCGAAAGGGTCAAATATTGCAAGTATTTCCAGGGGAATAGAAGGATCAGCGTGCCATACGTTGGTAATGGGGATGCATATATACTCGGCGAAACTCCCGGGCCGGTTTACTCCGACGCCTTTGCTGTCGTTGCATAAATGCCTGCGCCCCGCAAGGCAGTTGCGGCACCTGCCGCACACGATATGACCCTCGCCGGACACGATATCCCCGATTTTCAGGTCTTTAACGTTGCTGCCCATCCCCGCCACCGTCCCGACAAACTCATGGCCGACGGTTATCGGAACCGGGATTGTTTTTTGCGCCCACTCATCCCAGTTGTAGATATGAACATCCGTTCCGCAAACGGCGGTCTTGAGAACCTTTATCAGAACATCGTTTATACCCACCTCCGGAACGGGAACTTCTTCCAGACAGAGGCCCTTGCTGCGTTCGCTTTTTACAATCGCTTTCATTTATCCCGAACTCTCCTTTGATATGCTTTCATAGTGAGGGGTTTCGTTTTATCTCTTCTGAAATCTTTATTTTCCATTTATTCGGGACAGTCCCCGAACCCTCCTTTTAGAAAGCGTGAAATGTGAGACGTTGTGTTTGTCATTGCGAGCGTTCTTTGCGCGGCAATCTCAACCTTTCTTTTTCCTCTCACATCTTCTTATATTCACCCAGCACTTTCAGCACGTAATCAACGTCATGCCTTGTGTGACTGCAGTTTACCTGGAACCGGATGCATTCATCCCCGTGCGGGACAACAGGATACTTGAGCCCTGTCGCAAGAATACCCCTTTTTTTGAGATACGCCGTCAGTCCTGTTGTTTTTTTGGTATCCCTCGTCATAAGCGGCACAACGGGATGCGTCCCTTCTATTGTCTCGTATCCCATATTAACGAGGCCTTCCCTGAAATGGTCAGCAATCTCCGCCAGATAGGAAAGCATCTTTCTGCCCCTGCCGCTCTGGAGGATTTCCAGCGACTTCAACGCTGCGCCGGCCTCGCCAGGGGTTACGGGATTTGAATATATGTAGAAAGGTGCAACCTCGCGCAGGTATTCCACCACTTTTGCGTCGGATACCGCGTATCCGCCGTTCACCCCGAGCGCCTTCCCCAGCGTTGATATTATTACGTCAATACCGTATTCGCCGGTAACCTCGCAGGTTCCGCGTCCTGTCTTTCCGTAAGCGCCGATTCCGTGTGAATCGTCTATCATGGTTATGACCCCCTCTTCAAAGGCGGAATCATGTTTTCTGGCGATGGATGCCATTTTCCTGAGGTCCGGGTAATCTCCCCTCATGCTGAATACGCCGTCGGATACGACAAGAATACGTCTGCAGGTGCCTTTCAGTTCTTTGATATGAGCTTCCATAGAAGCCATGTCCAGGTGTTCATAGATTCTTTTCTCCTTCGGTTTTGAAAGTTTCACGGCATTTATTATTGAGTTGTGGTTCAGGGCGTCGCTCAGTACCGCGGTCTCTTCGGATATCAGGGAAGAAACCACTCCGCACACTGCGGCATACGCGGAACTGAAAAGGATGGCTGCCTCCCTGCCATGGAATAGCGCCAGTCTTTTTTCAAGTTCGGCGTGCGGTCTGAACGTGCCGTTTATGAAACGGACCGAACCCGGACCCGCCCCGAATTTTTCGGCTGTTTCCGCCCCTGCTCTTATTACCTCCTTATCAAGGGACAACCCCAGATAGGAGTTTGAGTTCATCTTGATGTAATCCCTTCTGTCCCCGCGTACAAAAAGACGCGGTCCCTTCCTGCCCGATGCGGGTTTAATCCGGGTTATCACCGGTTCCGGACCCTTCATCGCGCCCTGTTCTTCAAGTTGCGACATTCTATCAGTCATCAGATTCTTCAATTTTTCAAGAGGCATATTGCTATCTCCGGTATCACGATTCAGAATTTTACAGCCGGCGGAACACTGCTTCCTTCGGTTGCCTGGAAATACTCCTTTTCCGCGTCAAATCCAAATAACCTTACAAAAAGAACCACAGGGAAGGCCTTTGCCGTGCGGTTGTAACTGTTAACGGTTTCGTTGTACCGTTTCCTTTCAACCGCAATTCTGTTCTCGGTTCCCGCGAGTTCATCCTGGAGGGACAGGAAGTTTTCACTTGCTTTAAGTTGCGGATAGTTTTCAACGACGAGAAGAAGCCTGCTCAGTACTCCTGATATTGCATTTGCAGCCGCTTCCTTCTCCTGTATCGTTTTTGCTCCTGCCCATTTGCTCCTGGCTTCCGTAACTTCCATAAAGAGTTCTTTCTCGTGTTTCGCGTAACCCTTGACCGTTTCTACGAGGTTGGGTATGAGGTCATTTCTTCTCTGAAGAACATTCTCTACCTGGGACCATGATTCTTTCACCTGCTGGTCAAGCGCAACGAGCCGGTTGTACTGGAACTTGAATGCCTGGTACAGCACAATCAGCAGGATTACTATCAACACCGGAACAACATACCATTTTTTCATACTGACCTCCTTTACCCCGAACTGATGTTTTTTATCATCTGACGTTTTTCGTCATCTGACGCTTTTTATCATCCCGATTTTTTCTATCGGGACCAGTGATTCTTTCTATCGGGATCCATAACCTTGTTGTTTGTCATTGCGAGCCCCGTTCTTTGGGGCGTGGCAATCCGACGTTCTCTGTCGTCCCGATTCTTTCTATCGGGACCCATCCTTACAGACCCTTCGCGCAGAGGTTTTGCTCTTTCCCCTGAATCTCGCTATCCTGTTTTTACTGTTGAACCCGGTCAATTCTCCTTACGAGTTCATTCATGAATGAAAGATGGCTCTCAGCAATTTCCGTCAATTCCGTTTTCCCAATCCTTGTCCTGCCTGAAAGAAGATTTTCAAGTTTTTCCGCGTAGCCCGGCTCCTCTGTCACCCCGGGGAAGATATCCCTGATGCTGCGCATGATGACCTTGAGGGACCTGCAGGAATCTTCAAGTACGGCCGAGATATCCCTGCTGAATACCAATCCCTGCTGGAAATTGATGTAATTCTGCTTCAGTTCTCTTTCAATCTGCAGACGCAGGTTTTTGTTGTCAACGGAGATGTTTCCCGTTAAATCCGTCCCGTAAAATATTACGTGATTTTCCCTTATCTCTCTCCATTCCATCGGAAAAACATCCGCCGAGCCCTTGAGAAAATCCGGGCTGAAGAAGAAAGGCGTTATGGCATTTCTGGTTGCATGTCTTGCCAGCCTTTTCCTCGTCTGGATTATATCCGCTGCCCGGAAATTGTCAATTACGACGATGAGATTTATATCTGACTGCCCGTGTATATATTTCCCGTCGGCGATGCTGCCGTAGCCGATAACGCTTACAAGCCCGCTGCCGAAAATTTCCTTCAGCAGCATTATGAAATTCTCTATTTTTTTCTTCGCTTTTTCCATTTTTCCGTCATTCCTCCGGTTACCAGCCGCCGCTTGACCCTCCGCCTCCGCTGCATCCGCCTCCAAATCCTCCTCCGCCTCCGGAGCCGTGGAATCCGCCCGAAGAACCGTATGAGGCCATGGGTCTTTTCAGGTATTCAGGGATATGACTTTTCCATCTGTTCCTGTACTTTTTTTTCAGGTGCCACCTGAGAAAGGTGTAGATAAAAGGGGACAGAAATCCTGCAAAAAAAACCAGCATAAACGGCACGAATACCAGCAGACCCATTAGCGCGGAGGACCCTATATTGCCCGCAGAGACGATGGCTATCATGACCAGCGACGCCACAATCATCAGGTATGCGATAATACCGACGATGCCAAAAAGCAGGAAAGCAAAGAGAATCAGAAAGGCATGCCAGCCCGCCAAAAAAAGCAGGATCTTCATCCTGTCGGAACTGCCGCTCACAGAGGAAGGCGGTTCACCTTTTATGGATTTTCTTATCGCGGCTATCGCTTCGGAAATTCCTCCGTAATAATTACCCTCCCTGAATCGGGGCGCCATTATGTTCCTTATTATCCGGCCGCAGACGGCATCGGGCAACACGGGTTCCAGCCCGTACCCGACCTCTATCCTCATCTTGCGGTCGCTCATACTTACCAGTATCAGCACGCCGTTATCCTTCCCCTTTTTACCGATGCCCCATTTGTTGAAAACTTCATTCGCATAATCTTCTATGCTTCTGCCTTCAAGACTGTTGATTATGGCAACGGCTATCTCGGACGATGTTTCTTTCTCAATATCCGCAACGAGTGATTCAAGCGCCTCCCTGTCCTGCGCCGCAAGAGTATTTGTATAATCATTGATAAACCCGGAGGGTTTCAATTCCGCGCTCTTAACAGCAGTGGCAAAAGAGAATAGTATGAGAATCGGAATGAAGGATTTGCAGGTCCGCATTCGTCAATTATAGCAAATTTCACAAGATTTTCGCAAAGATGTTAAAATATTATAGAAATTCTGATATAAAAAATGCACGTTAACATGTGCCCAACCGGGCGGCTTTCCTCAGACGGGACACTTGCCCGCCCCGGCGAGGCGGTCTGCGTTCGGCTTCTCTCGTCGCTCTTGATAAAAGACATCAAAGCATCCGTGCCCGCTCCTCCTTCAGACGCCCGCTTCAGAAACCGCCCGGCAGGGCACTGCCAGAGTGAATCTATCCTTATGTCGGAATTTCTTGTTATGGCATCAAATCCTGTGATGGATGACAGAAAGAGAGGGGGAAATGCGATACAGGGAACTGGGTCAGTCGGGGATAAAAGCATCGGTTGTGGGACTCGGCGCATGGGCTATCGGAGGATGGATGTGGGGAGGCACTGAAGAAAAAGAATCCATAGAGACTATCAAGACCGCTCTGGATTCGGGCATAAATCTTATTGATACCGCTCCGGTGTATGGATTCGGGCTTTCCGAGGAAATTGTTGGCAGGGCGATAAAAGGAATCCGTGCCGGTGTGGTTATCGCAACCAAATGCGGGCTTGTGTGGAATAAAGAGGCGGGGGAATTCCATTTCATGTCGGATGAAAAAGCAGTCCGCAGCGATTCCGGCAATATAAAGGTCTTCAAGTATCTTGCTCCGGACTCTGTAAGAAGAGAGATGGAGATGAGTTTGCGGCGTCTCGGTACGGAGTATATAGACCTTTACCAGACGCACTGGCAGGATGCAACAACACCTGTTGAAGATACGATGAATGAACTGTTAAAACTGAAGCAGGAGGGGAAGATAAAGGCGATAGGAGTGAGTAACGCCACCCCGGGCCATCTGGAAAGATACATGAAAACAGGACAGCTTGATACGGACCAGGAGAGTTACAGCATGCTTGACCGGCAGAAGGAAAAGGATCTTCTGCCTTATTGCGCCGCACATAAAATTGCGTTTCTTGCATACTCCCCGCTTGCAAGGGGACTGCTCACAGGCAAAATCTCTCCCGGCAGGGTTTTCATGGACGGGGACCAGAGAAAGGGTAATCCCCGATATAGCCCGGAAAACAGGATAAGGATTCTTGAAATGCTTGAGAAATTCAGGCCCTTTGCGGAAAAGTACGGAATCACCTTTACACAACTGGCTATTGCATGGGCATTGCATCAGAAGGGTTGTACTCATGCCCTGGTCGGAGCGCGAAAAACCCATCAGGCATTGGAGAATGCAAATGCCGGTGATATAATCCTGACTTCCGAAGACCTCCGGGCAATAAACCGCATCATTGACACGTATTCGTAAGACTCATCTGGCCAGGAATACGTATTTGCAGATGAATGCCGCGGCTGCGATGATAAGCACCCAGTTCAGTTCCTTATGCCTGCCCGAGCACAACTTGAGAACCACATACGAAATGAAGCCCAGGGCCATCCCGTCACCTATGTTGTATGTCGGGGGGATTCCAGCGAAGGCAAGAAATGCCGGGATGCCTTCCGTGGGATTCCCCCATTGTATTTTCCTGACCGACAGCATTATAAGGCTTCCGACTATTATGCAGGCCATTGCCATGAATGTCGTCAGCCCCGCCACCGTCTCTATCCTTGCGTTGGTTTCGAACTCGCGGAACCTGAAAAACCTGGCAAGCATTTTCTCCTCCTCATCATTTGTTTGCCCTTTTGTATGCGGAGATTTCTCCTGCAAAACGCCTGCATTCCTTTTCAACGTCATCTGATGCTATGACCGCGGATATTGCAGCGGCGGAATCCGCACCCGCTTCCATCACGGAAGCAACATTATCCAGGTTTATTCCACCTATTGCCACTATGGGTATCTTCACGTTCTTGCGAATAGCCCTGATCAACTCAAGGCCCGCGGCTTTCCCCGCATCAATCTTTGTGTTTGTATCAAACACCGGTGAGGCGCCTATATAATCTGCTCCTGCTTTCTCTGCATCTATCGCTTCTTTCACATCATGGGCGGTAACCCCGATTATTTTGTTCCTTCCGAGCAGTACCCTTGCAATATTGCAGGGCATATCCTCCTGTCCGAGATGAACCCCGTCTGCTTCAACGGCCAGGGCTATATCAACGCGGTCGTTTACGAGGAAAAGGGCTTTCTCCTTACACGCTTTTTTTATCTGGAATGCTTCAATGACCATCTCTCCGGCTGGCCTGTTCTTCTCTCTGTACTGGATGATTTTCACTCCGGCCCTGACTGCCGATTCTGCGTCCTCCACAACGGTTTTTCTGGTCAACGACGAGTCGGTTATGAAATAAAAATCAATGTCACGCAGGTTCATTTGATATTTCCAGTTTCTCCATCCTGTCAATATCAGATTCGTTCAGGTTATACAGGGCATCGTAGAAATACTGCTTGAATGTCCCCGGTCCGCCGGCAGTCCTTGCCCCGAGTTCTCCTGCAATTCCAAGCACGACAAGCGCCGAAGCCGCCGCTCTTGCGTAGTCCTTTTCCACGGCCGCGAAAGCTGCGATGACAGAAGCAGCCATGCATCCCGTGCCGACGATGCTGCTCATCATATCATGCCCGTTGTTACATAGATAGAGAGATTTTCCGTCGGTTATGATGTCCTGTTTGCCCGTTATAACGACCACCGCTTCTCTCTGAATGGCGAGTTTCCGGGCGATCTCCCTGAGATTTCCTTCAACCTTTGTTGCCTCAACGCCTCTCGTATATACATCCAGTCCCGCAATCCGGCCTATCTCCGAGGCATTGCCTTTTACTATATCAATCCTCAACTCGTTGAGAAGTTCGGCTGCCTTATCGTCCCTGAGTCTTGTCGCTCCGGCGCCAACAGCGTCAAGGACGACAGGTATGTTCTTTACGTTGGCTACCTTGCCCGCGATTTTCATCGCCTCAATCAATTCGGGGGTAAGCGTTCCGATATTGAGCACCAGCGCTGAAGCGAGAAGGGCCATGTCCGCAACCTCCTCCTCCGCGTGCGCCATCACTGGCAGAGCGCCGATAGCCCTCAAAACGTTGGCGCAGTCGTATATGGTAACCCAGTTGGTGATATGGTGGACAAGCGGTTTCTGTGTCCTTACCCTCTGCAATATTTTTGAAGTCTCACCCATAAAATCCCTCCTTTTTCCATGTATCAATATATTACTACATAACATACCGTTTCTGCAAAAAACAGGAAACAGGTTTCCGGCAACGAATCATTTCCCCTGCCGGTGTTTCGTGGTATACTAAAAAACAAGAGGTTGCGTGGAAATGAATAATCGGGAATATTCACGGAGAAAATGAACATGGGAGAGCGCAATACCGGAAAGAAGAAAATGAAGTATTTTGATGTCCCCGGCAAGGAAAAACCCCGCAGGACCAAGAATATCCCGCACAGGAAGCACGATGAACTTCAGACTATATTTGATTCCGTGCCTGCATCCATTTTCTATAAGGACAGGGAGAACCGGTTCATAAAGGTAAACAGGGTTTTTGCCGAGACGATGGGTATGAAAAAGGCAGAACTGGAAGGAAAATCCATCTTTGACATCTATCCACGCGAAGAGGCCGATTCCTACTGGATGGATGACAAGGAAGTGATTGCGTCGGGAAGGCCAAAGAGAAACATCATTGAACCCATGGACCTGAAAGACGGAACGACCCTGTGGGTAAAGACGGACAAGATTCCTTACTACGACTCAAGGGGCAATATTGTCGGCGTAATAGGTTTTACCGTGGACATTACCGAGCGCAGAAAGATGGAAGAGGAACTGAGGGAGCTCTCTCTCACAGACGACCTGACAGGGCTCACGAACCGCAGGGGTTTCCGCGTAATAGCCGAACAACAGGTCAAGATAATTCAGAGATTGAAGAAAAGAATGCAGTTGATGTATATAGACGTTGATGAACTGAAGCGGATAAATGACAGGTTTGGCCATAGCAAGGGAGACATTGCCCTGAAGGAAACGGCCTGTCTCCTGAAAGAGACTTTCCGCGAGGCAGACCTCATCGCCCGCATAGGCGGGGACGAATTCATCGTGCTTGCAATACAAAATTCGTCGGGAAACGATGATAGAAGACTCACCACCCG
>Ga0172365_10001489_pt1 | contig 16979 bp, 21 predicted proteins | sample LakKivSesite48cm_FD_114535 | JGI IMG/M metagenome (GOLD analysis project Ga0172365, IMG submission 114535) | Sediment microbial communities from Lake Kivu, Rwanda - Sediment site 48cm | ecosystem: Environmental > Aquatic > Freshwater > Lake > Sediment | place: Rwanda: Western Province, Lake... | reverse complement strand
ATTTGTAAAGGATTGGCCTGAGGAAGATATAGTTAGTCTTTACAAGGCAGGTGGTTGGTGGAAAGAATCTTACCGCTCGTCTGGTGTGAAACCTTTGATGGAGGGTAGTTTTGCTTTTGCTGTAGCAGTTGACAAGAAATCAGGAAAAGCTTTGGGTATGGGGCGTTTGATTTCTGACGGTGTTTCTGATGCATATATCCAGGATCTCGTTGTTTTATCAGAGTATCGTAAACAGGGTGTTGGCAAGCAGATTGTTGAGGCGTTGTTGGATAAATGTTTGTCCGCAGGTCTTCTTTGGGTTGGTTTGATAGCAGAGCCAGGGCAGGATAAATTCTATGACGCTCTGGGTTTTAAACCAATGGGGAATCATGTGCCGATGAAGTATAGGATGGAGGAATAAGATTTTGCTTTCTGTTGATGATTTTAAACCTGTTTCTCTCGGGGATAAACATCTTTTTGATGAGCATTACAAAAAATATCCTCCGCTGCATAGTGATAATCTTTTCACAACTATGATAAGCTGGATGGAGTACAGCAACTACCATTATGCTTTCGTGGATGACAGTCTTTTTATTATGACATGCGTGGAGAACAAGATGCAGTTTAGACCACCATCTGGTAAATACGACAAAAATGTTTTCCAGCAGATGCTTCAGCTTGCAGCAAAAGAGGGTGGTGACCCACCACTTGCTCTTATTGATGTACGAGCAAAAAAATGGTTGGAGGAGAACTACCCAAGGATGAAGTTTAAGCCGCATAGAGATTATTTTGAGTACGTTTATCTTGCGTCTGATCTTGCGGGGTTGCAGGGCACTAAATATGCTAAAATTCGTAATCGTCTAAATAAATTCAGGAAAAACTACGCTTATAAAACCGAGATGCTTTCTGAGGGAAATATTGGCGAGGTCAGAGAGTTTCTCAAGAGGTGGTGTCTCTGGAAAGATTGCGATTCAGATCCTATTCTTGAAAATGAAAAGAAGGCTATATTCTATTCGATGTCTCACTTCTTTGAGTTGGGTTTGTCTGGCATTGCTATACGTGTCAACGACAAAATGGAGGCAGTTGCTGTGTTTGAGAGATTGAATGAAGACACCGCGGTTGTACATTATGAGAAAGGCTCTCCTGATTATGATGGTATTTACAAGGCGATAAATGCGGAAACGGCAAAGACACTACAGAAAAATTTCAAGTTTATTAACAGGCAGTCTGACATGAATTTGCCTGGTCTTAGGCAGGCTAAGATGTCTTATAACCCGCATCATATGGTTGAGGTTTATCATGTTGATAAGAAGGATTTAATTATTTATTAAAATAAACAAATTTTTTTTCTGCATCCCATCAAAATAATTTTCTTTATTCGTCTGATATTTCGTTGCAGAATGGATGAATTCCGTTGTTTCTCATTATTTTGCATATCCTGCATGTTTCTTCGTTTATAGATATGCCGTCGTCTTTGATTATTCGTTCTGCTGATATGGTTATTTCTTTTATTATTATCTCGTGTTTTATTTTTATTCTCCCACGTTTTTTTGATCTGTATTGACATATTGCAGCTGGTGTTACTCCTAGTCTTTCCGCTGCTTCTTTTTGGCTTAATCCAAAATCTTCAATGAGACTTTCAGCGATTTCTCGTCTGATAAATGGTAATCCGTTCCATATCATGTATTCGCATGGAGTTTGCTTCATAGAGGTAAATAATTTATTAAATACTTATACTTAACGATTGTTTAAAGAATTTTTTATGTAAAATAGTGATTCCTTATGAAAAGTAATTTATATCTTAATTTTACCCTGTTTTACTCCTGTTTTTAACCACCTTCGGAACTACTGATTTGATGAAAAGGTTTATATACTAATATTGCATTAACAATTGTTAATCATGGGGTTGTAGGTGGTAAAAAAACCAAAAAATGAGAGGTGAAAAACTACACATCTCAGATTAACAAAGAAAGTGGAGAAGTAGAATCAAGAGTAGAGATATAATTTTTTTTTATATCCCATCCTTTCCTCCTCTCCTCACCAACCTTAGAGGTCTCTGCCCGAAGATTTTACCTCTCCACCAATCCCTTTTTTAAACCTATAAAACATTTCAAAAAACAACAAACTGATGATTATGCAAAAACTAATTGAAGAAATAGAATCACTAAAAAAAAGTGAAATAAGCAAAAAAATAAACAAAAGAATAAATGGGTTCAAAGAATTAAACAAAAAGCCAGATGAAGAAATTTTCAAGGAACTATGCTTCTGCATACTAACAGCAAACTACAATGCTGAAAAAACAATAAAAATACAAAACGAAATCGGAGAATGCTTTTCAAGAGACTCAGAGGAAACACTGGCAATAAAACTTAAAGACTATGGTCATCGCTACCCAAACATGAGAGCAAAATACATAACCGAGTCATGCAAATCTAGAGACGCGTTAATGAAAGTTATAAGATCAAATCAAAGCAATAATTTAAGGGATTGGATCGTAAACAATGTAAAGGGTCTTGGTTACAAAGAGGCTAGTCATTTCCTAAGAAATATAGGCTTTGATGATTTTGCTATAATAGATTTTCATATAATAGATATACTAGTAAAACATAACCTCATAAATAAGCCAAAAACTCTTACGAGGAGAAAATATTTAGAAATCGAGAATCTTCTAAGAGACCTTGGTAAGAAAACAGATACAACATTGGCTGAACTGGATCTGTACTTATGGTATCTAGAGACCGGTAAAATATTGAAATGAGTTTAATCTAGGTTTGTTAAAATGGCTGAGGACAAAATCGATCCTATCTGTGGAATGAAAGGCACAATACCTGCTCATGGGCATTATTTTTGTTCAACTCATTGTATAGAGAAATATGAAAAAGAACACAGCATTCCTCATGAGGCGCATTGCCCGTCATGTTCTGTTCCAGCTAAAAAATGGTACAAAGAAAGATTCTATATAATGAGCATCATAGTAATTGCTCTCGCCATCATTACGTATATAGTTCCTATGTTAAACCCATTTTTTTATGCGCTTAAAGATTATTTTTTGATGATTTGGTGGGCAGTTCTCATCGGTTTTCTTGTTGGTGGTGTTATAGATTATTTTATCCCTCGGCAATACATAGAAAAATATCTTTCTCGTCATCGCAAAAGAACAATTATCTATTCTGTGATTTTCGGTTTTTTTATGAGTGCATGCTCCCACGGTATTCTAGCTATTGCCATTGAGTTATACAAAAAAGGTGCTAATACTTCTTCGGTTGTTGCTTTTCTACTCGCATCGCCCTGGGCAAACCTTCCCATTACTATTTTGTTGTTTGGTTTCTTTGGATGGAAGGCAATCTTCATTGTTGTTTCTGCGCTTGTAATCGCAATTATCACTGGATTAATTTACCAGGCACTTGAGCGAAAAGGAATGGTTGAATGCAAACAATGTACCCACGGTGAAGATAAACCTGTTTTAACTGATTTTTCAATTATACAAGATGTTAAAAAAAGATGGAACAATTTCAAATTCACTAGTTATAATATAAGCGAGGCTGTAAAAGGAACACTTGGAGGATCATGGGCTCTTGTTAAGATGGTCATGTGGTGGCTTCTTATTGGAATGCTCATGGCTGCGTTTGTAAGAGCATTGGTTGACACTGATATTATCACCCACGATATGTTTATGATGTATATGGGCCCATCGTTAATTGGCCTTCTTGTAACATTGTTTTTCGCAACAATTATTGAGGTATGTTCAGAAGGCAGTTCACCACTTGCGTTTGAAATCTATAATCAAACTGGAGCATTTGGAAATAGTGTTACGTTTTTGATGGCAGGAGTATCTACGGATGTGACTGAGCTAGGGCTTATATGGAGTAATGTAGGACGTAAAGCAGCGATTTGGTTGCCTATTATAACAGTACCACAAGTGCTTTTGGTTGGTTATCTGTTTAACACATTTTTATAGAATTATCACTCATCATCCTGTTGCATTCCAACTGCGATAAGATAACCCTTTGCCCTCTCAGCATATTTGTACTGATTGACTTTTTCCCAAAATCTCTTTGTATGATTTGGATGCAAAATATGTGCAAGTTCATGAATAATAACGTAGTCTTGTACCCATCTTGGCATTTTAGCTAGACGATCAGAGATTCTGATTGATTTGTTTGCAGAAGTACAACTGCCAAAACGCGTATTTTGATTTGTAACAAACTTTATAGAAAAATCTAAAGAACCATCGAAATAAATCTTGTTTAACTCCTTAGCGCGCTTTAACAACGTATCGTTATTCAATTGTTTTTTCTTTTTGTGATGTTGGCCCCATTTTATCATTCTTTCTATCCATTTTTTCTCTTCAGACTCAGGCATACCACTAGGTAGATATATGCATAGTTTTTCATCAGCAAATTTTGCTTGAACTGTATTTTTTCTTCTTTTACTACGTATTATTTCTACATTATCCATAATTGTAATTGCAATATGTTTTCTGTTTAAATCATTGAGGGTTTGCTAATATAAACAGATTAATGCACCTTATCTGTTGACTAAATGTATAATTTTATATATCAGATAAGCATACGAATCTCAAACAAAAAAAGAGATGTATAATATGTATAGAGAAGGAAATAGAGGCGGCCGTTTTGATAGACCGCCAAGGGAAATGCACAAGGTAATTTGTGCAGATTGCGGTAAAGAAACTGAAGTTCCGTTCAAACCTGATGGAACACGACCGGTGTATTGTAGGGACTGTTATCAGAAACACAGGCCGAAAAGATTTTAGATAAAATTTTTAGGTTTACCTATATTTTATCTATCTTAATTCTAATATCTTTTTTTCTTTTATTTTTTTAAAATTCCTTTAAATTTTATCTTCATTCGGTGGGTTATAGATTTTTATAGGACTAGCTGTTATGAAATCTCAGTTTTAGGAAAGGAAAAGACTATGACAGATGAAACAAAAGAAAAGGAAACGACCGAAAAAAAAAGAACTGATGAAAACGTAATATATGTTGGGCATAAGCCTCCCATGAGCTACGTGCTAGCGGTAGTAACACAATTTCAGGGCAGTGGTTCTGATGAGGTTATTATTAAAGCGAGAGGCAGAGCGATTAGCACAGCAGTAGATACCGCAGAAATCGTTAGAAACAGATTCGTTAAAGATGCAAAAGTCAAAGATATACAAATCAGTACTGAGAGTGTTACTAACGAAGAAGGCAGAACATCTAACGTATCTTCAATGGAAATAATTTTAACAACTAAAAAGAAGAGCAAATAGTTAGAGTGATAATTCTATAGAATAATGCCTATGTCTAGTTTTTCTGCAAGTTCTTTGTAGCGATTTCTAATGGTGACCTCTGTGACCCCGGCCACCTCCGCTACTTCACGTTGTGTCCTTCGCTCACCACAAAGTACAGATGCAATATAGAGTGATGCTGCGGCTATGCCAGTTGGCCCACGTCCACTATTAAGTTCGCGGCGTGTAGCTTCCAGTAATATCTCAAATGTCTTCGCTTGTACATCACTACTAAGCTTTAATTCACTGCAAAACCTTGAAATATAATCCTCTGGTGACGTCGGCAATAATTTTAATCCTAATTCACGCGAGACATATCTGTAGTTTCTTCCTATTTCTTTTCGGGATATACTTGCCATGTTACTTATTTCATCGAGTGTACGTGGCACATGACACTGTCTGCATGCCGCGTATAATGCTGCAGCGGTTACTCCTCCTATGCTTCTACCACGTACCAGTTTCTTAAACGCTGCTTTTCTGTATATCATAGCAGCAGTCTCTCTCACCATTCTTGGGAGACTCATGCCTGATGCCATCCGATCAAGATTAGAAAGAGCAATAGCTAAATTTCTTTCAGTTGAATCTGCGATACGTATTCGTCGTTCCCATTTTCTTAGGCGATATAGTTGAGCACGGTTTCTAGTAGGTATTGACTTACCATAAGAATCTCTGTTTCCCCAACCCACCATTGTGCTTAGTCCTTTATCATGAATCGTATAAGTCATAGGCGATCCAGTTCGAGCTTTTTTTTCTTGTTGATCGCTATCAAAGGCCCGCCACTCAGGACCATGATCAATCATGTCTTCATCAATTACAAGTCCACAATCTTTACATACTAATTCTGCTCGAGAATGGTCCTTGTTTAGGTGTGTGCTACCACATTTAGGGCATTGATTGATTTCTTCTATTTTCTGTCTTTCTTTTTTAACCAAAAAAATCAATTCCTTCTTATTCTTTAGCTCAACTATAGCACGCCTAAGTTATATATACTCATGCTTAGGATTTTTTTTGGTTTTTCTATGACCTACTTATCATTAAAAACAGTGAAGGGTTTGCTTCCTGCATCTGGCAGTAACTATTGAATTTTATAAAAAAAACGAAAATTTTATTTACGGAGAAGTCCTAATGAAGACAACTCCTTTGATAGTTTATCTACTGCTATTGATATTTCCTCTATCTTTCTTGCACCAGCACAGACTATTTTACCAGAGCCAAACAAAAGCATTGCCACCTTCGGCTCTTTTATCCTATATACCAACCCTGGAAATTGTTCTGGTTCATATTCAACATTTTCTAAACCAAGAGCCACAGCTACTTCACTTAGATTAAGTTCTCCACCTACGTCAGATGTTGCTACAATATTTTGGATTACTATCTCAGGATTTTTATAAACTTTTATTCCTATGTTCTCTAGTTTCTCTGCTATTATCTTTATGGTGATCTTCACATCTTCTATAGTTTTTGCACCAGTACAATTAGCTGCCCCGCTTCTGAAAAGAAGAGTGGCAGTTTTAGGTTTATCCAGACGATATACAAGTCCAGGAAATTGTTCAGGCTCATATTCTGCTTCTTCTAGCGATTGCGCTATAACATCCAGATCTAATTTTTCTGCAAATGTTGTAGATGCTACAATATTTTGTACTTTTATTTCTACCATTTTAGTGTCACTTTCCATTAAATAATATTGTGCCGCAGTCTTTTGGCGGCATAACCAAGAACACATTATCTATTATAATATTTCTCTTGCATCTTATGGCTGTTTTTAGCGTGTTATTTATGTAAAATTTCTATTTTTATCTGATTTATTCACCTAAAGGTTTTTAGCCCCCTATTATATCACGGGTTTAGGTGATTTACTTGGATTTTGCTCTTACAAGCGAACAGAAATTATTCGAAAAAACAGTTCATGAGTTTTGTGAAAAGGAAATAAAACCTTTGGCTAAAAAAATCGATAGAGAGGAATATTTCCCGTGGGAGTTGTATAAAAAGATGGGTAAAATGGGTCTCATGGGTATGACAGTGCCTAGGAAGTATGGTGGTGCTGGCATAGATCGTGTTAGTTACATGATTGCTCTTGAAGAAATCTCACGTGTTTGTGGTTCTACTGGTATAGTTATTGAGGCTCATAACTCGCTTGGTGTTGGTCATATATTTGAAAAGGGTACTGAGGAGCAGCGTAAAAAATATTTGCCTAAGTTAACGAGTGGTAAAGCGGTTGCTGCTTGGGCGTTAAGTGAGCCTAATGCTGGCTCAGATGCTGCTTCGATTCAAACGACAGCTGTTCTTGATGGTGATGAGTGGGTGTTGAATGGTAATAAACAGTTTATTACTAGTGGTAATATCGCTGAGGTTGTCACTGTTATGGCTAAGACTGATAAAGAAAAAGGTGCGAAAGGCATCAGTGCATTCATTGTTGAAAAAGATACTCCTGGTTTTAAGGCTGGTCAGCTTGAGGATAAACTTGGTCTCCGTGGTAGTAGAACCGCTGAACTTATTTTAGAGGATTGTCGCCTGCCAAAGAAGAATCTCTTAGGTGAGAAGGATATGGGTTTTATTGGTGCCATGAATATTCTTGATCGTGGTAGAACAGCTATAGGTGCCATGGCAGTTGGTATAGCTAGGGGTGCGCTTGAGGAAAGCATTGGATATGCAAAACAACGACAACAATTTGGTAAACCCATCGGGAAGAATCAAGCTATACAGTGGATGATCGCTGATATGGCTACTGAGATTGACGCTGCTCGTCTGCTTGTTTATCGTGCTGCTTATCTTGAGGATAAAAATGTGCCTTTTAGTATAGAGGCATCAATGGCTAAACTGTTTGGTTCTGAGATAGCTATGCGTGCTACAGTAAAGGCTATTCAGATTCATGGTGGGTATGGTTATATGCGGGATCTTCCATTGGAAAGGTTCTATAGGGATGTTAAACTCTGCGAGATAGGTGAAGGAACGTCTGAAGTGCAAAGGATGGTTATAGCAAAAAGACTAGGTTTATAAAAATTTATATCTTGGGGAGAAAAGTATTATCAAATCTTGTGAAGCTATGCAGAAGAAAGATAGATACGATATAATGTACAAGGAATTCAAATGGAAGGTTCCTGATTACTATAATTTTGGTTTTGATGTTATTGATCAGTGGGCAGAGGATCGTACCAAGTTAGCTTTAATTTCAATAGATAGAACCGGTAAACGGGATCGTTACCATACGTTTTTTGACCTAAAAATGCTTTCTAATCAGTTTGCAAATGTTCTTCGGAATCTCGGTATTAAGAAAGAGGATCGTGTGCTAGTTATACTTCAGAGTATACCTGAATGGTATATTTCTCTTATTGGTATGTTTAAACTTGGTGTCATTCCTATGCCTGGTACTGTTTTGTTAACCCCTAAGGATATAGAGTATCGTGTTAATCGTTCTGGGGCTTGTATGATATTAACTGATGTTGATCATGCTGAGAGTGTTGAATTAGTGCATAAAAAATGCCAGACATTAAAACATATTATGCTTGTTGAGGGTAAACGAGAAGGTTGGCTTAGTTATGCTGAAGAGATGGGTAAAGTTACTAGAGAACTCAGCCAAAGTGAGATAGGTAAAACCCGCTCAACTGATCCTATGCTTATTTATTTTACATCTGGTACAACTGGTCATCCAAAGATGGTTTTGCATACCCATAGTTATCCGCTTGGTCATGAGGTTACTGCTCGTTTTGCTCAGGCTCTTACAAAGTGTGATCTTCATTGGACTGTTTCTGAGACAGGTTGGGCTAAGGCGGCGTGGGGTAAGCTTTTCGGGCAGATGCTTGTAGGTGCGGCTGTTATACAATGGGAAACGCCCGGTCGTTTTGATGCTGATGGGTTATTACGAGCTATGGAAAAATATGGTGTAACCACTTTTTGTGCTCCACCAACTGTTTATCGTATGCTCATTCAGATGGATTTATCAAAATATAAGTTAAAACTACGTCATTGTATGAGTGCTGGGGAGCCTTTGAACCCTGAGGTTATACGTATATGGAAAGATGCTTTTGGTTTGGATATATATGATTTCTATGGTCAAACTGAGACTGTCTGTGTTTTATCAAACTATACTTTTATGCCAATAAAATACGGTTCGGTTGGTAAACCTACGCCAGGGCATGATGTAAGAATTGTTGATGATGATGGTAAGGAACTTAAAAATGGCGAAACAGGCAATATTGCTTTGTATGTTGCTAAAGAACGACCGCCAGGTCTTTTTAAGGAATATTGGAAAGACGAAGATGTCATGAAAAAATCTTTCAGACATGGGTATTACTATACGGGTGATCTTGCTTACAAGGATGAAGAAGGCTATTTTTGGTTTGTCGGTAGAGATGATGATATAATAAAGTCCTCTGGATACAGAATCGGGCCTTTTGAAGTGGAATCTGCACTCATAGAACATGATGCTGTTGCTGAATGTGCTGTTGTTGGAGCTGAAGATCCAAAGGGTGTACGAGGCATTGTTGTGAAAGCTTTTGTTGTACTTACAAAGGGCTATAAACCATCTGATGAGTTGACAAAAGAGTTGCAGGAACATGTGAAAAAAGTTACAGCGCCTTACAAATATCCACGTATCATAGAATATGTAGAGGAGTTGCCTAAGACAATTTCTGGTAAAATATTACGTCGTGAGCTTAGGAAAAGATAATCTTTTACTTTGCTATTATATAAATTGGCGGGGTTATCTTTGGATGTTAAAGAAGCTATAAAAAAACGTAGGGCTTATCGGTCTTTATTACCAGTTGAGATTACAAAAGATTTTATTTATGATCTTGCTGAGTGTGCTCAGATAACAGCATCATGTTTCAATCATCAACCTTGGAAGTATGTTTTTGTTTATGATCCTAAGGTTTTGAAGGAGATGCATGCTGCTCTTTCTTCTGGTAATGAATGGGCTCAGAAGGCTTCTATGATTATTGTTGTTCTTGGTAGAAAAGAGGATGATTGTATAATCAGGGATAGAATTTATTATCAGTTTGATATTGGTATGGCTACTAGTGCTATGATTCTTAGGGCTACTGAGCTTGGTCTTGTTGCTCATCCTATTGCTGGTTACAGTCCTAAGAAGACTAGGGAGATTCTTGGTATTCCTGAGAATTTTGATGTTATTACTCTTGTTATTGTTGGTAAGCATTCTGATAAGATTGATCCAATTCTTTCTGAGAAGCAGGTTGAGGCTGAGAAGGAAAGACCTGTTAGGAAAGCTATAGATGAATTTGTATATCTAAATAGATATATTGAAAAGGGAGTTTAAAGATGATAAAAATCGAACATGTAAAAGGCAAAAATAAAGGGAAAATTATGCTCTACGCACTGAGTACATGTATTTGGTGCAAAAAACAAAAGAATTCCTAAGTAAACTTGGAGTTGAATATTCATACATATATGTTGATTTACTAGATGATAAAGATAAAGACAAGGTAGTGGATGATATTAAAAAATGGAATCCTTCGTGCTCTTTTCCAACAGTAGTTTTCAACAATAAAGAATGTGTGGTAGGTTACAAAGAAGATGAAATCAAAGAGGTGCTTGGATTATGAGTAGTGTTAACGAAGACGAGGTAAATCAACTATACAAAAAATTATATCAAGATGCTGAATCAGCTGGTTACTATCTAAACCCAGATATTAATTTTACAAAGGATTTAATAAAAGGCTTAATAGTAAATGAAAAAAGATATGGATACCAAGCATGCCCGTGCAGATTAGCAACTGGTAAAAAATCAGATGATATTGATATAATGTGCCCATGTGATTATCGTGATCAAGATTTGAATGAATACGATGCATGTTTCTGTGGACTATATGTCTCAAAAGAAATTGTCGATGGAAAAAAGAACTGCAGTCAATACCTGAACGCAGACCACCAAAAGAAAAAAGAAAGACAATAAAAGAAAAAATAGGAACAAGCCCAATAAAACTTTCGAAACCTGTTTGGAGATGTAAAGTCTGTGGTTATTTATGTGCTAGGGATGAACCGCCTGAGGTTTGTCCTATTTGTAAAGTAAAAAAGGATAGATTTGAAAAATTTATGTAAAAAATTCTCCAAAAATTATTTTCAATTTTATCTTTTATCGTCGCAACTGAAACAATAAAAATGTTCAAAATCATAACTTACTTTCATTTCCTTCTTATTGAAAATTTTACCACAATTAGCGCAACTATTGCTATTATATTTTTTATTACTACGTTTAATATTTTGCATTCCCATCACCTTTTTTCATAGATTAGTAATTGAGATTTAGCCATGTATGTAGAAGATGTATATATATCTAACTTCATGTTTTATTTTTCAAGTTTTAGCCTAACATCAAAATAATTTCTATTCAAATCCTATTGTGCATCTCACATTGATTGTTTATTTGGATGTAAAAATCAGATAGTTCTGCTAATGTCCTGCACGTCCTTCATCACAGGCGTCTTCGTCTGCCATTGGTCTAGCATGTTCAGCATGAGCAGGCTGCAAGCAAATTTCCAATGGAAGTTTTTTCATCGGTCTGCCACAGCATATTGGAATTTTTTTGCTTGTTGTTTTAACAGTTTTTCCACAGATTTCACATTTGTACGTCTCTTCTTTTTTCATAATTATAATCACTAAATAATTTCATTTATCTTATCTAAAATAACTTTTTTATTTTCCGTATTCAGGTTTTTATCTAATTTTGGGTAAACCTCTTTTTCTTCAAATGTTTTGTGTTTAATTAAAAAATCTTTGAACCCATAGAGATCAGTAGGTTTTGTTCTCCTGTATATATCTCTTCTCATGTTGTTTAACTTGTTTAGTAAAACGTTATGCTGTTTTGTAAGCTCAGGCAACATAGCATACCCCTCAACAACATCCTCAGGATTGTAAGAAGTAAATATCGCTTTCTCCTCGATGAATATGTGTTTTTCTAGTTCCCATTCAAATTTGTTAAAAGATTTTAGTATAGTCTCGTGATCCTTTTGGGTACTCTCCTCAAATTCATCAAGTAACTTCTCTATCTTACAATGGTCCCTTATCATCAAAGGCAATATATCAATTGTTTTCATCATCTAAACACCTCACATCCTAAACACACCAGGTTTCCAATCAGGTATAGGAGCGTTCAACGAAGCAGAAATACCAAGCCCTAGGACTAATCTTGTGTCAACAGGATCTATAACACCATCATCCCATATGCGGGCAGTGCTATAATACGGGTTACCCTCAGTCTCATATTTTTTCAGAATAGGCTCAGTTATCTCCTTTTCTTCTTTCTCAGTCATTTCTTTACCCTTGCGCCAGAGTTGATCACGTTTAACAGTCAACAAAACATTGGCTGCCTGTTCACCACCCATAACACTAATACGTGCGTTTGGCCACATCCATAGTTGTCTTGGTCCATATGCTCGTCCGCACATACCATAATTCCCAGCACCAAAAGAACCACCAATAATAACAGTAAACTTTGGGACCTGCGCACAAGTAACAGCTGTAACCATCTTAGCACCATCCTTTGCTATACCACCCGCCTCGTATTTCCTACCAACCATAAAACCAGTAATATTCTGTAAAAACACCAATGGTATTTTACGCTGACAACATAACTCAATAAAATGAGAACCTTTCAAAGCAGATTCTGAAAACAACACGCCATTATTAGCCAGTATACCAACTGGGTAACCCATTATACGTGCGAAACCACAAATCAAAGTTTGACCATAAAGTGCTTTGAATTCGTGGAACTTGGAACCATCTACAACCCTTGCTATTATTTCATGTACGTCAAAGGGTTTGCGTAGGTCCTTTGATATTATGCCATAGATTTCTTTTGTGTCGTATGCTGGCTCTTCTGGTTTAGAAATATCTAGAAATGTTTTTTCAGGGCGGTTAAGGTTTTCAACGATGTTTCTAGTTATATTAATCGCCTCAATGTCGTCGTGTGCATAGTGGTCTGTTACACCGCTTTGTTTGCAGTGCACATCAGCGCCACCTAGATCCTCTGAGCTAACCTCCTCACCAGTAGCAGCCTTAACCAATGGCGGTCCGCCAAGGAAAATAGTACCAGTTCCTTTTACGATGACGGTCTCATCGGACATGGCAGGGACATAAGCCCCACCAGCTGTGCAAGATCCCATAACAACCGCAATCTGGGGGATACCCATAGAAGATGCTTTTGCCTGGTTGTAAAAAATTCTACCGAAATGCTCTCTATCTGGAAATACCTCGTCTTGCATTGGTAGAAACGCTCCACCAGAATCAACTAAATAAATACATGGTAGGTTGTTTTCCATCGCTATTTCTTGTGCTCTCAGATGTTTTTTTACCGTCATTGGGTAATATGTACCGCCAGTGACAGTTGCATCGTTTGCAACAATTACAACCTCACGACCATGAACAATACCTATGCCAGTGACAATGCCGGCGCAAGGTGAGTTGTTATCGTACATGTCATAAGCTGCTAATGTGTTAAACTCCATGAACGGCGTATCTTGATCTAGTAGGTTTTCTATACGCTCACGTACAAGCATTTTATTACGCGATTTGTGTAGTTTTATTTTTTCTTCGCCGCCACCTTGGTATACAACAGCGATTTTTTGTTTAAGGTCCTTAACAAGTTTTTCATAATGTGCATAGTTATCTTTGTATTCCTTACTTTTAGTATCTATCTTGCTTTCTATAACATCCATAAAAAATCATTCCTCCTTGCCCGTTTTTATTAGGTCAACTGTTGTCTGGCCTATTTCGATCTGGTCGTTTTCCTTGAAATTAACTTTTTTAACCTTGCCGTCGTATGGTGCTCGTATTAGGTACTCCATTTTCATGGCTTCTATAACCATTATTACATCACCGGTTTTAACATTGTCACCGTTTTTTACTTTTATGCTGACAATCTTTCCGGATATTGGTGAGTTCATGTCACCTTCTTCTTTCTTATTTGTTTTTTTACTACCTGTCAGTTCAACTTTTTTAACACTGAAAACATCACCATCAACAAACACGAATTTTTCTTTATCGCCCTCAGTTATCACACTTTTTATAACACGGTCGCCTAGTTTTATTTTAAGGGCACCAGGTTTTATTTCCTCAGCCTGGACAGTGTATTCTGTGTTGTCGTACATTATGAAATAATGATCGTCTCTGCGTTCAACCACGACATTGTATACATGGTTGTTGTGTTCGTAGTTTATGAACATTATACACCGGCCCCCATGCGCCATCTTCCAACGTGTTTCCATGGTGAGTGTGGATCAGCTTCTTTGAATCTAACATATTCTTCTCGTTTTGAGTGCATTGAATCAAACACTGCTAGTGATATAACAGCATCAACTGGTAGTCCTCTTTTTGCTATAGTCCAATCCTTGAAATAGTTGTCAATGAAATGGGTTGTTATGTTACCGTTTCTGAACTCTTTGTGTTCTAGTACTTTTTTTAGAAATGGTATGTTTGTTGTAACACCTAGTACTACGTAGTTTGATAGTGCTCTTATCATCTTGTCTATGCTGTCTTCTCTTCTTTCGCTGCTTACCGCAAGTTTTGCTAGCATCGGGTCGTAGTATGGTGTGATTTTCATACCTGTTTCTATGCCACTATCGTTTCTAACGTTTGGTATGTTTGGTACATCAACTTTTTCTAGGTTACCTACGCTTGGTAGGAAACCATTTGATGGGTCTTCTGCGTAGATACGGCATTCTATCGCATGGCCTCGTTGGCTAAGGTCCTTTTGTTTAAGTGTGAGTTGTTGTCCGTCTGCTATGCGAAGCTGCCATTTAACCAAGTCTATACCAGTGGTCATTTCTGTTATTGGGTGTTCTACTTGCAGACGTGTGTTCATCTCCATGAAATAGAAATTATGTTTGCCATCTATCATGAACTCTACTGTACCAGCGTTTGTGTAACCAACGGTTTGGGCGGCTTTTACTGCTGCTTTACCCATTTTTTCTCTTAGTTGAGGCGTCATAACAGGTGATGGTGTTTCCTCTATGATTTTTTGATGTCTTCTTTGTATAGAGCATTCTCTTTCAAACAGATGTATAACGTTACCATGTTCATCAGCAAGTACCTGGAACTCAACATGTCTTGGTTTATCCAAATACCTTTCAAGGAAAACAGTGTCGTTTCCAAAAGCTGATTTTGATTCACGTTTGGCACTCTCTATTGCTTGTTCTATCTGTTCCTCTGAGTGAACAATCCTCATTCCTTTGCCACCGCCACCAGCAGCAGCTTTTACTAGAAGTGGGAAACCAATCTTCTTACCCTCTTTTATCAACGTGGGGTTATCCTGTTTCAGACCATGGTAACCAGGTATAACAGGTACACCAGCTTTTTCCATGGTTTTCTTCGCAGCTATTTTGTCACCCATCATAGCAATAACCTTGGCGGAAGGACCAATGAATTTTATACCCTTGTCGCTGCAGGCTTGTGGGAAATCAGGGTTCTCAGCAAGAAAACCATAACCAGGATGTATAGCCTCAGCACCAACAGACCGTGCAGCCTCAATAATCTTAGATATATTCAGATAACTCTCAGATGGTGTAGGATCACCGAGGTTTACTGTCTCATCAGCCAAGTTTACATGAGGCGCACCAGCATCAACCTCAGAGTAAACAGCAACGGTTTTAATCCCCATCTCCTGGCAACCATGTATTATCCTAACCGCGATCTCACCACGGTTTGCCACAAGAACTTTCTTAAACAATCTTTTCAGCACTCCCATTTAGGTTTTCTTTTCTCCAAAAAAGCGTTCACACCTTCTTGCCCCTCATCTGATACTCTTAACTCGGCGATCTTCTCAACGGTAAATTTCTTGTAGTTTTTTTCATCTAAAGTCTCATAACTATTTGTAAGGTTTTTAATTTCTTTAACAGCATTTGGCCCAGAGGAACAAACCAGACCAACGTATTTTTTAACAGTTGAGTCAAACTCGTTTTCAGGTACAACATAGTCAACTAAACCTATTTCTTTAGCATGATTGGAATCAAATCTTTCACCGGTTATAAACAACCGCCTCATATTAGCGGCCCCAATGCGTTTCACAACAAATGTTGATATAACCGCTGGTATAAGACCTAACTTAACCTCGCTAAAAGCAAACCTTAGATCAGGCAGAGCAACGCTAAGATCACAAACAGCGATAAGACCAAGCCCGCCACCAAAAGCGGCACCATTTATACGGCCGATAACAGGTTTTTTACAGTTGTAAACAGATTCAAACAAATCAAGCAGTAATCTACTATCTTTTATGTTCTCTTCTTTAGAATAGTTCACCATGCTTTTCATCCAATTAAGATCAGCACCAGAACAAAACGATTTACCATTACCAGTTAAAACAATGGCTCTTACGTCTTTGTCGTTGTCTAACTCCTTAAAACAAAGTGTTAGTTCTTTCATCAACTGTTCATTCATAGCATTATGAACATCAGGTCTGTTAAGAGCAACAGTAACAACATTTTTTTCTCTTCTGATTTCTAGGGTGTTGTATTTCACTTCGCTCCCCCTTAGTTTAAATAGTTGCTGTTTGCGATACTAGGTGTTATAAATAAATGTTTCTAAAGTTTTTATAGCATTTGCCGAAAAAATCTGCTTATTCACCCTTAAAAACAGGTTTACGTTTCTCAACAAAAGCTGTTACGCCTTCTTTGAAATCATCTGTACCAGCTGATATTGATGCTGTTTTGCTTTCTAATTCAAGATGGGTCAACATATCATTATCCATGCTTTTGTTAATAAGCAT
>Ga0172365_10001488_pt1 | contig 16980 bp, 23 predicted proteins | sample LakKivSesite48cm_FD_114535 | JGI IMG/M metagenome (GOLD analysis project Ga0172365, IMG submission 114535) | Sediment microbial communities from Lake Kivu, Rwanda - Sediment site 48cm | ecosystem: Environmental > Aquatic > Freshwater > Lake > Sediment | place: Rwanda: Western Province, Lake... | reverse complement strand
ATATCTATAATCCTATCAATACTTATACCAGACAGACTTCAATATGTTATAGGAGGATTAAAAATGGGACGTATATTCCATATATCTTATTTCTTCTTAGTTTTGCTGCGATATTTCTCGCTAGTTTAAGCGCCCGTTATGATGAAATAAAAAAATGGGCCAAAGTGGGTATGTGGCTTGGCATACTGGCACTATTTTTCGCAATTTCTAGGATTTATTGGATCATCTTCTAATCTTGATAAAATTTAAGATTGAGAACATTGTAATCATATTTCCTTTTCTGTCAAAACCTTAATTTCATTTTAATAATATATTTCTTCAGCAATCTTTTTCTATTCCAACTGTATTTATTGTATGTATGAGAATGCGCCATGAATGCGTTCCATGTTTACTCAACAGGGTCATATATGAGGCAGGGCTTGTTGACCCAAAGTTTTCTGAGAAGGCTGTGAAGGAGGCTTTGAATATTCTTTCAAAAGACTACTCCTACAATGCAAACTCCATACTTGTTGCAACAAAGGTTCACAGGAGGGTTTATGAGGTCATAGGCAACCCTGATCCTTACAGGGAAATAAAGGAGAGAAGCAACAGAATCGCGTTAAGTCTGGTTCCAAAGGCGGAGAAATTCATCAATAATTTCAAGGACAAACTAAAGGCTGCGGTAATATGTTCCGTTGTCGGCAATGTTTTTGATTTCGGCATAAAATCAAGCATTGTTGCGCCTGAGAAACTGTCTGATGATTTTGAGAAAATGTGTGAAAGCGGATTGGATGTTGATGACACTGAAAAAATAAAAAAATACCTGAAAAAAAACAGCAGGGTTTTGTTTTTTACTGATAACTGCGGTGAGATTGTTTTTGACAAACTTTTATGCAGGCAACTGAAAGAATTCGGTGTTGAGCTCACCATTGTTGTGAGGGAGTCACCTATTATGAATGATGCAACAGTTGAGGATGCAGAAAAACTTGACTTAAAGGATGCTGTGGATGAAATAATGCACAGCTCAAATGCTGTTGGAATAGACTTCAATGAAATCTCCGATAAATTAAAAAACAGGATAGAAAATGCTGATTTTATAATATGCAAAGGCATGGGAATGTATGAAGCATTTTGTGAAAAAGAATACAGGCCCATTGTTTATTTGCTGAGAACAAAATGCAGACCTGTAGCAGATGACATGGGTTTGCCTGAGAATATCAGCATAGCAAAACTGTATGAATAATAAAGGATTTAAACACCAAAGTGCATAGTTGTTTTATGTGTAAGCATCAGTTAAAATATGTAGGTATTCGTGGAGTAAAAAGCAATAGAACAGTTTTATTCAGATGTATAAAATGCAGGAAGCTCTTTAAGGAAAAAATATCGGAAGAGGATGAAATGATAATCAAAAGAGACTTGTCTAGGACACCGGAGGATAGGTTAAAGGTGTTTTTTAGGATTATGCAAAACCAGTATAAAATAAAAGAGGCATAAAAATGGAAGAATTGTATGGGCTCACTATAAGAAGGATGAACAAAAGGAGAATCAAGTATCTTGTAGCGGGCGGCATTGCAGTTTCTCTATACGGTTACAATAGGGCTACCGAGGACATAGATTTTTTAGTTAGGGGTGATGATGAAAATGTGAAAAAATTTATTGGTTTAATGGATAAAATGGGTATGAAGACAGCAATGCCAAAAAATGAGGAGGAGATAAAATCAACTATTCATACAATGTTTGTTTCAAAACATCCTGGATTTTATTACTTAAAAATAGATATGATGTGTGTAACTAAAAGAAGATTTGATGTTTTATGGAAAAAGAGAAAAATGTTTAGATATGATAATGTTAAATTTCCTGTAATCCTTTGGAAAAGCCATCGGCTTTTCCAAGGATGCTAGGAAAATGCCTTTGGCATTTTCCGTCGCATTGGTAGGGAGGATCTGATAAAATTAAAAAGGAAATCAAACAGAGGCAAGGACCAGATAGACGTTGCAGAGCTTGAAAAAAGAAAAACCTAAAACATCAACTCCAGTGCCTCTTTCCCAGTTATTCCCTCCTTTATACCATTCTCTTTTGCCTTTTCTGAAACCTCGACAACCTTTGCTTTTAAAAGCCCCTCAAAGTCCTTCACGCCTTTAACCTTTACGGCAACATCACCAAGCCTGTTCGCTGTTTCCATGCTCAGGTATCCACACATGACATACCCTTTTTTTGCCCTTACAGCAATCAGGTTCGCGTTTGGAAGTTCAAAATTAACCCCCAGGGCAACATTGTTTCCCATCTTAATTTTCTGAAACATAAACAGATATTGTTTTATACTGTAAATAAATTTATACGAAAAAGTTATATTTAACCAAAACTTTACTAAAAAGGATGACAGAAATATATGTGAATGGGGATTTTGTTCCTGAGTCAGAGGCAAAGATATCTGTTTATGATCATGGTTTACTTTATGGTGATGGTGTTTTTGAGGGAATAAGGGTATACAGTAAAAGGATTTTCAAGTTAAAAGAGCATATTGATAGATTGTATGAATCAGCAAATGCTATCAGTTTAAATATTCCAATGTCAAAGGGGGGGTTCACAAAGAAAATCATAGAGACCTGCAGGAAAAATAGCATGGCAAATGGTTATGTTAGGGTTGTTGTTTCCAGGGGCGTTGGCGATTTGGGTCTTTCACCCTTTAAATGCAAAAACCCTACGGTGGTAATCATTGCAAAATCCATTAAGTTGTACTCCAATGAGAACGGGTTAAAAATTATAACAACATCCGTGCGCAGGAACCCGCCTCAGTGTCTCAGCCCGAACATAAAATCATTAAACTATTTAAACAACATACTTGGGAAGATAGAGGCCCATCAAAGGAATGTTGATGAGGCGTTGTTCCTAGATATTGACGGGTATGTTTCTGAGGCATGTGCTGATAATGTTTTTTATATAAAGAATAAATTGATAACCACTCCGCCAACTGCAACAAATTTGAAAGGCATCACAAGAACAACAGTTTTAGAGATTGCAAAAAAACTTGGATATGACACAAGGGTATCCAATTTCATTCTTTCTGATATCCACAATGCGGACGAGGTTTTTTTGACAGGAACAGCAGCTGAGATTGAGCCTGTCATTGAGATAGATTCAAGAAAAATTGGTGATGGTAAACCAGGCAAAATCACAATGCAGATTAAAGAAGAATACAAGAAGCTTGTAAATTCAACTGGTACACCAATATACGAGTAAATTAAACATCCAAGAATTTTATATTTTTGAACAAGAGTATTTCACAGTTCTAGAATATGCAATAAAAAAGGTGGGAAGGGGCACCTATCGCTAGAGGGGATGGGATGAGCTCTAACCTAAGGAGACCCTTCCAAAACAATAATTACTATGGCTATATTTATACTTTTCTACAGCAACCCTGCTTTTTGCAGTATTAACAGGTCCTCAGTGCTTAATTTTTCCCCTGTTTTAAACCTCTCATATATCTCTTCTGCCTGCTTCCTCAGCCCATAATCCACCCTAGCCTTTTTTTCTGTTCTCTCTTTATGTTTTAAACCTGATACCTGCTTGTCAAGTTCATGAACCTGCTCTAAAAGTGTAACATATCCCTTATGTTCATTATCAGCCATTTTTTTGTTTTCAACAAACTTTTCCTGGGCATCATCTGCCTGACGTCTTATTTTATCTGCTTCAGCATAAAGTTTGTTCATTTTATCATGCTCTTTCTGAGCAGCATTAGCGAGCAGGGTAATGTTTTTCTTTTCAGCCCTTATCTTTTTCCTGAGTTCTTTAAGTGATGTGAGCACTTTTTTTATTTCCTTATTTTCATCAAGGATTTTCTCTCTTTCCCTGATTTGAGTTTGAATCTTTGTCATCGCATCAATCAGCTCTTTTTCTTTTTTTGGTGTTAAAACAGTTGTCTGCTGCTTGAACTCTAGTTGTCTTAGGTCGTCCTTTAACTTACTCAGGTACACGCCGTTCTTAGGCAGATGCTTTTTCATTAACACATGGAGTTCATTTGAAAACTTTTCTTCATCCACTCTCAATCTATCCTTGGTTTCTTTTGCGTTTTTCACCTTCTCATTGAACTCGTCCCTTTTTATCCTGCATTCAGACGCATCCTCTATCGCTTTCCTAGCTTTACTGTTTAGCTCGTCCCTCTTATCCGCCCATCCGCTTGCCTTTCTGTTCAGCTCGTCTCTTTTTCTTCTGTATTCATCCATTTTAGCGAGGAGTTCATCCCTTTTCTGCTCAATATTTTCTCCCTCTTCCATGCTACCTCAACAAAAACATTAATAGTATTGTGGTAAATAATATTTTCTATGATATCTTATAATATTTATGCGCTTCTCCCTCCTTGAAACAATAATGAATGGTGTTGAAGTTCCTCCTGAGTTCTGCAACCCCTTTTTTAACATTCTCAGAATCTGCCTTATCAATAAGCACATTTTTGAATAAATCCGCAACATCCTTCATTTCCTTTTCCTTCATCCCAATCCTAGTCAATTCCTGAACACCTATCCTTAGGCCTGATGGGGCCAATGATCTCGTATCCCCTGGTATCATGTTCATGTTAACAATAATGTTTGCCTTCTCCAAACTTTCAGCAGCCCATTTACCCTTACCTTCACCAACACCAACAACAATCTGATGGCTCTCAGTGAAACCAAGGTGTTCGCAGAAAACATTAAAACCGAGCTCATACATCGCCTGACCAAGTGCTTTCGCGTTCCTGATTATTTGCTCCGAGTATTCTTTACCATACTCAATATGCTCAGCAAATGCTACTGCTTTTGCAGCCATGTGGTGAAGATGATGGTTGCTTACAACGCCTGGGAAAATGCCTGAGTCAAGTTTTTTAAGAAACTTTTTATCCTCCTCAGTATCCCCTTTATGGTCAGACAAAACTATGCCACCCTGAGGACCAGGGAGTGTTTTATGGGTAGAGCCTGTTACAACATCAGCACCCTCTCTTAAAGGGTCCTGAAATTTACCTCCTGCAATCAATCCAAGGACATGGGCACCATCATAAACAACAGAAGAACCGAGTTCATGGGCTGTTCCTGCTATCTCCTTCAGCGGTGTTGGGAAAAGATAAACACTCTGCCCGAACAAAGCAATCCTTGGCTTGATTTCCTTTATGAGTTTTACTGTTCCATCAACATCTATATTCATGTTTTTTGAATCAAAAGGGTAGTTCACGACCTCAAGACCCCTGACACCTGCACCCCCAAATTTTGCATGGCTGATATGTGCTCCCTCAGCTGTGTTCAAAGCAGTAATAGTGTCGCCAGGTTTTGCGAGTGCTTTGAAAACACCGATGTTTGCAACGGTACCTGATGTTGCTCTGACATCAACATAAGAACAACTAAAAAGTTTTTTTGCAAGCTCAATACATTTTAACTCAACCCTGTCAATATAAATGCATCCCTGATAGTACCTTTTTCCAGGATGACCTTCGGCATACCTGTCACAGAAATCTGTTATGAGCATCTCCCTTGCAAGTGGTGAAATCAGGTTCTCAGATGCAATCATTGGCAGACAGGACTGAAACCATCTGTGATGCTCCTTAACATTCTCAACAACAAACTCTGCATCTTCGTTCATAAAACAGGAATAGAAATAGAGGGTTAAAAATACTTCGTCCATCAAATACCTGCAAACTTATTGTTGGTAGGTATTTTTAAAGCTTAACTTAAATTTTCATCTGACCTGTTTCAAGCATGTAGTATCCTGGACCAGTTGCTGTGTAGGACAAGGTTGCTATTTTTTCTAAAGTTTTATAGGTTGCCCTGCCTTTTTCTATGTCATCAGCAAGCTCATCGACATAATCAGCCAATTTATTTAAAGTCTCATGGGAAATAGGTATTATCCTATCACCAGTAACAAACATATTAACCCGTTCGTTAACTTGATTATAGCTCATACCAACTACAATAGTTGTTAAAAGCAACTCGGAATCAAAATGCAAACGCATAATTCGTTCGGTTATTCCCCTTACGGCACTGTAGAAATAAACCTTTCTTCTCAGGTCTGTTTCTTTCTTTATTTTTTTTGTCACATCATGAAGTTCTTTTACTAACATTTCCTTGAAATGCTTTTCTAACTTCAACAAGTCACCTCTGCTATTTCTTTTTTTGGATTTTGGGTATCGACGAGACGCACCATCTCTTCTCCTCCTGAGATTGTAGTATCTTTTCCTATTTTTGGATACTCAGGGAGTAAAGTTTCCCATTGAAATACAAATTCTGATACAGGTATTGGTGTTCCGAGCAACTGACTGGTGATACCATGATTAAAATAATACATTGCATCCACAAGAGGGGATTCTTTGTTTAATTCATAGAACCGCATGTTTCCTCTTTCCATTTTTTCTCTAACTATTTTCCATTCTAAAAAATTTTTTATCACATCATTGGTCCGCGGTCTTGAAACCCCAGAAACTCGAGATAATTCTGTTACGTTAAAATCAAAATTTGGTAACGACAGCAAATATTCGAGTAATCTGAGCACACAGTTATTTCCTAAGATTCCTTCAAAGGGTTTTTCTCCCCTATCCTCATCCATGGTTTTTTCCCACCAAAATTCTAAATGAATTATGGATATATATACCTTTGCAATTTATAATACAGTAGTGTTAAATATTTTTAACATCTATTCTAAACGATGGACCCTACCCCTTGGTCTAACTGGATATTCATGCATACCTAAAACCCTGATTGTATCCCCAGCATTTACATAATACTTCTTTTCTTTCTTTGGGACAACACCGAGATATCCGGCATTCTGAAGATCTGATATTACCTTATCAATGTTATCCATTTTATGTTCTAAGTCACGTTTAATTGCTTTAATGTGTTTAGCCCTACTTGAACCAAAGCAACGATGAACGTACATGTAATGAAGAAAGTCAAGTTCATCATGGGTTAGACCACAAGGCATAAAAGAGGATATCTTCTATATGCAAATAAATATTTGCCATTGTCTAACAATACTTTACCAACAATTTTAATTATCGTAAGCATATTACAGCAAGTGATTATGTGTTAGGGAGAAACTTCATTCCGCTTAACTACTATCTCCTAACCCCTCATCTTGGGCCTGTAGCTCAAACATCAAGGGGAAACAAGTTCCCCTAACTCGCAAAAATTTCTGAGAGAAATTTTTGCTCGGGTAGAGCAATCGGCTCTACTATCACAAGCAAATTATGGGGCCTGTAGCTCAGACAGGTAGAGCACTCGGCTCTTACGTCAAAATCAGACGAAGACACCGAATGGTCAGGGGTTCGAATCCCCTCAGGCCCGCCTACACCCCAATACCAATCCTCAGCATATCCCTTATGCCTGGCGCAAGCCCGAGGATAAAAATACATATTTTAATCAGTCCTGTTAGTGTTTTGTCCCTGAGATCGTTTTTATATGCAATGTCAAGTACATAGATAATTAAAAAGATGAGAACAAATTTTAAAGGGTGCATTATTGCGCCTGTTCCTGACAGGTTTATTAGAAAAGCAGGTAAAGGGTGCTTCTCAGTATAATTGTAGAAATCTGTTCCAACAAATGTTGCTGATGCGTCAAGGAAATGCGCAAAAAAAAGAAGGATGTTTGAGCCTAAAATGTAAACACCAAGTTTTGGGTAAATACCTTTTAATAGTATGAATACTGAAAATACCGTAACTGTCAGCAGGGATGCTGTTACCAAAATCAACAATACAGCATCCTGGCGCTGCAACCCCTTGGAGGATAACAAACCTGTGCAGACACTTAGTGGTATGATACCTGAAAACAACAGGGTTTTGTTTCTGATATTTTTCTTTTCAAATTTTTTTTCAGCAATATCTCCTAGGAGGAGGATGAGGAGGACTATGAGTCCTAGGAACACATAAATGATTGGGGAGATAAACAGGTAAACAAATGGTTTCCCAAAAAAACCCGCGTCCTCCATAACCCTGAGCACAGAGCCGAGCATGATAAAAGGTGAAAGCGAAACAAAAAAACAACAGTCAGGTGTTATCCCAAGTTTTCTCAGAAATCTGTATATGAGAAACAAGGATATTGCAAGAATAACCCCATAGGTGAGCGTGTTCACAATATTGTACTCAGGCCCTATTCCGTTTATCGTCCTGTTTTCAGCATCAGAAACAACATTTCCCCAGTAGTATTTCCATAGGAAATTGTCCCAGAAAAGAGTTTTCCAGAAAACGCAACCGAGAAATAATCCTGTAACAGGCAGAACAAGGGCAAGAATCCATATCAAAAAACAGTGTTTCTTATAGAATTCTTTAATATCTTTCAAGTATATCACCGATACATATAAAGGCATGAAGTTCATTTAAAATAATAGTATCGACAAAAAACAGTGTAAAGGAGAAAAAAATGTTTCAAAAAGTGAAAACAATGGTGTTTCCAAGGCAGGTATTTGCAGGTCATAGGGTTATAATGAGAACAGGGGGGATGTGCAAATATCTAGGACTTAAAGGTAATGCGCTGATTGTTACAGGAAGCAAAACAAAAAAAATTGCTGGGAAAAGGTTGAGGAGATACTAAAAAATGATGGGTACAATGTGCACATGGTAGAAATAGGGGCCGCTACAAATGAAAATGTGAAAAAGGTAAAAAAAATTGCTGAGGAAATAAGAGCAGGCTTTTTACTTGGTGTTGGTGGCGGAAGCAAAATAGATGTTGCAAAGGTTTGCGCAAAAAACCTAGGGAAACCATTTATATCTGTTCCAACATCTGCATCCCATGATGGTGTTGCATCACCAAAGGCGAGTATAAAAGGGGGGGTTTCAGTTGATGGGGTTGTGCCACTGGGCATTGTAGCAGATACAGCGATAATTGCAAAGGCGCCTTATAGGATGCTTGCATCAGGATGCGCTGATGTTATCTCAAACCTGACAGCTGTGAAGGACTGGGCGCTTGCGCATAAGCTCAGGAATGAACCATTTTCCACATCTGCATCAATGCTTTCAGAGATGAGCGCAAGGGTTATAATGGAAAATGCGGACATGATAAAACCAGGGCTTGAGGAAAGTGTCTGGATTGTGATTAAACCATTGATTGAATCAGGAGCGAGTATGTGCATTGCAGGCTCATCCAGACCGACATCAGGGAGCGAGCATCTGTTTAGTCATGCGCTTGACAGGATTGCTCCTGGTAAGGCACTGCATGGTGAGCAGTGTGGTGTTGGGGCTATAATGATGATGTATCTGCACCATGGTGAATGGGAGGAGATAAGGTATGCGTTGAAAAAAATTGGGGCGCCTGTAAATGCAAAACAGCTTGGAATAAAAAAAGAAGATGTTGTAAAGGCGTTAGTCATGGCAAACAGGATAAGAAAGGATAGGTATACTATTCTTAGTGATAATGGTCTTTCGGCAGATGCTGCTGAAAAACTTGCGAAAATAACAGGGGTGATATAAAAGTGGTTAGTAGCTAGGGGTTAGGGAAACCCTAACTACTAAACATTGGGGTGATAAAAATGGTTCTGGTAACATTGGTTGGTGAAAAAATCGCAAAAAAGGACAACGAGTTTATTTATACAGGGAGTTTGCCTGAATGCAGGGGCTGCAAACTGAAAACTGTTTGCTTCAACCTTGATGAGGGGCACAGGTATAAAATAACAAACATCAGGGATATACACCATGACTGCAAAATACACGAGGGCGGTGTTAGGATTGTTGAGGTTGAAAAAATACTTATACCTGCATGTGTAGAGTCAAAAAATGCTGTTGAAGGGGAAACAATAAGCATAAACCCCGAATGCAAAAACATTGGATGTGTTTTCTACAAACTTTGCTCGCCCGTCGGGGTTGAATCAGGAATAAAATTCAAAATATCAAAAGTAAAAGGGGACATAAAATGCCCTGAGAATAAAAATCTGAAAGAGGTGCTGTTAGAGTAAAACCCGCATATTAACCCTTAAAATCATATTTTTAATATCCCGTCTTCCATTACCAGCATTTCCCCATTTTTAAATGTTAAATTGATTGTTGCCTTTTTTATAAGACCGTCAAGGTGTGTTATGGCATTTGCATCATTGTCGTAGTTTGCGCCAATAGCAACATGGCAGGTTGAAAGCACCTTTTCATCCTCAAGCATGTTCCCAACAATTCTTGCTTTGGGATTCAATCCTATACCAAGTTCACCAAGGTTTCTTATGTTTTTTATGTAAGATTTAGGGAGTTTACGCTGCTCTGTTTTCTTTTCCGCATCCCTCAGAGTTTTTATCAGTTCTTTTGCCTCTTTTTCCCCATATATTTTTTCAACAAAACCATTTTTCACATCTACTCTTATTGGGTTTTTGATGATGATTTCACCTTTGTGTGATGATATACTGCCATCAAAAACAATAGTGCCATTTGAAGTCCCAAGTTCAGGTGAAATGAAAACCTCGCCGCACGGCAGATTCCCACCCCTTCCAGGTTTTGTGAAATCCCCATCATCAGCCCCGCCCTTTCTTCCTTTTAAACCAATTTTAATGTCTGTTCCTTTTTCTGTTTTTATTTCCGCACTCACTGTTTTTGTTAACAGTTTTTTTAGTTTTCCACAGTTTTTCCTTAATGCTTGGTAATTTATTGGAATAGTTTTTTCAAACATGTCTATGGTAATGCCTGGTGACCAGAAACTTCTTATCTTTTTTTCATGGAGGAGATAATCAAAAACATGGTCATGTTTTTTCCTGTAAGGGTGTTTTAACCCGTATTTGTCTTTCCCGAGTTTTTCCCTGCTGATGGATAATACAATGTCTGGTTTTGATTTTATTGCATCTATAACACTCGGCTCTGCAAAATCCAGCTGTGTTTTCACATTCTGAATCATGAGGACAGGTACTGCTCCAGAGTCATTTACACTATCATACAGGGCATTGGATATTTTTAAAACATCATTTACAGGGTTTGTTATTATTAAAACCTTTTCATTTTTCCTAACACCAAGAACATCTTTCACTGCAACATCAGATGCAAATTTTAGTTCGTTCATCTCTTCACCCCCAACCTGATAATTGTGCAGGCACCAAACACAATAACCATGGATAATGTAACACCGTACACAGAATTTAATTCTATGCTTTCACATTTTATTTAATATCTTCTGAAGTAATGAATGTTTGCGTTTCTATTCCGGCGCTTTCTTTATAAAACCTTTTTCCATAAGCATCCTTGCAGTGTCCCTTGCCCTTTTTATGATACTCATTGCGTTTTCATATTCTTCATTTCTGCTCAGTTTTTTCCTTGCTATACCCTGCTCTGCTGCTTTCATTGCGACTGCAACTGCTTCCCTTGGAAAAACCTCCCAGTCATCCATGTCTGGTATAATGTAATCCTCCCTAAGTCCTCTGTCCTCAGCACATTTCGCCAGAGCCTTTGCTGCCTCAACACACATCTCATCAGTGATTGTTTTTGCCCTAACATCAAGTGCCCCTCTGAAAATACCAGGAAACCCCAATGAATTATTTACCTGATTTGGGAAATCAGACCTGCCTGTTGCAAATATTCTTGCACCTGCTTCCTTTGCCTCCCATGGCCAGATTTCAGGCACAGGGTTCGCGCAAGCGAAAACAACAGGGTTATCAGCCATGTCCTTCACCCATCCTGGTTTTATTGTTCCTGGTCCTGGTTTTGATGCTGCTATGCAAACATCAGAGTTTTTCATTGCATCTGCTGTGTTTCCGCTTTTTTGTTCAGAGTTTGTTTTCAGGCACATCCCCCATTTCTCCATGTATTTCTCTTTTAATTCTGTTCTCTGCTGGTTCAGTATGCCTTTGCTGTCCACCATAATTATGTTTCCTGGTTTCACGCCTGCAACCATCAGTATTCTTGCAGCGCAGATGTTTGCTGCGCCTGCACCTATCATCGCAACCCTGATTTCGTTTAGTTTTTTTCCCACAAGTTTCACAGCATTAATCATCCCCGCGAGTATTATGGCTGCTGTTCCCTGCTGGTCATCATGCCATACTGGTATTTCGCATTCCTTTCTCAATGTGTCAAGTATTTTGAAGCATTTTGGTTGCTCGATATCCTCAAGGTTTATTCCTCCAAAGGAAGGCTGAAGGATTTTCACTGCCCTTATGATTTCATCAGGGTTTTTTGTTTTCAGGCATATTGGGAATGCATCAACACCGCCAAGGTATTTGAAAAGCAGGGCTTTGCCTTCCATAACAGGCATTGCTGATTCTGGTCCTATATCACCCAGACCAAGAACCCTGGAGCCATCTGATACTACTGCTACATTGTTCCATTTGTTTGTTAGCTCATACACAAGGTTTTTGTTTTCTTTTATTGCAAGGCAGGGTTTTGCTACACCTGGCGTGTACCATATACCAAAATCCTGAAAATTTCTTATAACACATTTCGGTACAACCTCAATCTTTCCCTGATAAAAAGGATGCATCTTCATTGCATCCCTGCTTGGTTTTTCGGCCTTTGCCAGTAGCTCCTTAACATTAAGTTTCTTCATTTTTTATGTCCTGATTTACTTTTTGCAGCGACAGGTTTAATCATTTTTGACCGTTCACCAAGCGCATTCGCTATTTTCCTAATAGATTCCTCAATCCCTAAAAACCATCTGTCCCTTGCCTCAACCTCTTTTTTCATGTTTGCGAGCTCTGCATCCATTTCCTTGGAGAGTAAATAAAGTTTTTCGAGTCTTTCCTTTTCCTTTTCATATTTGTTTGTTAACTCCTGAATTTTTGTTTTTGATGACTCTAACGCCGGCATTTTTGCTTCATTATTTCTGATTCTTTCATCCCTTTCAGCAACAGCCCTGTTCAAACCCTCAATCATTATTTCTCTGTCAGCAAGGGTTTTTTCCAGCCCTGCGATTTTTTGCTTGCATGCCCCTAATTCTTTTTCCTGCATCTCATAGGCATTCCATAATTTTGCAAGTCTGTCCTGCTCCTTTTTCAACTCATCATAAACATTCTGCTGTGTTGGCTGCATTTTTTTTTCACCCCAAAAAAAATATGTGTTTAGATGGTTAAATAGTTTGCTTACGCTACCTCAGGACCAAATGCTTTATCTGTTTTTTTCTTTGGAATGCTCACCTGCGGCAGGGGCATTGGCGGCGGCAGATGAAGGTCTCTTGCAATGAGAACCGCTTCAGGCATGCATGTTCTCATTATTGCTGTGTGTATCTCTGATGCAACATTCTCAGGCATGTTCATGTTGCTGCCCCACTGTTTTGCAAGAGATGGCGCATCACCCTCATATGTGATTCTTCCCTCAATCTTTATTGTTCCAACAGGACCATAGCTCGCAGTGTACCTGAAATCAATGTTTGCTTCTTTCTCATTAATTTCTGTAACAAGTGTTACTGTGGAATTGTTGTCTATCCTTATCTGCCCAATCCTTTCCTCTTTTTTTGAGAACCTTTTAGCATCTATTGAAACAAGCTCAACAAATTTCACTGGCATAATAAGGTATAATATTGTTCTATGATTTAGTATTTTCTATCAAAACCATTATATTTCCGCTCCTTATAACAGGTATGTGGATGAAATTGAAAACATAAAAAGAATGGTGGAAAAATGGTTCAGGGTTTATGATTTTAGAATAGGTGAGGGTTTTTCTGTTTTTTACTGCCACATAAACGAGGCAACTGTTGAAAACTATTTTGATGGGCTTGTAAAGGAAATGAAAAAAATGGGTTATGTTCCAATGCTCAGGAAAGAGAAAAATGAATATGCAGTTTATGTTGTAAGAAAACCAGGGGTTAAATACAGGGGTGCTTGGGTAAATCTTTTACTTCTTATTGCAACTGTTTTCACCACAGTAATAGCAGGCGTGTCCATATGCGTCCCATACTTTGGGGGGAAAATCCTCAGTATTAGAACAGCATTTTATTCCTTCATGTTTTTCTCACTGCCTTTGATAATTATTCTTGGTGTGCATGAAATGGGGCATTATTTTGCTGCAAAAAAACACAATGTGAAGGTTTCATTACCATATTTTGTTCCCCTTCCGCCGCCGTTCATACTTGGGACAATGGGCGCATTCATATCTTTGAGGGAGCCAATCCCGAACAAAAAGGTGCTGTTTGATGTGGGTGCTGCAGGGCCGATTTGTGGTTTTCTGGTTGCGGTTCCTGTGACAATCATTGGGCTGGTTCTCACAAGTGCTAGGGCTGTTTCTGCATCCTCTGCATCCCAGACAGGTGAAATGATTCTCCTGGGTTCGCCTTTGGTATACACAGGGCTTGCAGTACTTGTTGACTTGTTTGTTCCTTTCAAGGAAAATATCCTGATTCATCCTACCGCTTTCGCAGGATGGGTTGGGCTTTTTGTCACATCAATGAATCTTTTACCAGCAGGGCAGCTTGATGGGGGTCATGTTTTCAGGGCATTATTTGGTGAGAAATCAAGATATGTGAGCTACACTGCTGTTGCATTCATGCTCGTCTTAGGAGTGCTTTATTCTGGATGGTTTGTTTTTGCGTTTATCATACTTTTGCTTGGTGTGAGGCATCCTCCAGCATTAAACGAGGTCACAGAGCTGGATATGAAAAGAAAACTGCTTGGTGTGCTCACAATTTTACTTTTAATTGCCTGCTTTGTTCCTGTTCCTATGATGATGGCACAGTAAAGGTTAAAATAAAACACGTCTATTAAGGCTGGGATAAAAATGGAAAAAAACGATGTAGTTTACATGGAATACGATGTCTGGGTCAAAGAATCAAACGAGCTTGTTGAGACAACACATGAGGAACTTGCAAAAAAAGAGAAACTCTATGATGAAAAAATAAAATACAAACCAGTGCCTGTGGTGGTTGGTGTTGGCAGGGTAATCAAGGGACTGGACAATTCACTGCTGAATGCTGAGGTTGGGAAGGAGTATGATGTTGAAATCCTGCCATCAGAAGCATATGGTGAGAGGGACCCTAAGCTTGTTGAAATATTTTCAATGCATGAGTTCAGGAGAAGAAAAATCACACCTGAGGTCGGTGCAGAGGTAAATCTAAAAGATAAAACAGGCATAATAACATCTGTGACCTCTGGCAGGGTGAGGGTGGATTTCAACAAAAGATTCGCAGGCAGAACATTGAGGTACAAGTACAGGATTGTGAAAAAGGCTGAGAATGATGAAAAAATAAATGCAATTATTGACATGCATTACGGAAACGCAAAGGGTTTTGAGGTAAAAACTGATGGAAATGAGGTAATGATCAAACTGCCTGATGAATGCAAGTACGACCAGAGATGGCCTCTAGCAAAATACGGTATTGTGAGCGATTTAAGGGAGTACGCCAAAATCAACAGGATAAAATTTGTGGAGGAATACGTGAAAAAGGAAAAAGAAGAAATAAAAACTGAAGAGAAAGGTGAAGAGGAAAAAACAAAAGAAACAAAAACTGAAAAGGAAACAAATAAAAAATCAAAAGAGGAAAAAAACTGAAAAGAAAAACAAAATATTATTTTTTAAAGTGAGGCGAATTCCTCCTGCAGTTCTACAATAACCTGTTCCAACATATCCTCAAACGCGTTGCCTCTAAATTCCCTTTGACCCCCGAGCTGCGTTTGCACCTTTGCCACAAACCCATTACCCCTTCTGATTATTTCAATGCTACAAAGTGGTTCATCCATAATTTTCACCAAAAACCCGAAATACATCATTGTATTTAAACATATCCATTAATGGAAGCAATACTATATATAGTCATTACGCTGTAGATGGTAAATAACTGAAATCAAAAAGGGGAAATGAACATGGAAAAAGAAATGACAAAAATAAAGGATTTGACGCCAAACACAAAGAAAACAAATGTTTTGGCTAAAGTTGTAAGTATTGGCGAACCGAAGGAAATACCTTCAAGATTTGGAGAGCAGAAGAAAGTAGCAGAAGCTGTCATAGGTGATGAAACCGGCACAATTTTGCTGTCTCTGTGGCAGGATCAGATAGGAACACTGAAAGAGGGAGAGGTAATTGCTATAGAAAACGGCTTTGTTTCACTTGTCCCTAGGGGAAGGGGGAAGATGCATCTTAATGTTGGAAGATATGGCACTCTCACAAAATCTGATGAAAGCATAGATGTGAACACAGACGTGAATATGAGTGAAAAAGAATATGAAGGCGAGCTAAGGAGATACAATTCTGAAAGAAGATACAGAAGATAATTCGCTTATCTGCCCCTATTTTTCTACATGAGAGTAAAGCAAAACCCCTGTTATACCGAAACCAACAAGAACGATTGTGACAGCATAAACACCCCTGTCAAACCATCCGTTATACAGTATGCCCCATGAGATGTAGAAGACCACACCTATTACAAGCAGAATCAGGTAAAAGTATTTTGCAATATTGAGTCTGGGTTCCTCAGGCATAAATAAGGAATATGGTTTATTGAAGATAAGTTTTACTGCATGAATCCTTCAACTTCAAGCGAATCAAGCCATTCCTCCTTGCATTCGCAATAAAGAGCATTAAAAACAGAAACATTTTGTGTTAATGAGAAATCCTGAATAGCGCTCAGTATTTTTTTATCACATTTTGGGCAGTTGTGCGCCCCCCTTCTTGTTCCACCCCCGGTCGGTGAGCACATCAACCTTGCTTTGGTTATTTTTTTGCTTTCCTTCAGAACCTCAACAACTGACCAGAGCCAGGGTGTTCTGTACTCGTTTCTTTTCCATAGAAACTCTACAAATGTGTTTTTCTGTATGTTCACAGGATTGAATGACAGGCTTGAGGAGTGCTCCCCTGCTGTTTTTGCTGTGTTCACAGCATCCTGGATGCTTTCCTTTTCTGTTAAAAAAGGGGGTTTGAGCAGAATGTATGTTTTTAATGAGCAAAAATTTTTGATGATTTCCACTGCTTTTATGTAATCCTTTAAACCAAACCCTTTGTTTATGGAATATTTCAAAACATTATCATTCGCTGATTCTAGTCCAACCGCGATTTCAAGATTGCATAGTTGACTTAGTTTTTTCACTTTTTCTTTATTTACAAACTCTGGTCTGCTCTCCACAATAACCTTTTTTGTTTTCTTTCCAAGTGTTTCACAGATTTTT
>Ga0172365_10001487_pt1 | contig 16985 bp, 7 predicted proteins | sample LakKivSesite48cm_FD_114535 | JGI IMG/M metagenome (GOLD analysis project Ga0172365, IMG submission 114535) | Sediment microbial communities from Lake Kivu, Rwanda - Sediment site 48cm | ecosystem: Environmental > Aquatic > Freshwater > Lake > Sediment | place: Rwanda: Western Province, Lake Kivu... | reverse complement strand
TATTTTGTTGAAATGTATCAAACTCATTAAAACAATCAAAATCAGAATTCATTGTAGAAAATGTATTACTATTATTTCTTTTAAAAAGTTTTTTTAAATTAAATTATTAAAAAAAAACGCAGTTTTTTTTTAATAATTTACTTAAACGAAAATTTTTAATTTTGATTAAAAATTGTTTTGTTAAATTAAATTATTAAAAAAAAACGCAGTTTTTTTTTAATAATTTACTTAAACTAAAATTTTTAATTAATTAATTAAAAATAAATTGATTAAATTTAATTAATAATTAAATCAATTTTAAAAATGAATATCATTCCTAAATCTATTAATATGTATGATTTAAGTATCAAATTATTTGGAAAACCCTATTTTATTAAAAATACATACTTATATCAACAAGCATTTACTCATAAAAAGATTGAAGAAACAATTTCTCCTAAAAATTGTAATAGTAATCCTAATTTATCAATATCATATGAAAGATTAGAATTTTTAGGTGATAGTGTTTTAAATTTTATCATCTGTGATTATTTATATAGAAGATATGTTCTATATGAATTGGTAGATATCGATGGTATTCCTAATTTATTAATTACAGATAAAATTCAAGAATCATTCTTAACTGACCTTAAAATTAAATTAGTAAATTCTGATATTCTTTCTTGGTTATGTAAATGTCTTGATATTGAAAAATATATTCTCCAAGTTAATAATTTTAAATTTACTAATTCAAGTATTAATGAAGATATTTTTGAAGCATTAATGGGAGCAATTCTATTAGATCATCATTTCTATATTGTCCAAGAATGTATTATTAAAATCATTGAAAATCCTAATTTCATTGATTTTACTGACCTTATTTTAAAAGACACTAATTATAAAAAAAAATTATTTATCTATTTTCAAAAAAAAATGGACGGAAAATTACCAATATTTCATACTCTATATTTACCTCCATCTTATTCTAAACATAAATATTTTCATGTCGTTGTTTGTTCTCCAAATGGTAAAGTATTAGGATTTGGTATCTCAAACACTTTAAAAATGGCACAACAAAGTGCTTGTAAAAATGCTTTCGAAATTAATGACTTTAATAATCCTTCTATTTGTTTTAGTGAATATAAATATCTATATTCTTTAATTAATGATAATACTTTAACTGATATTTCTCCTGTAAATTCTTTTTTATCAAATACTTCCTCAAATAGTAATGAATTAGAATTATCAAATTGTATCAAATTATTTAATCCTAATAATATTAAAATTAATAATGATGATATAATACAATTTTTAACTAATATTCTAAATATTTCACACCAAGAATTAAAACCAATTACAAATGACGAATTATATAATTATCAAAGAGCATTCATTCATAAATCTTATTATCAAATTTGTTTAACAATTTATGAAACTGAAGATAATATTACAATTAAAGAACCACATATATTAAGTGAAATTAATGTAATAAATATTTCATCAAATGAATTATTAAATTTTCTTGGTAACTCTTTATTAATATATATTCTTAGCAAATATTTATATAATCTTTATCCAAATGAAAAAGAAGGTGTTTTAACAAAAATTAAAACATCTGAAATTCAATCTAAAAATCTTAGTAATATGTGTAAATTATTAAATCTTAATAAATTCTATGTTCTTAATTCGAATGATGAAAATTATAGATATATGATTGATAAAGATACAAATGATAGTAATAGTGATATTAAAAATTTGGATGAAGTTTTCTGTAGTTTTATCGCCAGTATTTATTTAAATCAAGGCATCGAATTTGTTGAAAAATTTATAATACATTTATGGAAACATAATAAAAGATTTGAAAATTTTGTCGATGAAAATTATAAACATAAATTATTATTATTAATTCAAGAGAATGTTAAATACAAAAAATATCTACATCCATATCCAAAATATGTTCTAACAAATGAAACTAATTTAGAAAAAAAGATTTTCATCACAGAAGTTTATGACCCTGATGGAAATATTATCGGTAAAGGTGTTGGAAAAAATAAAAGATTATCTGAACAAGATGCCAGTAAAAATGCCATTGTTTCATTATCTTCTACAACAACCAGCTCTGTGTGTTGATGAAGCATTTATTTGTTTATTAACAACAGGTGCGGTATAAGATGTTGCTGGTCGTTGTTGAACATATATATTTTGAGTAACATTACTTTGTGGCACTGTTTTGTATTGATTTTGATAAGTAGCAATAATGGGATTAAATGGTTGTTTATTCATTTTGTATTATATATAATATATATATTTTTATTTTAATTAAAATTTATTTGTTTTTAATTGTATAAGTAACATTATAATATGAATGATAATACTTTAGACCCAAATTCTAATCTCAATTTAGAATTAAATTCTATTATTCAATTAAATCAATTCTCTAACTATCTTTGTAACATTCGTGTTTCACATATACAGGTTTCAAATGATAATGAATTTGGTGATGCTCGTAATCATATTGTAGACACAAAAGTAATAGATTTTTGTGTGTTTCATATGCAACAAAATATTGATGAATTAATTCAATATTTTTTAGCATTGTTTAATATTGTTAAACCTACTGGATATTTTCATTTATTTTTAAATGATAGGCTATCTAATGGAATTTTGTCATTGAACATTGATTTTATGACTTCATTAATTAGTTCAAATCAACAAGAAATTCTACATTTTGATTTAAATGAATTTCCACAATTTTTTGTGAATAAACATATTTTAGCTGAAACTGTGCCAAATATTAATCCAAATGATTTAAATTTAATTTCTTTTAATAAAATTGTGTTATATGAAAGATTAAAACAAATTGGTATTGATAATTATTTAGAACATAATGAATTTAATATTTTTTTAATTGAATATACTGGTAATCAATTACAACCTCATTCTCATTTACAACATTTTTATCCTAATGTTAATTATTTAATTGAAAAACAAACTAGTTTAATTACTACTAAATCAAGAGTTTTTATTGAAAAACAACAAAAACAATTAGAAGAATTAAATGAATATTATCTTACTCGTTCAAATCTTTATCACCAAATGATTACACATTTAAATCAATCAAATGAATACGAATTTCCAATGAATATATATTTTCACGAAATTCATTGGCAATTATCTACTGGTGATAATCCTTTAGGTGATGTTTTTTATGACCTCAATTCTTTCTATAATTTCTTTGAATTAAGACCTGATGTTCCAATTTCTAATTTAATGGATGCGACATCAGGTAAAAAAAATGTTGATTTATTAAATTCAAAAGTTAAAATATATAAAGATTTTATTAATACAAAATTTTATCGTGAATTAGAACGATGGAAACAAACTTACAAAAAAGATTTAGGATTTTTACATCAAATGAATAAAGTATTCAGTTGCCGTGGTTTTATTAATATTGACCCTGATGATGAAAAAATTTTAGTAGATACTGAACATTTAATGAATACTGATAAAAGTATTTATCAACACGGAATTGAATACTTTTTTATATTTCAAAGTGATGGAAATATTACTGTTAGATTTCATATACCATTTAATACTGAAGTTGAATCAGAAAAGATTACAATTCGCAGATTTTATTTATGGTTAGAAAAATTTAAACAAAATATTATTCAACCATATTATGATTATATGAAAACAAAAATAGAACCAAGTAATGGTTTAGAATTATTTAATACAATTTATCGTCAAAATAATTCATTATTTTATATTTTACAAGAATTATTACATTGGAAACAAAGTATTCAACTTAAATTTGAAGAAATAAGTTATATGAATTTATTTTTTGACATAACTTCTTCACAAAAACACGAATTTAATCCAATTATTGGTAAAACATCTTTTATTTATTGGTTAAAAGCAAATGAATATTTTGTTAGAAAAGTTGATGAAAATAATAGTGTTGATACTGGTATTATTTTTCATATGAAATACAAAAATATTAGTAATTATGAAAATATGGAAATGATTTTTGATGTAATGAGTGCTTATGTATATAAATATCAATTAATCGGCAAAGAAGAAGAAATTGTTAGAAATGAATTATTAAAAATGTTAAAAGAAAATTATCAAAATCGCACAGAACAAGAAATGGAACAATTTGTGAATGATTGGATATATAAATATTTTAAAAATAAAAGTCGTTATACAAAATCTTTTAGTGGTGTTGATATTTTAATTAGTAAAGTATCTAATGATTATCGTATTTATTTAAATGGTTTTCGTAACTTTGATGATTATCGTCACGTTATTTTTTATGTCTATACTTTTTTCAAATTTTATTTTTATCACGATAAAATACCTTTTGTAAAAGATATTATTGAATATGAAAAAAGAAAACTTGTCACTCAAGGTGGAGATATAGAACAACCAATTGAAGAAAATATTCCAAAACATTTATTTAGTGTAGAAGAACAAGATAAATTAGACTTTAAAAGATTATTTCATTTAACAATTAATAAAAGTCGTAAAGGTGGAAATAAAATTACAAAATACACTCCAAAATTAAATATTAATGATAATGAAAATGAAAATATTATTCAATCTATTGATAATATACCAAATAATGAAAATGTAACTGGTGGTTCAGGTGTCAATCGTATTGTTAGTTTATCTAGAAAATTACAAATTGAAAATGATGAACCTGATGTGATAGAAAGTTTACCATCAAACAATGAAAGTAGTTTTGCCAGTGAAACAAATGAATTTGAATCAGTTGCTTCAAAAGAACCTGAATTTAATGGTGACCTAGTTCCTGAACAAGATATTGAAATATCTAGACACGACGCAATTAAACCAATTGAACAAAGGTCAGTTTCTGAAAGGTCAACTTTAAAATCTAAATCTTCAGGAACTTCAAGAACTTTAATTGCTCGTTATGAACAAGAACCTCACACACATCAGCACGAAGATTTATTAGTTGCACAAGAACAAAGTTATAGAGGATATCGAATTTCTTTATTAATGAAATTAGACCCTGAAGTTTTTAAAAATACTGGTAAAAAAGCATATTCAAGATTTTGTCAAGTAAGTAGTGGTCGTGTTCCTATTGTAATTAAAGATGACGCAAATTTTAAACAAATGTTAAAGAACACTGAGAATAATTATTTATTACAATTAAAAAAAGATAAAATAAAACCTGATGAAGTCAATTCTCGTATGAAAGCAGTATTAAGAGGTGATGAAAGATTAATGGTTACAAAAAAAAATAAATTAATTGATGGATATTCATTAAAATATCGTGGAAAACATTATATTTGTCCTGAAGCGTGGTGTATTCATTGTCAAATGCCATTATTATTAAAAGATTTAAATGTTCGTATTAAACATCCAATTACAAATGAAGAAATTACTTTAGAACAATATTTTGAATTAAAATTAAATGAAAAAAAGAAATATCCTGATTTCCAAATTATTTCAGGAAATTGTCCTAAATGTAATGGTGATATTATTCTTAATGAAGATAGTAAAGATAAAAGAACTGAAAATCAAAAAGTATTAATCGCTAAAAACGCTGTTGGTAGACAAGGATATCCTGGTTTTATTAGTAAAAAATCACATCCAAATGAACTTTGTATGGTATGTTGTTTCAATAATCCTCTTAATAAAATTAATAAAGATGGTGGTAAATATTTTTATAAAGATTTTATGACTTATGAAGGTTATGAAGGTGATAAATTAGCACAAGATAAAGAACATAATTCTTATGTAATGCCATCTCATTCTGTCAAAACAATTAAGAAAAAAAGTTCTTCAACAGAAGATATACAAATTTCATTAAAACCTTGTCATATTCATCGTTTTGGTTTATTACCTGAAACTTTAAATAATTATTTAAATTCACATCCAATTTTACAAGAATATACTCATATTACAGGATTACCATTCCAAAAAAAATCTGAACAATATTACCAATTTTTAAGAAAAGGTATTCCTTGGAGTGCTGGTATGTTAAATAATTTAATGGATCTAATGTATTATTATTTGTTTGACTTTGAACAATTAAATGTTAGTGATGGAGAAGTGACAAGAAAAATATTATCAAAAGATGAAAAAATACAAAGAATTATTACTCATTTACAAAATATTCCAAACTTTAATCAATACTTTGAATTTATTGAAAATGGTTTATTAAAATTTTATTTCAAAGAACCTGAAAATCTTTTTAGATATTTAAAAACTAATCCTATTTGGAATGAAGAATTTATTTTACCATTATTATCCATTCCAACTTTAGAATATCATCGTGATGATGCTTTAGTTTCACATCCTGTTTTTGTTATTTTTTATTTTGATAGTCACGCCATTAAACAAAGTGATATTGAAAATCCTAAAATGACTAAAAGTGAAAAATATTTAGACCAATATTCATTCCAAAATAATTTAAAAGTTCTAGTATCACATCGCGACTTTACTGATAAACATCATATTTATTTTATATTTAAAAGAAAAATTCAAGATGATATTAGTGCCTTTGAAGAACAAAGTTGGACAAATGGTGGTTGGAATTATGAACCTATTGTTTTCTTGTCTAAAAATGAAAATGAAAATCCTAAAACAATGAAACTATTCCAATATATTAAATTAGATAGTAAAAATAATATTAATGAAAATAATGAAGAATCAAAATCAATTAATATTATACAATTATTAAATTCTAATATTAATGAATTTGTTTCAATGATTGTTGCCAATAAAGATTTTGACACTTACAATGAATTTAAAAATTCATATCTAAAACCTAAAGAATTAAATTCAATTGGTTTTAGTATGAGTTCAGTATGGGTTGATTTATTGTTTCGTCATTCCGCAATTTTATGTAGTTATAATGATAGACAATTATGGATACCAATTTATCCAAAAATTTATACATTTTTAGAAGAATTAGTTCAATTAAAATTTATTGATACTCAACAAAGAAGTGTTATCTTTAATTATTTACAATCACCAAGTGATACAATAAATATTTTAAATGATTGGTATACAAATTTATTTAGAGAACATCAAGAAGAATTTTTATTAATACCTTATAAATATGTATTAAGAAAAATTAATGATAAATTTTATATCACTGGTGTAATTACAACTAATAAATATTGTTCTAAATTTACTACAATACCTACTATACCAACAAAATTTAATGAAAGTGAATATAAATCTTCAAATGAAATAGAAAAAAATGTTTTCATTCGTAAATTTTTACAAAAAGTTTTAAGAAAAGTTCAAAAAGTTCCTAATAAAGTTAAAGAAAGTCTAAAAAATATTATTGATAAATTAAAAAAAATAATAGATAATAATCGTAATATTTTACAACAAGAAACAAATCCAATTAATCAAATATTAATTGAAAAATATGATGAATTTTATAATGAAATCATTAATGATATTTTAGAAGAAATTTATTTATTAGATGAAAATGAAATTGTTGAAAAATTAAATGAAATAATTGAATTACAAAATAATATAATATTAGATTATTATTCAAATTTAGATATTGATAGTGATGATTTAATTGGTTATAGTGTCTATAGTGAAAAAATGTATGAACTTGAATCAAATGATATTATGATTAATGAAGGTGTAAATGGTTATTTATATGATTTAGGAAATGTTTTATCAGAAAATGGTAATAGACAATTAATTGATGAACGAATAAAAACAAGTTATAGAGATATGAATGATAAATATAATTGGAAATGGATACAATATTTATTTGCTACTTTCATACGAAAAATGTCCAAAGAAGATATAAATGAATTGGCAAATATATTTGATAAAAAGATATTGTCAGAAGATGAAAAACAAACATTTAAAGAAATATATAGAGATTTTTGTTTGAAATATATCAAAATAATTAAAGACATTTCATTAGAAAATATATCAGAAATAGAATACAATTTATATCGAAGATATATGGAAGGAAAAAATATGAAAAGAATAATTATTCCAAAAAATTCTAATTTAATTGTTAAATTTTATAAATACTTTACTGAAAATGAATTTTTCAGACATCCTTTTTTCAATAGCAATTGGCAATGGGATATGCCAACAATTAAAGAAAGAATAACAGAATATGAATTTATTTATGCTGAATGGAATGTTAAAATTCTTGAAGCATTATCAGTATTTAAATTGGCAATTATTTAATAAATAATTAAATAAATTATAAATCCGTAGGATTTATAATTTATTTTAATTTAAATAAATAATATTTTATTATATAACCAAATTATATAAAAAAATATTTGTCATTATGTCAATTAAAAAATTAAAAAATAATTTACTACAAATGGAGTGTCAAAAAATTATATCTAATACGATTAATAATAATTTTAATATGAATGATGAAGAAATCGATGAACAACCAAAAGTGGTTTATAATGTTGAAACAAATAAAACAAGAAAAACAAAAACAACAAAAGTTGTTACTAAAACAAGAACTACTAAAAAAACAATTATTGAAGAAACAATTGTTCCTCAAAATAATGTCAATTCCGTTGAACCAATTGATTTGGAATGTTCATTAAAATATCAATTAGACCAAATTAAATTAACAAAATCATTAAAAATGACAGATGAATATTTTTTAATCTTTGATTATTATGCAAAAATTTATGGTCATGATATGACAGTTGTATTTTTACAAAATGGAACGTTTTATGAATTATATGGTATTGATAATGAAAAAGAAAAATGTTTTGCTCAAATTAAAACAATTTGTAACATTCTTGATGTCGTTTTAAGTCGTAAAGATAAAAAAATTCTTCATAATGATCGTGATAATGTTTTAATGGCAGGTGTTCCAGTCCATTCTACTAAAAAACATATTCAAAAATTATTAGACAATGGTTATACAATTATTTTATATAATCAAGTAGAAAGACCTGATGGAAGTTATGAAAGAAAACTAGAAGAAATCATTTCTCCAAGTATCCAACTTGATTATGAAACATCAAACAAAGATAATAATTATTGTGTTAGTGTTTATTTATATTGTGGTAATCACTTTGTTAACAAAAAAGAAATTTGGAGTGCTTCTATTTGTTGTATGGATGTATCAACAGGTAAAATGAATTTATACGAATTAATGTCAAGTAATAGTCAATCAAAAACACTTGAAGATAGAAAAGAAAATCTTTTTATGGATATTAAGAGAATTCTTAATGTATGTCCTTGTTACGAAATACTTTTAACAATTGAATTTGAAAAAGATATACTAAATAATTTAACAGAAAATCACGATTACTTTGATTTTGAATATTGGAAATCTGAATTAAATATTGAAAATAAAAAATGTTATATCTATTTCAATACTTTAATTGATAATAAAGATTTTGAAATCATTCAAGATAATCATATCAATAAAATTTTTAATCAAAATGCGAATCATTGGCATAAACAATCTTTTCAAGAAAATTATCTAAATCGTATTTTTACAAAAAGAAAAAGTAAAATGTTACAATTATTAGAAGAATTTAATTTGGAAAATGAATTTACTAGAAAATCTTTAATGATTTTATGTCAATTTATACATAATCATAATTCTATATTACTAAAAGATCTTGATAATCCTAAATGGTATGACACTGAATGTATGAATGAATATAAATTTGATTATTTAAAATTTGAAAATAACACTTTGGATCAACTCAATGTTTTTTCAAATCAAATTAATCAAAGAACATTAAAAAATCAATATACAAATATTACAAGTTTATTTGATGTTATTAATCATACTTGTTCTGTATTAGGTTATCGTTATTTAAAAGAATGTTTATACAAACCATATTCAAAAAAAAATAAAGATACTATTTTGAAAGTAAATAAACATATTGATATCTCTATTAAAAATGAATTAGATAATAAATTAAGAAATAAATTTACAAACCTATTTGATATTGAGAGATATTATCGTAAAATTCAATTACAAAATATTCAAATCTATGAATTATATAATTTTTATGATACTATTACTAAATGTATAGAAATTGGAAATATTTGGAATATATATTTTCAAAATGAATATCGTATTGATGTAATTACAATGAAACAATTTACTGAATGGTTTGAAACAATTTATGAAGTTGAAAATTTACAATTTTTAACAAATTTTAAATCTAATTCAATCAAAAGTAATCAAAATTTTATTATATTTCGTGAAGGAATTTGTAAAGAGATTGATAAAATTACAGAACAAATGAATGACTACAAAGATAAATTAGAAGAAGAGAAAAATATATTTGAGAAAAAATATAATTGTGATTGTAAATTAGATAATAGTGATAAAGATGGATATTATCTAACAATTACAACTGCAAAATATAATAAAACATTTACAGGTAATAAAAATCAAAATTATAAATTTAAAGTTCAAAGTTCTATTGTAAAAGTAACAAATAATATTTTAGACGAAATTTCAAGAAAATTAGATGAATGTCAAATGAAATTAATTGAAATGAATAAAAAGAAATGGAATGAATATTTATATGTTTGTATTGATAAAATTAATGAAGAATGGAATATTCAAATTGCATATATGGATTTTATATTAAATGGAGCATACATTGCTACTCGTAATAATTATATTTGTCCAATTATTGAAGAAAAAGAATATTCATATGTGGATATTAAATCATTAAGACATCCATTAATAGAAAAAATATTACCAAATCATCAAAAATATATTGCCAATGATATTTCAATTGGAGAAGACAATGAAACAGGTTATGTAATTTTTGGAACAAATAGTTGTGGAAAAAGTGTGTTAATGAAATCAGTAGGTATAGCGATTATATTAGCACAAATTGGTTATTATGTGCCTTGTAATTCAATGAAATATTCACCATTTAACAATATATTAACAAGAATAACAGGGAAAGATGATTGTATTAAAGGTCATTCAAGTTTTACAATTGAAATGTTGGAATTAAATCTTATATTACAAAAATCAAATCGTAATAGTTTAGTAATTGGTGATGAAATTTGTCACGGAACAGAAAATACAAGTGGAATAGCAATTATGTCAAGCACTTTAATTCATTTATCCAAAAATAAAATTCCTTTTATTTTAACAAGTCATTTACATCATTTATCAAAGGTAGAAGAAGTAATTTGTAATGAAAACATTAAATTTAAACATTTAACAGTAAAGAGAGATATTGTAAATAATCGTTTAATATATGAAAGAAAATTATGTGATGGAAGTGGATTAGCAAATTATGGAATAGAAGTGGCGAAATTTATTATTTATAATCAAGATTTTATTGATATGTCAGAAAAAATTCGTTATAAATTATTAAATGATAATTGTCAAGGAGAATTATTACCAATTAAAAAATCAAAATATAATAGTTCAAAATTATTAGGTATGTGTGAAGTATGTGAGATTTTTCCAGCAAATCAAACACATCATATTAATGAACAACATAAAGCAAATAAAAATAAATATGTATATTCTGTTAATGATAATCGAGAAATACATTTACATAACAAAAGTAATTTAGTAGGTCTTTGTGAAAATTGTCATTTAGCAGTTCATGGTAAAAATAAATTGGAACCAAATAAAAAATTAATAATTTATGGATACGAATTAACAACTGATGGCGAAATTTTAAAATATGAATATATATAGGCGTCTAGACATTTTCGAATAAATATGAATAATAAAATACCTATTGATAATTTAATTTTAAAAAAAACAGAAAGTTATTGGAATAAATTACAAATATTTATTCGAAAGAATTATTGTAAATATGACAAATTTAAGTATTATAAAAAAAAACTTTGTAATGAATTATTTCTTGCTAAACAAATTTATAAAAATTTAATTGATTTTGTTGATATTAAATATGATAATAAAAATTCATTCAATAAAGATTTAAATGAATTTCAATGTGTTTTAAAATATTTATCAGATATAGAATTTATTTTAACAAATCATAATTCTATTTACATCTATTCTATTCAAAAATATGTTGATAATTTATTTATTAAAATTAATAAAAAATGTAAAGAATTAATGTTTAAAAAAGGTATTACCAATTTATTATATGTTTTTGAAATATTATATAACAATTTTATTAATACTGATATATTATTGAGTTTTTTAGTAAAAAATATTAATAAAGATTGGATTTATTACATACAACAAGATTTTAAAGTGACACAAGTGATTAAAAATTTATTGCCAATTGATAATAATGAATTTAAAATGATTAAAAATCAAAATTTAATATTTAAACCTAATCTTTTGTCATTAAATACAATTAATACATATTTTTATACAGGAAAATATGAATATATTATAATTGGAGATATAATACAAGACCCTGAATTAATTTGTTTAGAGTGTTTTTATCCATTATATGAAAGAATGAAAACATTGAAAAAAATATTTAATGATATTAACATTCAAAATAAAATTCCAATAAATTATGCGAAAAATTATTTTAATCATATATCTCATCGTGATATGATTGTTTATAATTCAAATGATTTATTAGATATTTTATTGAAATATTACAATGAATATAAAATTAATATTAATAAACCAACAAGTTTAATGATAAAAAAATTTTTAACAACTTCAAATGAAGTTCGTTATAAAATGATATATTCATTTCTGTTAAATGATATATCAAATATAAATGAACAAAATAATTATATATCCATTCAACTAATAGAGTTATTAAGTAATCAATCACAAGAAATGCAAAATCAATTCATTAAAAATAATGATACAGAACATTTAATTAATTCATTACCATATTATTTTCGTGAATTTATTGCAAAACATTATGTTAAAAAAAATGTTGAGATTATTGATGAACATCCAAATACATTACATAAAAAAATACTTTGTTTACCTGACAAAGCAAAAAGAAAAGGTATTGAAAAATGGAAAGAAATTGGTTCAGGTAAAGAAAGTAGTAGTAAAGCACAATGTTATATTGAAGCTTTATTAAAAATACCTTTTGATGTATTTATTCAAGAAAATATATTTAATTTAGTTGAATATATTAATTCAAATATAAATGAAGAACCTTTTAATCAAAATAGTCATAAAATAGTTAATTTTACTGATTTATATTTATATAAACCTATTATTTATTCAAAAATACAAGATATTATAAAAGATTACAATGCTTATATTATTAAAACATTAGATGAAAGTATTTATGGACATAAAAATGCGAAAAGACATATTCAAAAAATTTGTAACCAATTTATTACTGGTAATAATAAATCAATGGTATTTGGAATACAAGGACCACCTGGAATAGGTAAAACAACTTTGATTAAAAAAGGTTTCGCAAAATGTTTAACAAATTTTATCGACATTAAACATTTTAATAATGAAACAAATGAATTACAAATTAGTAAAATAGAAGGTAATTATAAATATCGTCCATTTGCTTTTATTAGTATAGGTGGTTCTGTGAATGGAAGTATTTTAGAAGGACATTCTTATACATATTTAGGTTCAACTTGGGGAAAGATTATTGATATCTTAATTGAATGTAAATGTATGAATCCAATAATTTATATTGATGAATTAGACAAAGTTAGTAGAACTGAAAATGGTAAAGAAATTATTGGTATATTAACACATTTAACAGATCCATCACAAAATGAACATTTTACAGATAAATTTTTTAGTGGAATACCATTTGATTTATCAAAAGCAATATTTGTATTTAGTTATAATGATAGTTCATTGATTGATCCAATATTAAAGGATCGTATTCAAGAAATTAAATTAAATACAATTACAATACAAGAAAAAATAATCATTTGTAAAAATTATTTATTACCTGAAATTTATCAAAATATTGGTTGGAATGATAATTTAATTATATTTGATGATAATAATGATATTAATTACTTTGAATATATTATTGAAACATATACAAATGAATCAGGTGTTCGTAAATTAAAAGAATGTCTTTATGAATTAATTAGTGAATTAAATTGTCAATTATTAGAAAACAAAATTTGTTTACCAATTTATTTAAACAAAAAATGTATTGATGATATCTTTACTAGTAATAAAAAATTAAAAATAAAACACAAAAAAATTTGTAATCAACCTCTTGTTGGACAAATTAATGGAATGTATGCTTCATCAAATGGTTTAGGTGGTATAACTATCATACAAGTGAATAAAATGATTAGTAAAAATTATTTAGATATACAAATGACAGGACAACAAGGTGATGTAATGAAAGAAAGTATTTTAGTTAGTAAAACAATTGCTTATAATTTATTGACAGATAATTTTAAAAATTATTTAAAATTATATCATAAAGAAGATACAGGTATTCATTTACATTGTCCTGAAGGTAGCACACCAAAAGATGGTCCAAGTGCTGGTTGTGCGATTACTATAGCAATTTTGTCATTTTTAATAGATATTCCAATTCGAAATGATATCGCAATTACAGGTGAAATTGATTTAAATGGTAATGTAACAATGATTGGAGGATTAGAAATGAAATTATTAGGAGCAAAGAAAGCAGGAGTAAAATTAGCAATTATTCCTGAAGATAATAAACCTGACCTTGAACATTGTAAATGTATTGATGAAAATTTTGATGTAATTTGTGTAAATCACATTAAAGAAGTAATACCATTCGTTTTTGTAGAAACAAATAAAAATATTAATTCTTTAATTAATTAACAACAAATATATTTATTTTTATTATTTGAAGTGTTTTGATACATTAAAATGGAACTTTCAACTAATACAAATATATTTTCAAATGTGTTTATTACATTTTCTTTATCTTTTAAGATAACATAATTAAGAATTGTGATGATAATACATTTAGAAAATTGTAATATCACATTTAAATTTAATTTTAATTTTAATTCATTTAAAGAAAAATCATTGATGATAGTGATAAATTCATTTATAAATAATATGAATGAAGGAATGTCATTCATATCAATCTTATTGTCTTTTAAAATACTTTTTAACAAATCATTTAATAATTTATTTATTTTACCAATTGTCGTATTTTTTTTCAAAAAAATATCTAATAATTCTATTTCATTATCATTTAAATTACAATCTGATAAAACTTTATCAAGTTTTCTATATACTTCATCAAAGGTAATATTGATATGATATTGTATTGTTAAAACATTGTATATTAATGATGATAAATTGTTAAGTATATCGCGAATCATTTATATTATATATAATATTTTTATAAAAATTAAATCCACCAATGGTGGATTTAATTAATTATATTATTTTATTTTTTATTTTGTTAATTAAATTATTATTATTTGATATATCAGTTAGTTCATTAGTTTGTTCATAAAAATCAAATAAAGTTTCAATGTATTTAATTGCGAATAAATTTTTTTCAATTAATATTGTGTAAATAATAGATGTAACACATTTTATAAAATAAATAATAATAAATTTTGATAAATTTAATTTAATTTGACAATCAAAATTTATTTCCATTTTTTCAAAACAAATAATGAATTTATTAATAAAATCAATTAATTCTAACATTAAGATTTCATTTGTGTCATTTTCTACTTTGTAATTTTCATATCTTTGATATATTTTTTTTGATAAAAATAAACTAATTTCATATTTTTTGTATAATAAAAAATTATTTAATTGTTTAATTTGTTTCTCATCAAATTTTGAAAATATTTCTTTATCTGAAATATTTTCAATTAAACTATTTATTTTTTCTTCATTTTTGTAATATTTATTTGTATTCGGTAAATGTAATGATAAACCATTTTGTATTAATTCAGTAAAATGTTTAATAAAATTTAATTGAATTATATTGTTATTCATATTTATACAAATATTTTATCTAAATAATGAATTGATAAATCATTAAAAATTCAATTATATTAAATTCTATTATATCATTTAATTCTATTAAATAATTTGTTATCTTTTGTTTATCTATAAATACTTCTATTATATCACTAACTTTGATATCTTTTATTGACATATATCTTGGTGGCAAATTAGGTATAAATTCTGTAATACTTTTATTTGGATATTTATTTACATTTAATTTATAATTTTGAAACATCTCTTCTTTCTCATCATTTTTGAATACTTCTAATTTTAAATTAAATCCTGTATCTGATTTGACAATAAATAATTCAATATATGGTAATAATTTTTTAAAATCAAAATCAAAAATACTTTGTATAATTCGTATTCTTTCGGTATAAAGTATGTTATATATATTATATTTATTTACTTCCATATATTTTAAAAATCTTTGAACATTACTATTTTCAATATCTTTTAATTTACAACCACAATAAAATCCATTTAATTTATATTTAGTATCATTTACAATAAATAAATTTGTTTTTAATATTTTTTCAGGATATGTTGAAATAATTCGTATATCCATTTGGTTTGTAAATTCATCTAATAATATTTTTGGCAATAATTCATTAAAATTTAATTTATTATTTGTAAAAAATAATTCTCTATTATTTTTTATTAAAATTGGTTCTTCGATTTTTGTATACCTCTTATATTGTATATTATTTATACCCATTAACTCAATAGGATAATGAGTATTCACTCTTAATCCAAAGCAAGATTGAATTGGTTCAAACTTTTTTTTATCAATATCACTAATAAATGTTCTTAAATTCTCAATTTTAAATGTATCTGTTATAATTTGAACTGATATTTTTGGTGGAAAAACCCATATAGTATTATAATCAATACCTAAACTATATTCTTTTATATTACTACTAAGAACTATATATTCATTCATTCTTTGTGAACCTAATTTACTAACTGACTTTGTAATCAATGGTTTAACTGGTTTATTAACTATTTTTGGTGTTTGTATAGGTTTAACTGGTTTAGATATTAATGGTTGAACTGGTTTATTAACTATTTTAGGTGTTTGTATAGGTGTAACTGGTTTAGATACTGATGATAT
>Ga0172365_10001485_pt1 | contig 16986 bp, 15 predicted proteins | sample LakKivSesite48cm_FD_114535 | JGI IMG/M metagenome (GOLD analysis project Ga0172365, IMG submission 114535) | Sediment microbial communities from Lake Kivu, Rwanda - Sediment site 48cm | ecosystem: Environmental > Aquatic > Freshwater > Lake > Sediment | place: Rwanda: Western Province, Lake... | reverse complement strand
TAAATTTTTTACTGCCTTTTCAGGAGAAGTCTTCTCGTAAATTACTTTGTAAATCTCATTGATCATTGGTAAATCCAATTTATGAATTTTTCCTAATTTATAAAAAGCAAAAACATTATCAAAACCTTCGACGGTAATTTTTCTTTCAATAATATCCCTTCTCATTTTATTAACGTCCAAAAGAAGATTTTGGCCAAATTGAAAATTTCGAGAAAGGGGACTGGTGGAAGTTAAAATTAAATCTCCCAATCCAGCCGGTCCTAAAAAGGTTTCTTTTTTAGCTCCTATAACTTTCCCAATCTTTATCATTTCTCTCAGACCAAGATAAATTAAACCTCTCTTGATTTTCTCGATTTCCGAATCCTCAAGACCGGCTTCAGCTAAACTGATACCAATAGCCAGGGCATTTTTAAGAGCGCCGGCTAACTGAACTCCAATTAAATCAGTGGTAGTGGAAATTTCAAGTGGTTTAATTTTAAAAAGTTCTTCAAGTTTCTTTAAAAATTTTTTGCTTTTAGAAGCGATCACTTCTTTAGCTGGTTTCCCTTTGATAATTTCTCTGGCAAATCCTGGTCCGGATAAATGAGCATAATGAGGGACAGTTCCTCCCCTGACCCCGAAATTTTCCTCAATAATTTGAGAAGGGAGCTTAAGGGTTTCCTTTTCAATGCCTTTAGCAATCCCCAACAGAGGAGGATAATTGCCATAGGTGTCAGCTATGGATTTTTTAAGGTATGTTAAGGTTTTTCGGAAATTGAAAGAGGGGGAAGCAACAATAATTAAGTTGGCATTTTCAATTACTTTTCCTAAATCAGAAGAAATGAAGACCCTTTCTGGAATTTTTATCCCTGGCAATCTTTCATTTTCTCTGATTTTAGAGAGCTTTAAAGCCAATTCTTTATTTTCATACCAAAAACTTACTTCACCTTTCTTGCTTAAAAGAATTCCCAGGGTAGTGCCCCAGGCTCCCGGTTCTAAAATAGCAACTTTTTTCATAAGTGTGGACCCGAGGGGAATTGAACCCCTAACCTCCTCAATGCCATTGAGGCGCTACTACCAATTGAGCTACGGGCCCTCTCTCTGTGCCCCTGGGAGGAATTGAACCCCCAATTTTTCCCTTAGGACGGGACTGTTCTATCCGTTGAACTACAGGGGCAATAAAACATTTTAGCAAATCTTTTACTTGTTGACAAGATTTTTTATGCTAAAATTAAGTTGTATGGAGAAATCGACGATTGTTGAAGTAGCAAAAAAAGTTTGCCCTGCCGTAATTACTATCGTTATTTCTAAAGACCTGCCCAAAGTAGAGGGTTTTTATTCTTTTCCTTTTGGTGGTCAGGAGTTTTTTATCCCAAAATTTGAAAAAGGAAAAGAAAAAACAAAAATTGGAGGAGGTTCCGGTTTCATTGTCTCTCCCGATGGTTATGTTATTACTAGCAGTCATGTAGTAGCCGATCCCGAGGCAGACTATACCGTCATTTTAGAACCGACTAAAAGATATCCAGCCAAAGTAATCTCCAGAGACCCAATAAGCGATATTTCCATTTTAAAAATAAGCGCAAAAGATTTACCTTATTTGGAATTGGGCGATTCAGATAAAATTGAGCTGGGAGAAGGGGTAGTAGCGGTGGGAAACGCCTTGGGAGAATTTCATGACACGGTAAGTTCCGGGATTATCTCAGGAATGAGCAGGGCAATCACTGCCTTTTCCGGTTTAACTAATAGAACAGCCCAGTTGAGAGGGCTAATTCAAACCGATGCTGCTATTAACCCGGGAAATTCTGGGGGGCCTTTGGTAAATATGGAAGGGAAAGTAATTGGAATTAACACGGCCATGGTGATGGGTGCCCAGAATATTGGCTTTGCCATTCCGATTAATTATGCCAAAAAAGATTTGGAAGAAGTCAAAAAATATGGGAAAATTAGAAGGCCATTTTTGGGGGTAAGATATATTGTTTTAAACCAAGAAATATCTAAGGTCCATAAGCTTCCGAAAGATTATGGAGCTTTAATTGTCAGGGAAAGCTTAGGAGAATCAGCAGTAGTTAAAGGAAGTGCCGCTGATAAAGCCGGCCTAAAAGAATATGACATAATTTTGGAATGCAACAGTGAAAAAATTACCGAAAAAAATCCCTTAGCCAATCTCTTACAAAAATTCAAAATCGGTGAAGAAATTTCCCTAAATGTTTTGAGAGAAGGTAAAGAAATAAATTTAAAAGTGAAATTAGAAGAAAAGAAATAGAAATTTTTACTGTTCAAACTTCAAGGTTGAACAGATAAAAAACAAGCCTGAGAAAAACTCGGGCTGAATTTTTAGCTTGGGTGGTCGACCGGCCACGATCCGGCAATCTCCGCGGCCACAGCGCGGCGCTTTAACCAATTAAGCTACGACCACCATTTTATATTTTTGGTCCTTCTAAATCTAAAATCAATCTTCTCGCATAACCCCAATCAATCCCTAATCTCTTTCCTATTTCACGGAAAGAAAGTCCTTTCTCTCTCAATTTTTCTGCCAATTGTTTTCTTTTAATGACTTTTAATTTTTGTTCTTTTATTTGAGCAGTTTTTTCTTTCAATTTTGGAATAATTTTTAGAATCTCCTTTCTTTTAACTATTAGTCTGGGAGAAATTGTATTTAAAAATTTATACACATCTTCCTGTTTAGAAATGTAATATATCCATGCATTTTTCCAATGTGATTTTCGTTTTTTAATAGAATGAATATGTCCTATTTTAGTAAATAATTGTATTTCTTCCAATACTTTCTTATTGGCTTGCGTAATTCCAACTTTGTATCGGTTATTTTCACAAGGATTAATAGTGCCTTCTCCATCAAAAAATCCGGCGATATAATTCCAGTTCATGTACTTTCATTATCGCATTTATTGTGGCTAAGTCAATGTGCATCGCAATTTAAATATGCCACCATATGCCCTCAGGAGGAATCGAACCTCCATTTCAAGTTTAGAAAACTCGTGTTCTATCCGTTGAACTATGAGGGCTTTTTGGCTTAGATATTTTACCTTAAATTTTCTATTTAGTCAACGAGCTTCCGTAGGAGCGAAGTTAAAGAAGAGGACAAAGTCCTCTTCGCCTTATCTGAATGGGTTGGGATATTCTTTAAAATCGACTTCTTTGAATCTTTTTTCTTTTTCTTGCCAGAATTTTAAAACAGCTTGGTAGGTTTTTTCTTTAAATTGAAGGGGTTTTTCAATAACTTGGGGTTCCATTTTGGCGACTAAAATGCTGTATTTGTAAAAGATAAAACCACCCAAAATTAAAGCAATTATTAATAATCCTAAAAAAATTAGAAAAGCGTTTTCCCCTAATATTCTGGGTAGCTTTTGAAAAAATTCTTTGGTTTTTTTAGTTTTTATTTTGGGAATTTTCATGCTTCGATAAACTCAGCATGACCCCGAATTTATTGAAGGGTCATTTTGTAAAAACTTTTATTGAAAAAGTGGCCTTAACATCTCCCGAAACTAAGCGTTCACCCAGCTCTTTCTGAGGAAAGGGCTGGGTCAGTTCCATTTCGCTCAGTCGGGCAATACTTAAATTTTGAATTTCAATTAAATAGGAACTTTGCTCCAATTTTTCAAGAAATCTCAAAAAATTGGGAAAAGAACTAGCCGATCTTATTTCTAGGGGTATCGAGGGCCAAGGGTCTTTTTCGATCTTTTGAGGAAGACCAAGAGAAATATCAAGTTTAACCTTACAATCATTAGAAGTCTTTTCTAAAAAACTAATAAAATCTACTGGCGCCTCAGGATCAATAAAAAGGATATTAATTTTTTCTAAATTTTCTTTTATTTCTGGGTAGTCGCTTTTGAATTTCTGTAGATTTTCAGTTATAGCCTGGAATTCAGCTAACTTTTCTTTTTGGGAAATAATTTCCCCAGAACTCTTTTTTATTTCTGAAAAAAAAGGGGAAATTAAAAAAACAATAATAAAAATTGTTAAGATAATAAAGGTAGCTATTGATAAATTAATTTTGGTTTTTAAAGTCATTTTTTAATTTGAAAGCTGGCTGAAAAATCAATATCAGTTGGTATTACCCAGTTTGATGGCGGAAAATAAACCTTCTCAAATTTTTCTTCTTGTTCCAGGTTTTTTTTGAATTCAAGTAGGATTTCTCGATTAGGGCAAAAACCAGAAATGGAAATTTGAGAAGTTAAAGGATTGAAATTAAGGGTAGTTAAATAAGTTCCGGCAGGAAGGGTTTTCGAAGTTTTTTCTAAAATCTCAGTTAAATTAAGATTTTTCTCATAAAAAGATTCTAATTCAGAGAGGGTTAAGTTGTAATCTCTGATTTTTGTTTCCAACTCTTGAATTTTAGGACTTTTAATTTCTTTTTCTTCTTGCTCAAGGAAGATTTTTTGAATTTGAACTTGGCCAAGAATAGCAGTCTTTATTGAAAATAAAATCAGGATTAAAGAAATTAAAAAAGCCAAAATAACTATTCCTAAAATAAAAATCAACTTCAATTTTTCTTCCTCTCGCAATTCTTCTTTTTGTTGGGGCGGTAGTAAATTAATCATTGTTTTAGGGGCCTACTTTAGTGGGAGGGCGGAGGGTGGGTTGGAGTCCTCTTAATGCTAATCCTATAGCGGTAGTGTAACTTAATGATTTTTCAAATGGTAATTTTGAGACTTTTTTTCCCTCAGCTAAAATATTTATCCAGGGGTTTCCCAGCTCGGTTGGAATTTTTAATTCTAAGGAAAGTAATTCGGGAAGGCCTTTTAAATTTGCTCCTCCTCCGCAGAGTAAAATCTTCGAGACTCCTTTGCCATCTGGTGGTAGATGCTCATGGGAGGCATGGGTTTGATAATATTCTAAGTATCTCTTAATTTGTTGGGTTAAATCAACAAGGGCTGGAATCAGGGCTTCAAAAATTTCACTCTTTTTTTTTCTCGTCTCTGATTTTTCGACTTTTATTTCTAATTTAATCTTTTCTTCTAAACCATATTTTATTTTTAATTTTTCAGCTTCGGTCAAATCCACCTTTAGAGATTTAGAAATAATCTCGGTGAAGTCTCCGGAAGAAACGGGAACGGAAGAAGTAAATCTTAAAGAATGACCGGAAAAAATAATAAAACTGGTTCGAGTCTGACCCAAATCAATTAAAAGAATAGGAAAATTAGAAACCTCATTTTTTACTAAGGCTCTGGCTATTGCCTGAGATTCAATTTCAAAAGCCCGGGGTTCCAGTCCCGCTTTTTTAAGGGAAGATAAATAAGGATTAACCGTTTTTTTGGGAAGGGCAGCAATTAAAACATCGAAGTGATCTGATCGATGAACTTCGTTCATCTCCCACTCTTCGCTCCGCTCGGGTAATTGATTATAGACCGGGGGAACAATTTGGGAATCTAAATAAACCTCCTCAATTGGCAAGGGAATATAATTTTCAGCTTCATAAATAACCGCGGATTTTAAATCTTCCTCTGCCATTTTAGGCATCGGAATTACTTGCAAAAAAGCTTTTTCTTCTGGTAAGGAAGCAACGACATATTTTGTTTTTAATTTTTCTCCCTGAACTTTTTTGAAGCTTTCTTTTATAATTTCTGCTAATTTCTCTTCATCTTTAATCTCCCCACTCTTAATTATCCCTGGTTTAATCTGCTCTTCTCCAAAAGAAACCAAATTAAAAGCTTTACCTCTTTTTTTGAGTTTTATAATTTTTAAAGATAAATCGGAAATATCCAATCCAAATGTCTCTGGTTTTAAAGTTAAAAATTCTAACATCTTAATAAATTATAGCAATTTACTCAATTTCTTCCCAATTTAAAATTTTATATTCAGGACTCAAAAAGGGGGTGAAGGCTGGAGGATTATAAACCAAGCTTGAATCAAAATAGGTTTCCCTTTTAAAATAACCAGAAACTATTTGACTTCCAGAAATCCACTGTGTCCCAACTCTGCCACTTGAAATTATTGAACCATAAATTTCTAATTTTTCCCTAATATTGTTTGGGTAATGATTTCTTGAAAATCTTCCTTTTTGGGCAACGAAAATTCCCCTCAACTCCATTTGATCTGGAGAATTTGGCGAAATTAAAACATTTCTTTCGCCAATTAAAGTTAAGCCATCGGAGCCATCTAAAGTTGTGTAATCAATGTTTCCCTGTAAAATGACATCGGTATCCAAATTTGGATTGATCAAATTTGCCGAGGCAACGGTTACCTTTCCTTTTACTTTACCTTCCGGCCAGAGATTGTCTTCAACGAAAATGATTGAACAGGCGGGATTTATAGTATAGGTATTATAAAGATATTCGCCAGAAATTGTGAAATAATCATAGTGCCAGTCCTCTTCCAAGGAATAGGCATAGGTTGAAGAAAGTTTTGTAATTATCCAGACTTCAAATTTTCCGTTATCTAAAAATTTCAAATGGTATCCTTTTCCTGAAGAATTAATTTGGTTTGAGGGAAGCAAATAAATTCCATTAGTTTTCGCTAAACTTTTCATTTGAGCTAAATCAACTGTGATTCCAATAAAGTCAAATGGGGGAATGGGAAAGGAAAACAAATCAGGATTTGAATTTTTGGTAGTTGTGAAAACTCCTGGGCAAATGCATTGTGAATTTTCGACTCGGCAACCATAATTTGTGGGACAGGGAGAGCAACCAAAAGAATCTGTGCAAACCCATTCATCTTGGGCTGAAGAAACAATTGATTGGTTTTCGCCATCAAATCTTATTCCGCCATTTGAATGATAGGGACCCCTGATTTCATGGTCAGAACCAACCCAGACATTTGAATTCAAAATGTAGGAATATTTTCCAACCGAAGTTCTGGCATAAAGAATCCCAATTTTTCTTTTCATATTCGGAAATTTATTTGTCCAACCAGTGGAAACAATTTTCTTTTGAATTGTTTGACCGCAATTTTGGGCCGAAGTGATTTCCAAAGAAAATTTTCCAATTAAATTTCCAGCTGAATCATAATAATCCTTTTGGGTCTGGCAATTTGCTTCAACTTCATTATTCAGACACCACCTGTAATAATTCATTCCGGCTTCGGCAATTTCTAAGGATTCGTTCCAGGCAATTTTTTGAGCCGATTGTCTCAACTGCAATAAAATAAATCCCAAAAGCCCAGCCAACATAATTAAAAAGATAGAGCCAAAAACTAAAACATAAGTAGTGATTATGCCTTTGGCTAATTTAAAATTTGAAATTTGAAATTTGAAATTTTTAATCATTCTTCTTTTAAATTCCTCAATTGGACGAAAGATTCCAGTCCAAAATTTTGAGGAGGTCTATTGGGATCAACATTGACAATCAAATAAACCTTCATTAACTTTGTATCCTTTAATCTGGCTGGATAATCCAAAATTTTATTCCCATTTTGGTCATAATATTCAAAAATTGGTGGGACATTTCTGACATAGGAAGTTAAAATTGAAATTTTTTCTTGATCTGAAGGATAAGTCGGGGGAGAGCCAATAGGTTTTATTACTCCTTTTTTGAATTCATGAGCAAGACCTGAAAGATCTTCAGTGAAAGAAAATTCAAATTTGGCCTTCATTGAATGAGGACATTGTGGGTCAACATAAGAAGTAGCATCAGCCAAAAAAGAGATTGAATTATCCTTTGCATAATTTGTAACATCGAAAGTTTGAGTTCCCTGCCAGGCGCCAGGACAATCAGAACAGCCAGTGTTACAAATCTCGCCAATTTTTTGCGAATCTCCAAAAATTTCAGCGTATTCTGTTGAGAGACCAAAGTCGCCATCAACTGAAACTTTTACCTGGGCTGATTTTAAGGTTCCTTTCAAGAAACCTGAAAGATTGACACTACAAGAACCCCCTTTCTGAGATGTTTGACATTCTTGAGTTATTGTTCCAGAATTCGTTGTCCCCAAAAAATATCTCACCTTTTCAGCTCTTCCATCACCATCAATATCTGAATAAAATATAAATTCTTTATCTCCAGCTAATTCAATAGGATAAGACCCATTTTCCCCTTCCTTTGCCTCCCTTATTTCTTTAACCATTGTCTCAATCCCCTTTCTTGCTTCATCAATTGCAATCGATTGTTGCCAGGTATAACTTTGAGTTCGGTAAGCCATTAAAATAAACCCAGAAACCGCTCCCATGACTAAGGTAAAGATGAGAATTGTAATTAAAACTTCAATTAGGGTAAAGGATTTCATTTATTCAACTTGGTTTAATTTTATTGTTTTTGTCACATCTCCAGAAACTGAAACCGAATCGGTAGTGGTTGAATAGCCCAGGGCCGAAACTTCTAAATTATAAGTTGCTGAAATCAAAGGGATAAAATAGGTTTGACCCTTTTCATTTGTATATTGAGTGGCATCATAGCCAAGACTATTATTAAATAATCTCACAATGGCTGATAATACTGGCTCTAATGTCTCTGAATTTTGGATAGTAATCAAAAGGGAATCTTGGGAATCTAAATAGAGTTTAACTGGCAAATTTGTATTTGGTGAAAGGGAAATCGGTTGAGGGGATGGATCGGTATTGGCTAAATCCAAATTAGAACTTGCAGGTATTGAAAAAGTGTAATTGTCCCATTCTAAATTTAAAAGATCTTTTTTGCCACTTGAATCGGAAATGGTGGTTGTTGAATATTTATAAACCGGGTTTTCTGAAATATCTTTTCCAATTATTTTTTCTCCCCTCACTGAAAATTGGGCATTTGGAATTGGGGTTGGATTTGAATTTATCCAGGAAACTTGCCAATCAAAGAGGGTTGGAGTTGAACTCGTGGAATTCGTAGAAAAATTTGCTTTCGGTTTCAAATTTAAATAGGTTGAAGTGGCTAAATTTGATAAAACAACTGGAGAAGAGTCAAAGCCAGTTGAGTTTCCTGGCAAATCCGAATCTGGAATCAAAATCCAATCTGTTCCTGAAGCAAAATAGATTTGATATTTCAAATCTGTATTTTCTGGTTCTGAATCTGAAAAAGAAAATTTATCCCATTTAATTAAATCTGAAGGAGAAATAACAATTGAAATTAAATATCCGAAAGGGAGATAGCCTTCGCTTGTTGTCGCCAAATTTACCTCGCCATTCGAAATAGAAACATTTGAAGACGTTGAAATTTTGCTTTCATTTAAAAATGAGTCAGAAAAATAATCTTGGCCCCAGGAAGAAAGAGTCTCAATTGAAAAGGAACTAACTTTATCAATTTGAAAACTAACCTTTGTAATTTCGTCTTTCAAAACAATTGGGTTTGGCGTTTCTGGAATGGCAATTTCATCAGTTCCGTAGGTTCTATCAACTGTATATTCTGAACCTTTTGAAACAATTACTTTGTAAGTTGAGGTTGCCAAAGGAAAATCATATTTTCCAGTAGAAGGAGTGGCTGAGACAACGGTTTCATTAGTTGAAGGATCTTTTACTTCAATTAAAGGACTCGAGACAAAATTTCCATAGGCATCAAAAACAGAAATGGTCAAAATTCCTCCTGGCTGAGCCTGACAAGATTGGATTTCTTGAACCTTATCTTTTGGTGAAATATCAGTTGCCAATTTAATTTCATCAGGAAATCTGCCTGACCAGGAAACTTTAATCTCAACTCTTTTGTAATCCCAGTTACAGGAATCTTGTGCCCCTGTCCCATCTGCTTCATCAACTATGTATTTTATTTTTCTTTCAATTTTGTATTCAACATTATTAATTGTGGAGGTGCTTTCAGCCTCTAAAATTCCACTTGGGGTTGGCAAAGTTCCATTGATGATTCCAATTTTCTCATATGACAAATTTCTAATTTTCTCTATTTCCCCATTGGCAATTGAGGTGGCAACAATTTTGTTTTTTGATTGGCTAACTATTTTTAATCCTAATTGATAAGCACCAAAAATCCCCAAAAAGACAATCAAAATTAAAGAAGTTCCAACTAAAACTTCTACCAATGTGAATGATTTTTGATTTTTTATTTTAGCGAAGCGTGATTTTTGATTTTTCATTGAATGGCTCCAAGCATTGAATACATTGGCTGGACCATTGATATGGCAAAAAAGCCAACTGCTGCTCCAATTAAAAGCATTAAAACTGGTTCTATCACTGAAGCTAAATTTTTAGTAGCATTACCAACTTCGTTTTCAAAAAAATCAGCCAATTTTGCCAAAACATCTGAGGTCCCTCCGGTTTCTTCTCCAACGGCAATCATCTGAATTACCATCGGCGAATAAATAGCTTCATAAGGTTTTAGGGCCTCAGATAATTTCTCCCCCTTTTTCATTCTTTCTACAGCTTCAGCTATTGCACTTTTATAATAAATATTTCCCAATGTTCCTGAAGTAATTTCTAAAGATCTCACAATTGGCACTCCGGCAGCAATCAAAGAACTTAAAGTTCTGACCGTATAGGCTGAATTGGTTTTTCTGATAATTGGAGCAATAATTGGAATTTTTAGAGTAAGGATATCTATTAGTTTTTTTCCGCTTTTGGTTTTTATCGCCTGCCAAAAAAGAAAGATTAGGAAAAAAAGAATAATAATTACCAAATACCATTTTTCGACTAAAAAAGTAGCTAAACCAATTACTATTTTAGTGGTTATTGGTAGTTCAACATTTAGTTCCTTAAAAGTTTCGGCTAACTTGGGAACAACCATAATCAGCATTAAAATTCCAATACCAATCATTGCCGCTATTATCACTGCTGGATAAATCATTGCTCCCTTAATTTTTGATTTTAGATCATTTTCCCTTTCCATCTGCCGGCTCAAAGTTTTTAAAACTTCATCGAGGGTGCCTGATTCCTCCCCTGCTCTGACCATGCTTTGGAAAAGTTCAGAAAAAATATTGGGATATTTGATTAAGGATTCGGAGAAACTTTTTCCTTTGGTTATTTCTTCTCCGATTTCTAATAAAGCTTTTTGAAATTTTTTATTTTTTGATTGGGCAGCTAAAGTTATTAAAGCTCGGGGTAGGGGAAGCCCAGCTGAAATCATCACCTGGAGATTCCTAACAAACATCATCTTTTCAGTTAAAGAAATTCCACCAAGGAAGGGGAGAGAAATTGCCAATCTTCTTTTCTTTATTTTTTCTTCGCTTTCCGCCCTAATTAAAATTAAACCTGCTTTCCGCAGGATTCTGGCTAATTGATGTTCATCTTTAGCCTCCAAAATTCCCGATTTTTCTTCTCCCTCTAAAGATTTAGCAGTGTAGAAATACTTTGGCATCAAATTATCAGTATTGATCAGCTAAATCGGCATCTATCAGCGTTAACTATTTGAATTGCCGCTGATTTATGCTGATAATGGCTGATTTATGCTGATTCTACTCAATGATAACACGCAGTACTTCCTCGATTGAGGTTATTCCCTGGCCGGCTTTAATAAAACCATCTTCGACCATTAACTTCATTCCTTCTTTTTGAGCCTGGGCTCGGATTTGGTCAGAAGTGGCTTGCTTTACAATTAATTCTTTAATTGTTTCAGTGATCGGCAAGACCTCAAAAATTCCAATTCGGCCCCGGTAACCTTCCGGACACTCTTTAGTTGGTTTTGGTCGATAAAATTCAATATCTTTAAAGTCATCTCTTGGTCTAATAATCTTTTCCTCTTTTAAAATTTTTAAGATCTTATCTAAATCACAGTATTTGGCTATATTTTTTATTTCTGATTCTTTTAAAGTGTATTTTTCTTTTTCTGGGCAAAGTTTTCTTACTAATCTCTGAGCTAAAACACAATTCAAGGTGGAAGAGATTAAAAATGGCTCAGCTTTCATGTCAATCAATCTGGGTATGGCACCTGCCGCCGAATTCGTATGTAAAGTTGATAAAACCAAGTGCCCAGTTAAAGCAGCATTAATACCTAAAGAACTAGTTTCATTATCTCTAATTTCGCCAACCATTAGAATATCCGGGTCTTGTCTAACTAAAGCCCGTAACCCCGAAGCGAAAGTTAAGCCAATTTTTGGATTGACCTGGGTCTGATTGATTCTTGGCATTCGATATTCAATCGGGTCTTCAACTGTTGAGATATTGACTCCGGGTATATTTAAAATTTCCATCATCGAATAAAGGGTGGTGGTTTTCCCGCAACCAGTGGGACCGGTAACTAAAATCATTCCCACCGGTTTTCTCAAATTATCCTGAACTATTTCCAAGGCTTCCCCTCTCAAACCCAATTCCTCCAAAGTAAAAGCTCTGGCAGTTTCTGGTAAAAGCCTCATGACAATTTTCTCTCCATCAAAAACCGGCAAAATTGAAACTCGAATTGAATATTTATATTCTTCGGTCTCGACTTTAAACCTGCCATCCTGGGGTAATCTATGCTCATCTAATTTTAAATTAGAAAGAACTTTTATCCTGGCAACAATTCCTGGAGATATCATTTTGGGAAGGGTCATGGCTTCCCTTAAAATTCCATCGATTCGATATCTAACCAAAACTTCTTTTTCAAGAGGTTCAATGTGAATATCGGAAGCTCTCTGTAAAATGGCGTGTTTTAGAAGGGTATCAACAATTCTAATTACCGGTAATTTCTCGGCTATCTTTTGAAGTTCTGCTTTTTCTTCGACAATTTCTTCTTCTTTGATTGGTTTTATTACCCCAACTTCTTTTTTAATAATCTCCCCAAATTCTGCCTCAAGAGTTTTTTGATATTGACGCAACACATTTTTAATCGATTCTGGTGTAGTTAATCTCGGTAAAATTCTAAAGGGGGTGGTTTTCTTAATAAACTCAACGGTTCTCAAATCTTCCGGATCCAACATCGCCACCTCCAAGTTATTTCCTTTTTTTCTGAAAGCAACGACATTATGAGAACGAGCAATTGGCTCGGGGATAATTTTCAAAACTTCGGGTTGAACCGCTTCCTTTTCTAAATTAACAAAAGGAATTCCTAAAATATAGGCCTCCAATTTTATCAATTCTTCTTCTGAAATTAGACCTTCAGAAACTAAAACATCGCCAACTTTTTGTTTGGTCTTCTCAGCTTTGATAATCGTTGCCTCAAACTGTTCTTTAGTAATCAAACCAGCATCCGAAAGAAAGGCTTTTAATTGTTGGGGCTCCACCCTCATAAATTAAATTGCTATATTGCTAAATTGTTACATTGCTACATTGCAATTTATTTCAATTTAACAGTTTAACAATGTAATAATGTAATAATTATTCTTTTAGGGCTTTTTTAATTTTCTCCACCACTTCTTCCAAGCTATATTGGGCTTTAACCAAATAAGTTTTTGCCCCTAACTCCAAGGCTTTTTCAACATCGCCCATCCCTTCTAAATTAGTTAAGATAATCACTGGAATATCTTTAGTTTCCTCGCCTTCTTTTAATTTTTTTAAAACTTCAAAGCCATGGATTTTAGGCAAAATTAAATCAAGCAAAATTAAATCTGGCTTTTGACTCTTTGCCAGCCTTAATCCGGTTTCTCCGTCCAAAGCCGAAATCATTTTGTAACTCTCCTGTCTTAAAATATCTCCAAAGGTTTTTTGAAGAGTTGATTCATCTTCTATAAATAGTATTGTTTTCATTTGATTTATTTTAAAGGTAAAGTGAGCCAGAAGGTCGACCCCTTCCCTTCTTCTGATTTAAATCCAATTTTCCCTCCCGATTTTTCGACAATGGCTTTAGCAATAAACAATCCAAGACCTGAACCCTGAGTTTGATAACGCATTACATTTTCTGAACGAAAAAATTTTTGGAAAATATATTTTTGATCTTCTTTGGGAATACCAACACCATTATCTTTAATTTCGAAGTAAAAATTTTTATCTCTCTTTTCCAATTTTATCTCGACCTGACCCCTCTCTTTAATATAACGAATGGCATTATCTAAAAGATTCTCAATTACTAAGCGAAGCTGAGAGGAATCACTAAAAATTTTTGGTAAATTTTTTTCTGGTTTAAATTTTACTTCAACATTTGAGGCCCTGGCAAAAAGTTCAAACTCTTTAATCAATTCTTTTATCAAATCTTCCAAAACAAACTCCTGTTCTTTAAAAGGAAGTTTAGCCGTTTCAATTCTGGAAACAGTTAATAAATCTGCAACTAATTCTTCCATTCTGGCATTGTTTTCTTTTAAAATTTTGAAATATTCGGTCTGCTTCTCTTCAATCTTTCCAAATCTGCCTGACATCAATAATTCAATTACCCATCTTAAGTTAGAGAGGGGAGAACGAAGTTGATGGGAAACAACGCTGATAAATTCAGATTTCATTCGGTTGGCTTCAGCTAACCTTTCAAAGCTTCGAGTAATAATATTAGCAATAATAAATAAAATCGTGGTGATGCCAAAAACCATTAAGGCCGCTAACTGGGGATCGGAGATGTAGCGGGTGGCTATGGCATAGGAGGTTATCGCCGCAATGCCAATAATGATTCCCATTATCAAAAAGAGAAACTGAGGACATTGCCAGAGAGAAAAACCATATCTTTTACACTGAGCTATTATATTTAATTGGGCAAGAATTTCTTTAACATTCATTATTAAATTATATCACCTTGTTAGAAGTTTTAAAAGTCAAAGCTAATAGTAAATTTTTTGTAAGAAGTTGACCATACAGCACTTCTAACGGGGTATCAATTGACTAAAAGAAAACAAAATGATAAGATTCCAAAGTGCGGAGAGTAGTGTAACGGCAGCACGAGTCCTTCTTGTCTCCACACCAAAAATCGGGGCGTAGTGTAATGGTAGCACGAGTCCTTTGGGAGGATTTAGTCTGGGTTCAAATCCCAGTGCCCCGATTGCGGGAGTAATTCAGTGGTAGAATGCTTGCTTTCCAAGCAAGACGTCACGGGTTCAAATCCCGTCTCCCGCTCCCGAGTCAAACTCGGTTACGCCGAGTGCAGACGAGGGCCAAGTCAGACTTGGCCGATAGTTATATAAATATATAAAACGAAGTTAGACTTCGTAAGATATGGAACGTTATTACGTTTACACATTATTGAGTTTGCGAGATAAAAATTTTTATACAGGATTTACAACGAATCTTAAAGATAGACTCTCACGGCATGCTCGTGGAGAAGTAAAAGCAACAATACACAGAAGACCATTGCGGTTAATACATTACGAATATTTTATCAATAAGGAAGATGCTATGGCTCGCGAGGTATTCTTAAAAAGCGGCTTTGGAAGGAATAATTTAAAAAGTGCCTTAAAGCGGACTCTTCGTTAATAAAGCAAAAAATCGTCTAATCGGCGGTTTTTTGGTAGAATTGAGATATGAAACAAAAAAGTAAATTCTTAGATGTTGCAATTAACGCCGCGAAGAAAGCGGAAAAAATACTTTTAAAGTATTATTATAAAAAAATTCAGGTAGATATTAAAAAAGATTTCTCTCCTGTTAGTATCGCAGATAAAGAAGCCGAAAGAATAATAATAGAAACGATCAAGAAACAATTCCCTTCCCATAGTTTTTTGGCAGAAGAATCTGCAAAAAGTATTAAAAAGAAAGATTATTTATGGATAATAGACCCGATTGATGGAACAAAGAATTATCTAAGAAAATTACCTCTATTTGCTACCCAGATTGCTTTAATGAGAAAAGGAGAATTAATTCTGGGCATTTCAAATGCTCCAATACTAAAAGAATTAATTTATGCAGAGAAAGGAAGAGGTGCTTATTGTAATAATTCTAAAATACACGTTTCTCCCTTAAAAGAATTGAATAAATCATATATGATTTTTGGTGGAATAGAATATTTTGATAAACATAAACTACTAAAAAATCTAATTTATTTAATCAATAAAACACAAGGACATAGAGGAATTGGCGATTTTTGGAGTTATCATCTGCTCGCCCAAGGGAAAATAGATATTATGATAGAAGCTCAAACTAAAATTTGGGATATCGCAGCAGTGAAAGTTATTGTTGAGGAGGCTGGAGGTAAAGTAACAGATATAAATGGCAATAAAGTTGGAATCACAACCAATTCTCTTTTAGCCACAAACGGGAAATTACATCAGCTGGTCTTGAATTATTTTTAAGCCTACCTGATAGTCTTTTCGGCTAACACCCCTTCTGACGACAGATTGGGAATAGAAAACCGCTCCGTAGTCGTCTTCCAATAGTTTCTAACGTCGTTCACTATCCCGCTCAAAATCAAAAAGCGCCTTTTCGGCGCTATTTGTTTAAATTGGAAGATTAAACATTATTTGGCGTACTCAATTATTCTCGTTTCTCTGATGACATTGACTTTTATTTCACCAGGATATTTTAATTCCTCTTGAATTCGATTGGCAATTTCTTTAGCTAAATTTTTAGCAGCTAAATCATCAATCTCTCCAGGTTTGACAAAGACTCGAATTTCTCTCCCAGCTTGTAAAGCCCAGGCCTTTTCCACTCCGGAAAAGCTCGTCGCAATATTTTCTAAATCTCCCAATCTTTTTAAATAATTTTCCAAGGTATCTTTTCTGGCTCCAGGCCTGGCCCCTGAAATCTGATCTGCCACCTGGACTAAAATTGCTTCTAAGCTTTCATAAGGATATTCTTCGTGGTGAGATTTCATGGCATTGATTACTTCTTTCTCCACTCCAAATTTTTCTAAAATCTTAATTCCAATATCGGTGTGGGAACCCTCTATTTGTTGATCAACCGCCTTACCAATATCGTGCAATAAACCCGCTTTTTTACAAACTGTGGGATTAGCCCCAGTTTCTGAAGCTAAAGCAGAAGATAGGTGGCTGACTTCAATTGAATGAAGTAAAACATTTTGGCCATAAGAAGTTCTAAATCTCAGTCTGCCCAGTAATTGAACTAATTTTGGGTCGAGACCAAAAATTCCTACATCATAAACTGCTGCCTCCCCGGCTTCTTTAATTTGAGAATTTATTTCTTTTTGGGCTTCTTCAACTTTTTCTTCAATCCGGGCTGGCTGAATCCTTCCATCTTGAACTAATTTTTCTAAGGATAATTTAGCAATCTGACGCCTAATCGGATCGAAACCAGAAATGATTACCGTTTCCGGAGTTTCATCAACCACTATTTCTACTCCGGTTAACCTTTCCAAGGTTCTAATATTCCTTCCTTCCTTGCCAATAATTCTTCCTTTAATTTCTTCT
>Ga0172365_10001484_pt1 | contig 16989 bp, 15 predicted proteins | sample LakKivSesite48cm_FD_114535 | JGI IMG/M metagenome (GOLD analysis project Ga0172365, IMG submission 114535) | Sediment microbial communities from Lake Kivu, Rwanda - Sediment site 48cm | ecosystem: Environmental > Aquatic > Freshwater > Lake > Sediment | place: Rwanda: Western Province, Lake... | reverse complement strand
TATTAAAAGGGAACGTGAGCTGGGTTTAGACCGTCGTGAGACAGGTCGGACTTTATCTGCTGGGAGTGCTGGCTGCCTGAGGGGAAAGGGTCCCCAGTACGAGAGGAACGGGACGCTGTGGCCTCTAGTTAACCGGTTGTCCGACAGGGCAAATACCGGGCAGCCACGCCGCTGAGGATAAGGGCTGAAAGCATCTAAGCCCGAAGCCTCTCCCGAAAATAGGCAGCCAATCCCCTGAAAAAGGGGACGAGGGCTCCCATAGAAGATGGGTTTGATGGAGCTGGGGTGTACGCTGGAAGGTTTCGACCGACCAGCTCAGCCTGCAGCCTCCAACCGCCCAAGGTATTGGGTCTCAAACAGTGTCTGGACGATATATTCGGCGAACTTTAAGATGTGTTGGAAGCTGGCCTGTGCATGGCAACTACGCACTTGAACGTGAAAAAATGTGACTTTGATTTCTAGGTTTGACCCTTGGCGCTCAACGCTCTGCACGTGCCCATCTAAACTCACTTTTAATCCCTACACAGGTTGCGACCATAATTGTGTATACTGCTATGCCTCAAGATACATTCCAAATTTCTCTAATTGCAGGCCAAAGAAGGATTTGCTACCAAGACTGAAGAACGAAGCACGAAAGCTGAATGGTCAAATAGTGTCGATGGCTAACTCGTCAGATCCATACCCGAACTTGGATGAGGAAACAGGGTTAACACGCAAATGCTTAGAGGTTCTGTCAGGGCAAAACTGCAAGGTTCAGATAATCACGAAGTCCGACCTCGTCGTTAGAGACGCGGATCTACTGATGAAGATGCGATCGATGGTTTCGGTTACCGTCACAACAGACAACGATGACACTGCAAAGCTTATTGAGCCTCATGCGCCACTGTCATCAGACCGGTTAGAAGCAGTCAAGACCCTGATCGAGAAAGGCATACCAGTGTCTGTTCGAGTGGACCCGATAATTCCGTTCCTAAACGATAAGCCCGAAAGCTTGATGAAAACAGTTGCTTCCATCGGCGTCAGGCATGTTACAGCGTCAACCTGCAAAATAAAAAGTGACAGTTGGAAAAGGCTCAGCACAGCGTTACCTGAGATTGCGAGAAAACTTGAGCCTCTGTATTTTGAGAGAGGTGAAAGAACAGCCGGCTACACCTATCTACCGTTGAACCTCCGGATTGACTTACTGAAGACTGTAAAAGACTTGGCTGGCAAGTATAACCTGCAGTTTGGAACATGCAGAGAAGGACTAGCGCAGCTTAACACTGCAACTTGCGACGGTTCTTGGCTACTAAGCTAATAGGCCTGTGACGTGTGTTAGGAAAGAAATACGAAGGGGTGTTTCTGTTACTCCTTGGGTCTCGGCATCTTTTGTTCAAAGATCTTCCTGAGCAGGGATATTGGCAAGTACCCGTTAGCCGTAATCGTGTCATGGAAAGATTTCTCGTTAAACCCGGCGCCCATTTTCTGTTCCAACTCGTGCTTCAGTTCCAGTATCAGATGCTTTCCTAGAAGGTATGAGAGAGGATATCCAGGCGTTTGCGTGTAACGTTTGACCTCAGCTTCAGCAGCTTCTCGCGAAAACCCAGTTTCTTGCTCAAGCATCTTGACTGCTTCTTCAAAACTCATTTCGCCCCTCGAAAGCTTCACGTCCACGATTATGCGTACCGCCCGCCAGATCATGTCGTTGATCTGAATCAGCTGTGCTTCCAAACCTGTTACAAAGCCCTTCTCGAGCATCATCTGTTCGCAATAGTGCGCCCAGCCTTCAACTGTCTCAGTTCCCTGAGCCAGTATCTGAATTACGCTTCCTCGGTTAGACATGGTGCCCTGCAGAAAGTGTCCTGGGAAGGCTTCGTGAACCGCGGTGTTTCTGACTGATGGGAAGTTCAGGTGTTTGCCCAGGTTCGCTGGGTCTTTTGGTCGAGTCACGATGTATATGCCTATCTGGGGCTTATCGTACCTAGCTGGCATATTCAAGGCTGCAAACGGAATCACGGGTACAAGAAAAGCGGGTGTTTCTTCCACTAGCAACACGTCTTCGTTGTTTACAGTTGCGATGTCCTTTTCTTCGATGAACTTTCTGGCTTCTTCCATGGTTTTTCGGGTGAACTCCAATGCTTCCTCGAACGTCTTAGGTGCCTTGCTCTCTATATTCTTCAATGCTTCATCAACCGTTTTTCCGGGAGCGATCTGCCGAGCTAATTGTTCTCTCTTGACTTTCAATTCATTCAGGTACTTGACGCCTAACTGGTAGATTTTGTCAGAGTTCATGCCTAGCTGTCGTAGTTGAAGGAGCTTCTCGAATTTCTCTTTGCCCAGTGCCCATTTTTCTTGCGTTTTCGGAAGCAAGGTATGAAGCCAATCCATGTGCGTCTTGAGTGCGGGTTGCAGTTTGTCCCAAGCTAGACTCAGTCTTGCGTAAACGTTGTCTGAGACTTTGCCTTTTGCAGTGTACAGTATGAATTGGAAGAGGCCGCCCATGTTTTGGGCTGTTTCTATCGCCATTTCCGTCCAGAGTTTCACCGGGTGCTTGTTCTCAAATCTTGAACGGAACTCTTCAAGGTACTTCGGCATTTTCTCCATTCTGGCTGCTATGGCGTCTGCTCTCTTCTCCATTGGTGCGTAGTTTCTGGTGAACATTATGAAGATGAGTCCGCCAAGCATTGAGAAAGAGTCGGGATCCAACTCGTGTGTGCGTCTTTCGTAGAACCCGAATTTCCATTGTTCATAAGCGTTAGCTAAGACTTCCAAGTCTATCTTGTGTTGGGCGTTAAGCTCCTCGCGCTTCACTGTACTGTTCAAACTTGTTATCGTTTCCTCCAGAAGTTGGAGGTTTTTCAAAAGCAACTGGGTAGACCCTGTGGGCAGCAGGTAGTCGTAAGGTTCATGCAACCCGAACTCGGTTGCGAAATCAGGGTTGTTTTCGAAGAATCTATTCATCATGTCTTGAGTCAGTTTCTCGAATGTCTCATCTGCGTTCATCTTGTCACCTTGATCACAGAATTGATCACCAATGTTTAATTAAGCTTTGACCAAAAAAGACGCGCCGTTTATCATCGGGTTTGAGAACACGACGTTGCTCGCTGCAGATGTTTCTGCCTTCAGAGATCTGAAATCTGAAAATTCAGATGATAGGTTGTTTCAGCCTTCTGAAAGCTTGTAGTGTCGGTTTTCAGTTTCAATTAAGCCTTTCTCGAATAAGCTACGCAATTCCTTGAAAACCTTTTTTTCAGGTTGTTCGATTTTTTCAGCTATCTCAGCAAGCGTTAATGCCTTGTCCGAGCTCTTTAGCGCCGAAACGACTACTTCTTCGAGTTTCCCCATGTTCTTTCCCCAGGAGTGATGAACAACGCGAGCTAGGTTTGTGCTTCATGATTTATAAATTTTGTTTGGGTTCCGGTTGCCAAGCAACCTATCCAGTATGCATTTTTTCCTTGTGCGTTTGTAGCTATGGTGGATGCGGTGAAGTCTTCTCGGATCAAAGTGACACTTGTGTATTGGATTGGATGAGTAAGTAGGCACAGGTTAACGATAATTGTCGTGGCTTTCGAGCAAAAGTTTTATGATGGCGAGTGTGAAACACTTTCCAAACACTTCAGGAGAATGACACGAGTTGGATGTAATCGTTTGCGTTAAACATGTTCCCGAAACAGCCGAGGCAGAGCTAAAAATCGACCCTTCAGGCAAGGCCATAGAGAAATCGGGCTTGGTCTACGACATCAACGAGTGGGACGATTATGCGCTGGAAGAAGCCGTAAGAATAAAAGAGAAACAGGGCGGAACAGTCACCGCCATAACAATAGGCTCCGACGACTCGGACAGCACTTTGAGAAAATGCCTAGCTCGCGGTGCAGACAAAGCAGTAAGGCTCACAGACCCAAAGTTTGAAGGCTCAGACGGCTATGCCATAGCCAAGATCCTCCACGCCGTGATCAAGACCCTGCACTATGATTTGATTCTAATGGGAATGCAAGCAGGTGACGACGGTAGCGCCATGGTCGGTCCGATCCTCGCGGAGCTTTTGGGCGTCCCCCATGCCACAATGGTTAAGAAGCTCGAACTGGACACGGGCGCGGCTAAGGTGAATCGTGAACTCGAAGGCGGCTTGGAAGAGCAGGTTGAAGTCAAGCTGCCCTCGCTTTTCTCAGTTCAAACGGGGATAAACGAGCCAAGGTACGTCTCTATAATGGGCATACGGAAAGCAATGCAGAGAGAGATCAAGATAATGGGTCTAGTTGATACGGGTTTAACTGAGAACGATGTTGGTCCAGCCGGTTCGTGGCTCAGCATAGAGAAACTGTACGTGCCACCAGTTGAAAAGCAAGCCGAGTTCCTTAAGGGAACACCTGACGAGATGGCGGCGAAGATTGCTGAAATCTTGAAGGCGAAGGGGTTGATCTAGAATGGCGGGAATATTCGTTCTAGCTGAACATAGACAAGGACAAATCCGGGACATAACCATCGAGATGCTCACCAAAGGCCGAGAGCTTGCCGAGAAAACAAGCATGGAACTGACTGCTATCTTGCTCGGTAGCAACGTGAAGGAGCACGCGAAGAATCTGGCTGAGTACGCAAGCAAAGTCGTGATAGTTGAGGATGCGAAACTGGAGAACTTTGACTCAGAAGCTTACAAGAAAATCCTGTCAAGCTTGATCTCAACGCATAAACCGTTGCTGGTGATGATCGGTCACACTTCTCAGGGAGTGGATCTGGCACCGAGACTTGCGGCTGCATTGAGCTTGCCACTGGCAACAGACTGCATAGATTTGGCGTTTGAGAACGGCGTGTTCTCTGTTACGAAGCAGATGTACGGAGGAAAAGTAAACGTCAAAGCGACTGTTCGCAAGGCTGAAACCTATCTCGCAACGGTCAGGCAAGCAACATTCGCTCCGACGAAGCCGACTACCCCACCAAATGGGCAAATCGTAACCGTGCCTTCACCGCTCACCGAAGAAATCAGCGAGAAACGATTCGTGCAGTACGTTCTTCCGCCGCCGGGCGGAGTAGACATAACAGCCGCTGAGAAACTCGTCGGCGTCGGACGTGGAATCAAGGACGTGGCTAACATACCTCAGATCGAAGACCTTGCGAAGACGCTAGGTGCTGTCTTGTCATGTTCGCGCCCCATCGTTGACAAGGGCTGGTTGCCCACCGATAGGCAAGTTGGCACTTCAGGAAAAACGGTGAAGCCAAAGCTCTACTTGGCTCTGGGCATAAGCGGAGCCTTCCAGCACATTCTCGGCATGAAAAGCTCAGACCTCATAATAGCTGTGAACAAGGACCCCAAAGCCCCGATCTTCAGCTTCGCAGACTACGGAATCGCTGAAGACTTGTTCAAGATAGTGCCTCCGCTGAAAAACAAGATTAATGAACTACGAGCACAGAAAGTATAGCTTCAGACTTGAAGGAGAAGGACCAAGATGGACTTTAAACTGACACCTGAGCAACTGGAAATAAAAAGAGCCGTGAAAGAATTCGCGGAAAAAGAGTTCACCCCTGAACTCGCGTTGGAACTCGATCAAAAAGAAGAGTTCCCAATGACCCTGTACAAGAAAGCCGCACAACTGGGCTTCACGAGCATGCGCATCCCAGAACAGTACAGCGGGCAAGGGCTAGGAGTTCTAGAAGACTGCATAGTCGTCGAAGAGATGTGCCGGGCAGACCCGGGTATAGGCGTCGCGATTTCACTCGGTAATCTCATGATCCCTGACGTGCTGCTGAAGCATGGCAACGAAGAACAGAAGCAGAAATACATTCCACCCCTCGCCAGAGGCGACAAGATAGCAGCCGCGGCATTCACGGAGCCTGAACATGGAAGCGACATCACACGCATGGACTCAACCGCCGTGAAATGCGGCAGTGAATGGTCCATAAACGGCGCCAAAGAATTCATCACCAACGCTACGACCGCCGACACTCTCATCCTGCTCTGCCAGACAGACCCTAACTGCCAACCAACCTACAGAGGTCAAAGCCTGTTCATCGCCGAAAAAGGCATGCAAGGATTGGATGCGACCAAGCTTCATGGGAAAATGGGAATAAAACCCTGCGTCACAGGATCACTGGCGATGTGCGATCTGAAAGTGCCAGAGACCAACGTCGTAGGAGAATTGGGCAGAGGCTTCTACTACACGCTCGAGCTTTTCGACGGAACTCGCATAACCGTGGCTGCACAAGCAGTAGGCATGGCTCAGGGCGCGTTCGAGCGGGCACTCGCCTACGCAAAAACCCGCAAACAATCCGGACAAACCATAATCAGCTTTCAGGGCATAAGCCACAAACTCGCCGAAATGGCCATCAAAATCGAGTCAGCACGACTCATGATGTACAAGGCTGCTTGGCTCTACGACAAGGAGAAACCGAACCCAGCTCAGACCTCGATGGCAAAGGCTTACGCGGGACGCGTAGCCATGGAAGTCACAGACGACGCCATACAGATCTTCGGAGGCTACGGCTTTCTAGCAGATTACCACGTGGAACGCTATCACCGATGTGCAAAGATCACTGAAATCTATGAGGGAACAAGCGAAATCCAGAAGAACACTATAGTCGGCTACCTCATGAAACAGCAATAAAAAAAGAATTCTTTTTTTATCATGAGCTTCGTAGAATGTGTAGCACGCATTCAAAAGTTTTATTACCGTTCTTCATCCACCAATAACACTCCCATGGAGACAAAATCATCTTGACAACCGAGAAGATCAGAAGAACAGCCGTCATCGGCTCGGGAGCCATGGGTCACGGCATCACGCAGCTCCTAGCCATGAACGGGTTCGAAGTAACCATGGTTGACATAAACGACGAGATACTTCAGAAGGCCAAAGAAAAGATCAAGTGGAGCTTGGGCAAATTCGTCGAGAAGAAGAGAATAAGACAGGAAGACGCGGATGCAACGCTGGCACGAGTAACCACGACCACGAGCTACGAGCAGGCGGCAAAGGATATAGACTTCGCGGTGGAAGCCTCGCCTGAGAACATGGATCTGAAGAAAACGATCTTTGCCAAACTGGACTCAGTGGCTCCTGCACACGCGATACTTGCTTCCAACACCTCGACGTTGAGCATAACTGAAATGGGTAAGGCCACGAAACGACCCGACAAGGTTGCAGGGATGCACTTCTTCAACCCACCACAGTTTATGGCGCTGGTCGAAGTAATCAAAGGCGAAAGCACGAGCCAAGAAACGATGAGCGCGCTCACGGAGCTTGCCAAGAAACTGGGGAAAACTCCGATAATTGTGAGGAAAGACGTGCGAGGCTTTGTAGTAAATCGTATACTCGGAGCAGTTTTCAATGAGGCATTCTGGGCTTTCCACCGAAAAGAAGCCACGAAAGAGGGAATAGACGCCTCAGCAAAGTACACGGGCGGGTTCCCGATGGGATGGTTTGAACTCGGCGACTTCGTCGGACTAGATATCGCCTAAGAAGTTGGGAAAATACTGTACGAAGCCTACGGCGAACGATTCAAGCCCTGCCAAGAAGTCATCGAACCCCTAGTCAAGGAAAAGAAGCTCGGGCAAAAAACAGGTGCCGGCTTCTACGACTGGACGAAGGGCAGACCGAGGATACCTTTCAACTTGCTGGATGAATATGATGTCGACAGGTCTTGGGCAGTAGCCGTGAACGAGGCCGCTTGGCTAATACACGATGACGCTGCGAACCCTGTGGACATCGACACCGGCATGAAGCTTGGCACGTACTGGCCCTCAGGTCCATGCGAATACGCGGATAGAACGGGTCTAGACACGATGTTAAACAAGCTCCGAGAACTGCACGCAAAATACGGCATGGAAATGTATAAACCCTGCCCGTTGCTTGAAGACCACGTCGGCAAGGGCTGGACTGGAAAGAAAGCTGGAAAGGGGTTCTACTAGATGAAGTTCGACTTGACTGAAGAGCAAATCGGAATCGTGAACGCGGCTAAAGAGTTTTGCGCCAAGGAGTTCAAGCCGGAACTGGCCTTGGAGCTTGACAGGAAAGAAGAGTTTCCCTTGGAACTCTACAAGCAAGCGGCTAAACTGGGTTTCACGAGCCTCAGTCTCCCCGAGGAATACGGTGGACAAGGTTTTGGCTTGCTTGAAACTTGCTTGGCCATAGAGGAGATGTGCCGAGCTGACTCGTCGTTGGGTGTGGCGGTTTCAAGCGGTAATTTTGGTAGCGAGTTCATAGCCGTCTTGGGCACGAACGAACAAAAAGACAAGTACTTGCCACCCATCTGCAAGGGCGAGTACATCTCAGCGGCAGCTTTTACCGAGCCCAACGTGAGCGGAAGCGACATAACCCGTATGGAGACAACGGCCACAAAGTACGGGAATGAGTGGTGGATAAACGGGACAAAGACTTTTATAACGAACGCTACAACCGCCGACTTTATCGTCGTCCTAGCGCAGACAGACACGAAGGTCAGACCCACATACAGGGGTGAAACCCTGTTCGTGGTGGACAAGGGCACTGCTGGGCTTGAGACTTCTAAACTTCATGACAAGATGGGTGTTCGTTGCTCTGTCACTGGTGAGGTTCGCTTCGACAACGTAAAAGTCACTGACTGGAACGTGATTGGCGAGTTAAACAAGGGTTTTCACAGCTCGATGGAGTTCTTCGACAAGACCAGAGTTGGAGTTGCAGCTCAGGCGGTGGGTATGGCTCAAGGCGCCTTCGAAATCGCGTTCAAATACTCTAAGCAGAGAGAAGCCTTTGGGCAGCCGTTGTTGCAGCATGAGTTGATAGGTGCTGGTTTGGCCGAGGCGATGACAAACATCGAAGCCGCAAGGTGGTTAACCTACCGGGCTGCGTGGCTGGTTGATGCTGGAAAGATGGACCCGATGGCCACAGCTATGGCGAAGCTCTACGCTGGCAGGATCGCCATGGAAGTGACAGACTTTGCTATACAAGTGTTGGGCGGCTACGGGTACTTGGGCGAGTACCGCGTTGAAAGATTCCATCGCGACGCGAAGATCACCGAAATCTATGAAGGGACAAAGGAAATCCAGAAGCTGACCGTGTTGAAGTATTTGCTCAGGAAATTCTAAAAAAGTAATATAGACACGCGCGTTAAACATAGGAACGGTGAAAAAATTGAGCAAGTCATACGAGACGGTGAAAATCGAGAGAGAACAAAATACACTGTGGATAACCCTGAACAGGCCGCATCGACTTAACAGCTTCAACGACGTTCTCATCGAAGAACTGGCAGACGTCTTGGACACGGCTGAGAAAGACCAGAGCATAAGATGCGTCGTGCTGACTGGCGACGGAGACAGAGCCTTCAGCGCGGGCGCCGACGTAACCATGTTCCCCAAAGCGACACCAGTCAAAGCAGAAGAGTTCTCCAGAGCGGGACAGAACGTTTTCGGCAAGATAGAGCAGATGTCCAAGCCTGTGATCGCGGCGATCAACGGTTTCGCACTCGGTGGCGGCTTAGAGCTGGCGTTGGCATGCGACTTCAGAGTTGCGGCAGAACACGCGGAGCTTGGAAGCCCAGAGATAGTCTTGGGCTTGATTCCGGGCTGGGGTGGAACGCAGAGGCTAGTCAGGCTCATTGGTCTACCGAGGGCTAAGGAGCTTGTGATGCTGGGGAACCGGCTTAAGGCGGACGAGGCTCTGAAGATAGGCTTGGTGACCAAGGTTGTGCACTTTGAGAAACTCCGAGACGAAGTTCGGGCAATGGCTCAGAAGTTCTGTGACGGGCCGCCAGTGGCCATGAAGTATGCGAAGCATGCTATGAACTTTGGAACACAGGTGCCTCTGGAAGCTGGGTTGCGGCTGGAAGCGAGCATGATGGGGTTGGCTTTCTCGACAGAAGACCTCAAGGAAGGCGTTGAAGCCTTCATGTCGCGCAGGAAAGCCGAGTTCAAAGGTAAATAATCGCAGATTTCCTCCTTTTCTTTTATATTTTGTACTGGTCAACTATAACTCCGCAGGAGGCGGTTGGCATGCGAAAAGTGGCTGTAATCGGTGTTGGCAACTCAAAATTCGGCATTAGAAACGATGTCAACGTGTCCGAACTAGCCTTTGAGGCGGTTAAGCCCTCTCTTGAAGACGCGGGTCTAGCAGCGAAAGACGTACAATTTGTAGCCTTGGGCTCTGTCGGTGCCGGAGCATGGTACGAAGAGTTGCTTCCAGCCGTTGTTGTCGGGGAATACTGTGGTTTGACTGGAGCTGGACTGGTTCGTTGCGAGGCTGCTTGTGCAAGTAGCAGTGCTGCCTTCTTCTCGGCTTACTCGGCTGTTGCGAGCGGCCATGCTGACGTTGCGTTAGCATTGGGCGTTGAAAAGATGAGGGAGATTGATACTCCGACGGCTATGGAGTGGATCGGGAGGGCTGGGTACTATTTCTGGGAGTTTCACAATTTTGGGCTGACATTTCCGGCGTACTATGCGCTCTATGCGAGTGCGCACATGGCCAAGTATGGAACCACTGAAGAGGACTTGGCCTTGGTGGCTGTTAAGAGCCACAAGTACGCGGCTATGAACCCATTTGCGCATCTTCAAAACAGAGTGACTATTGACGATGTTTTGTCTTCTATGGTTATTGCTTCGCCCCTGAAGTTGTATGATTGTTGCCCCATGACGGATGGTGCCGCGTCGGTTGTTGTTGCGTCTGAGGAGAAGGTGCGAGAGTTGAGGATTGACACACCCATATGGGTTGCTGGAATAGGTTATTCGTCTGGAACTGCAAACCTGAGTAGGAGGCGAGATTTCGTGGGGTTAGACGCGAGTGTGTTGGCTTCTCAGAGAGCGTACAAGGCTGCTGGGATCACGCCTAGCCAAGTGGACTTTGCCGAAGTTCACGACTGCTTCACGATAGCGGAGATAATGGCTTACGAGGATCTTGGCTTCTGCGGTAGAGGCGAGGGAGCAAAGCTTGTTCGTGAAGGTCAGACCGAGATCGGTGGAAAGATACCCGTGAACATGGATGGAGGACTAAAAGCAAAGGGGCATCCGATAGGTGCGACTGGCTGCTCGATGGTTTACGAGTTGACCAAGCAACTCAGGGAAGAGGCTGTTGAGAGGAGCCGTCAGGTTCCGCTGAAAAACTATGTTGGCCTTGCCCACAACGTTGGCGGAACAGGACACTACTGTTATGTAACAATTCTGAGGAGATGAATGAAGTGTCTTCAACATCCATGCCCGTGATAAAGTCTAGGCCCATAACGATCGTGGAAGAGATTCCAATATCCAAGACGTTAAAATTCTGGGAAGGACTGAAAGAAGGAAAAGTCTACGCAACCAAATGCTGCAAATGTGGGCGACTGTATTTTCCGCCGTCAGCCGACTGTCCAGACTGCCTCTGCTCTGACATGCAGTGGGTCAAGTTGAGCAACGAAGCGGAGGTTGAAACATTCACGCACGTGGTGATTAGACCGACATCTTTCTGCGAATACAAGCCCTACACTGTAGCCATCGGAAAGCTGAAGGAAGGCGTGAAAGTACTCGCGTGGCTCACGGGGTTCAAGCTGTCACAGATCAGGGTGGGCATGAAAGTCAAACTGGCGGCGAAAGTGTCGCAGGAAGGAAACCCAACATACGAGTTTACTCCACCCTAAATGCTGTCTGCGATAGCCTTTATCCAATCGACTGTTTTGCTGACCAGTTCGGTCTCCTTTCCCTTGTATATGTGGTCTGCGGATTCTATCACTAGCAACGTTTTGGGGTCGTGAGCTGCGCGGTAGATTTCTTTGGCTTCGTCTACTCCTACGATGATGTCTTTTTCTCCTACCACTACGAGCAACGGAATGTCTTTCAGCTTTGAAGCGGCTTCGCACTCGTTCAGCTTCATAAGTTTCTCTCTAACATATCTGGGACGAAGATCTATGCCATACACTTCAAGCTTGAACAGTCTTGAAACGTTGAAGAGCCTGTCCAGCTGAGACAAGATGAGGAACCTGTACAAGCCAAGCGTTCCCCTAGTCCGTTTGACGAATTTTCTGACGTTGTAGTTGTGATCCTTAGGAGTAGACCATAACACCAATCCTCTGACTCTTGTCTCATTCTGCAACGCATAGAGTGAAACAGCCCCACCAAGGCTATGACCCACGACAAAATTCCTGTCAGAAACGACATCCTGTCTTGCCGCTAGAAAATTCAATGCGCATCTGACGTTTTCCTGCTCAGCGAAACCATAATCAAAGTTTCCAGTGCTCTTCCCAACACCTTGAAAATCGAAAACAAGAGAGATAAAACCCGCCTTGCACGTAGCCTGCGCTAAACGAGTGTAGAGTCTCAAACCCTGAAGACCACGCGCGTTCATACCGTGGCACACTAGCACCGCTGGGGCTGGAACAGCATCAGGAGTGCATAACTCAGCGTAGAGCTTCACGTCCCCGCATGGAATCCATGCTTGTTCAGTCTTCACTGTAAGTCCTTCTGTCGAAAGTATTATTACATCTTGCCTTGGATATATAAAAACGGGTTTTGTCTGATGATGCCGAAAAAGAAGCCTAAGAAACAGGTATCTGAACCGTCTAAACTCTCTCAACTGTCTGGTTCATCTGAAAAATCGTGGTTCAAGTTCTGGCCTGAAGGAGTCCCAAGAAACCTCGAGTATCCTGAGGCTTCGCTTTCCGATCTCTTGAAGAAGAAAGCGGAAAAGTATCCTGACAAAACGGCCATCGCGTATTTTGACAAACCTATGACTTATCGAGAGCTGGACTCGGCTAGCGACAGGTTCGCAACTGCTCTTAATGATTTAGGCGTCAAAAAGGGCGATAAGGTTGCGCTTTTTCTTGCAAACATGCCCCCATTCATCATAGCCTACTATGGCATTCTGAGGATAGGAGCGATCGAAACCGCGATCAGCCCGTTGTACAAGGAGCGCGAGGTTGAGCATCAACTGAGCGATTCTGAGGCCGAGACGATAGTTGTTCTCGACGTGCTCTACCCGATCGTGCAAAAGGTCATGGACAGGACTAAGCTGAAAAGAGTCATCGTCGCAAGCTTGAAGGATTACATGCCTAAGACTCTGGCGTTTCTAGGGTCATTGCTGAAGAAAATTCCCACATGTAAGGTCGAATGTGGGCCAAACATTTTCCTCTTCCAAGACCTTATGAAGAAATATCCCGCCAACCCGCCCAAAGTCGAGATCAATCCAAGAGAAGACCTAGCTGCCCTGCAATACACGGGTGGAACCACTGGAACCTCGAAAGGCGCGATGCTGACACACATGAACTTGGTCTCAAACGCCGTCGCGTGCGCAGCGTGGCTAAGAGGCACTGAAGGAGAAGAAACCTTCCTGACCGTGTTGCCTCTGTTCCACATCTACGGCATGACAACGGGCATGAACGCACCCATTTACCTAGCTGGGAAAATGGTCATGCTGCCAAAATTCGACGTTCCAAGCACGCTGAAAGCCATACAGAAGCACAGAGCCACAGTGTTCTGCGGAGCACCAACCATGAACTCGATGCTTCTAGCCCGTCCAGACCTGAATAGGTACGATTTGAAGTCTGTACGATTCTGTATTTCAGGCTCAGCCCCGCTTCCGCCCGAAGTGCAGAAGAAATGGATGGAAATGACAGGCGGCGTCCTTGTGGAAGGCTATGGACTCACGGAATCCTCGCCCGTCACGCACTGCAACCCACTCGACAGATCTATGAAAACAGTCAAAGTGGGCAGCATCGGCTTGCCTTGGCCCGACACCGACGCCAAGATCATGGACATGGAAACAGGAGAAAAAGAACTAGCGATAGGCGAAACAGGAGAACTTGTGGTCAAGGGTCCGCAAGTCATGAAGGGCTACTGGAAGATGCCTGAAGAGTCTGCCGCCGTCCTCCGTGATGGCTGGCTCTACACGGGCGACATCGGAAAGATAGATGAAGACGGCTACTTCTACATCACTGACCGCAAGAAAGACCTCATCAAATACAAGGGCTACAGTGTCTACCCAAGAGAAATCGAGGATGTGCTCTACGAACACCCTGCCGTCAAGCTCTGCGCCGTAGTCGGCAAGCCTGACGCGGTTGCGAGCGAAATACCCAAAGCGTTCGTGGTGCTGAAAGAAGGCGCGACAGCGACTGAAGACGAGATAAGAGACTTCGTGAACGAAAAGGTTGCACCCTACAAGGCAATAAGAGAACTCGAATTCAGAAAAGAGCTACCCACGACCTTAGTGGGCAAGGTCCTCAGAAGAGTGCTGCAGGAAGAAGAGAGAGCAAGAACGAAGACCTAATCGGCAATCTTCCTTTCCCATCTCTTGTTTACTTCATTTTTTATGCTGATTCGTTTATATTCTTTCCCGTTTTCTTGGTCCATTCATTGATCGGTGTGGCGAACTGTTTCTCCACGTTGGGTCTGTGTATGCTGTTGTAAGTGCAGAACGACCTTATCTTCATGTCCGGCGTCACGTAATGAATTGCACACTGCTGAACCCTGTTCAAGTCAAAGTTCCAGACATCTTGGAAATGCATTATGCCGATCATGACTATCCTCTGCATGAAGTCTCCCAGCGCCTCGTAGCTTCCCTTGGTAATAACGTTCTTGATCAAGCCTCTTACGAATTCTGATTTGGCCATGGGCAAGAGCTTCAACATCTTCATCTTAGCAATCGTCTTCTTACCCTTAGCACCCGAATAGTAGATGTCCCAGAAAACCTCAGCAAACTTGTCAACATCCACGTAATCCATTATCGGCTTGTACGACCCGTCTTTGTCGATAACCAGAAACGTCGCGGCGCCACACATCGGATGCATCGTGAAATCAGGATAAACCTTGTTTTTGACTACGCTCATTCCCTTTGTTATTGGCACGGGCCAGTTCACGGGCCTCCAGTCCCAGCGCGACACCACTCCTTGAGTCTGCTTCTCGATCTCCTTGATTGTGTCAGGAATCGTGATCCGCATCTTCCGCAGCTCGTCCTTCCTTGCCCTGCCCGCCATCGAAACAGGCTGAATATTGATGCATCTGACAACATCATGGTTCTTGACTGCATAGTCAATTATGCTCCGTAGTTCTTGGTCGTTCACGCCCTTCGCCAGCGTGACTACCAAAACAATCGAATCCAAGCCTATCTTCTTAGCGTTATCGATAACTTGCTGCTTGACTGGAATGAGTCCTTTTCGAGCGCGCGTCTTAACGTAGATGTCGTCCTTCAGCCCGTCAAACTGTAAATAAAGCGTGCTCAAGCCAGCTTTCAACAAACTCTTGAAATACTCGATGTCCTCGGCTATGCGAAGCCCGTTAGTGTTAACTTCAACGTGGCTTATCCCTGCTTTCTTTGCTTCACGAATCAAGTCAGGCAGGTCATTTCGAATAGTCGGCTCGCCACCGCTGAACTGCAACGCGTTGCAGGCCCAAGGCTTGTTAGCCCTGAGCAGCTTGATCATCTCCACAATCTGCTCGTACGAAGGCTCATAAACATAGTTCGACGCTCCAGCATAAGCAAAGCAAATTGGACAGGCCATGTTACAGCGGTTCGTAACGTCTATGATGCCCAAAATCGTAGGTGTCTTGTGCTGTGGGCAAATCCCGCAGTCAAACGGGCAACCCTTCTCCGTCTTGGTATGTGGGTTCTCCAAACCGCTACCAACGTAGCGAGCGTTATACCATTTGTCGTAGAACCATTTGAAAAGTTCAGCGTCACCCCAGTAAATATCATCAAACTTGCCATGCGTTGGGCAAGTCTTTTCCAGACGGATAACACCGTTGTCCTCGTAAATCCTCATGGGAATCCTGTTCATGCACTCTGGACAGAGACTCGTTGAATAAGTCTCAAACTTCGACTCATTAGACTTTGACATCGACATCTTCTCAGAGGTTCGATTAGTAATCAACAAGGCTATTAATATTTCTAACAACAACAAAGTATTCAACTGAAAAACCTTTCAATTCAGTCTATGAACGTGCACCGTTCCTCGTTCAAAGTGGATCGCTAGTCGACGAAGCCAGAGTTCTGAAGAGTCAAAACTATATGCAACAATTCCCTATAAAAATGAGAAGTGACCGCCGTGCGCGTGAAAATCGAAGTCACAGGCATCGTTCAAGGAGTAGGTTTTCGTCCCTTCATCTATCGCACGGCAGTAAAAAACGGGCTCAAGGGTTACGTCAAGAACAAGGGCGATGCGGGAGTCGAAATCATACTCGAAGGCGAGGAATCTGCCGTTAGGATATTCCTCAAAGACCTGAAAGCAGAAAGACCGCCGCTCGCACAAATCTATCATATCAGCAAAACTAGACTTGAGGGTAAAGAGCAATACAAAACGTTCACTATCAACAAGAGCGTTTCTAAAGCTGAACACGCGGGTTCAATTATACCGCCTGACATAGCCATATGCAACGACTGTTTACGGGAACTCAGAGACCTAACAGACCTGCGACACGATTATTTCTTCATCACATGCACGAACTGTGGACCCAGATATACAATTATCGAAAAACTCCCATACGACCGCGGAAACACTACGATGCGCGACTTTCCTCTCTGCGGCTTCTGCCAAAAAGAGTACACAGACCCGATAAATAGGCGATTCCACGCGCAAACCGTTGCGTGTCCGAAATGCGGTCCAAAAGCTTACCTCACAACGAACAAGGGAGAACCAGCGAAGAACAGAGACCCAATCCGGGAAGCTGGCAAACTGCTTTCAGAAGACAACATACTGGCCATAAAAGGATACGGGGGCTTCCACGTTGCCGCCTCAACAATCAACGAGAAATCTTTGGCTAGGCTTAGGAAGACTAAGCATCGAAGCCAAAAACCCTTTGCAATTATGGCGAGAAGCATAGAAGCCGCAAGAACTTTTGTCGAAGTGAGCAAAGAAGAGGAAAAGCTTCTCGCTTCTTACGCTCGTCCCATAGTCCTTCTGAATAAGAACCAGAGCTACTCTCTTTCAAGCTTGATTGCTCCCGGCTTGCACAACGTCGGCGTCATGTTGCCCTACACAGGTTTACACTACCTGTTGTTCGACGAGGTTGATGATGCGGCTTTTGTGATGACAAGCGCTAACCCGCCCAACCAGCCGATAATAAAAGACAACGAAGAGGCTCTGAGAACACTTGGC
>Ga0172365_10001483_pt1 | contig 16994 bp, 19 predicted proteins | sample LakKivSesite48cm_FD_114535 | JGI IMG/M metagenome (GOLD analysis project Ga0172365, IMG submission 114535) | Sediment microbial communities from Lake Kivu, Rwanda - Sediment site 48cm | ecosystem: Environmental > Aquatic > Freshwater > Lake > Sediment | place: Rwanda: Western Province, Lake... | reverse complement strand
TTGTCGAACGGAGGCGGTGGCAGGTAGGGCGAGTGGGGGTCCATGTGGCGCAGGAATAGCAGGAATGGGCCGTCGGCGATCTGCTCCAGGGCCGGGAGGGCCTTCTCGTTCAGGGCCTCAGCCTTGTGGCCGGGCGCGTCCTCCCAGGCCATCCATGCATGGTAGGTCTCGTACTTGTCGAAGCCCCGGTAGAACGGCGTGTCGAAGCCTATGCAAGCCGACTTGTAGCCCTTCTCGCGCAGGATCTCGGGCAGGAGCTTGATTGACTCGGGTATGGGCCCCTTCGGCCCCAGGCTCACCATCTGGTTGGCCATGACATCCGTCCCGGTGAGCATCGTGGTGTAGCCGGGGGTGGTGGGGATGTAGGGGCTGTATGCGTTCTCGAACAGGACTCCCTTCGACGCGATGCTGTCCATGTGCGGGGTGGTCAGCCTGGGATAGCCATAGCAGCTCATGTGGTCGGCCCTGAGGCTATCGATTCCTAGCAGGAGGATGTTGAGCTTCTCTTTCAAGGCGGGTCCCGGCGCCGGCTTCGGGGCGGCAAATATAACAGTTTCCGACGCCCGACGGCTGCGGGCCCTGCTGCGTCCGGTCCTGCGGATGTCGGATGGGGGTAGATGGGTTGGCTAGAAAGCGATGCGATGAAGCAGAATCGCGGCTAGTATGATCATGGCGGCCAGAAGGCCGATGAGGATGTAGCCGCGGATGACCATCCAGCCCATCCTCCACCGGATCTCCCTCTCCCCCACCCCCGGTTCCACGATGACCGCCTCGCATCGTCCCGCCCCGGCACTCGGCCAGTACAACCGGATCCTGGCTGCCTGCGCATCATAGGTCTTCGTGCATCCTGACGACCATTGCGCCGCTGTCCATCCCTGGGGTAGCAGGATCTGTAGGGTTTGCGCCGAGACATTGGCGCCGCATCGGACCACAGGGAAAACATGGCTTGCCCCCGTCTCACAGGGGAACCGGATTAGGAAGGAGAACTCCATCTCGGGCTCGCCGGCCCTGACGAGTAGCGTGAATTCGCGATCCGAGGCGTTCACGGACTCGAGCAACCGGCCCTTCGCCTGGGGCGGCTCAAGGATCTGGCCTGAAGCAATCGGCCAAGTCAAGGACAGACTTGGGGCCGCGCAGTCCCTGATGAGCACCGTTATGCGCAGCGTCTCTTGGGTCTCGAAGCGCATCGTCTCCTCGATGATGATGGCGCACGCGGTCGAAGTCCACGCGAGCAGAACGAGGGCCACGGTACATCTTGGCAATGACTACACCACCAACAGTCCCAGGATGAGCGCCATCGCGACAAGGGAATGCTGGGCAAACTTGGGCTCCCGGCTGCCCATGAACCCGAACACTAGAACAGACAGCGCCGCGCCAGCCAGCTTCAAGGCCCTCCCCATGGCCTCGTCCTGGGCGGCCTTCACCTTCAGCCCGTCCATTTCGGACCAGATTGCCTCGAGGTTCCGCTGCATCTGCGCCAGGCGGCCATTGGCATCGTCAATTTCCGCCTGGACGTCCTCGTACGAAGTCGTCCCGAGGCTGACGGCCTGAATGGACCTGGATATGTTCGCCGAAAGCCTGTTCATCTCCGCCGAGAGGCGGTTTGCTTCCAACTGTTTTTGGGCGAGGTCAACGTCGCGAAGGCCCTGGATCCCTACATGGGCCAGCAGAAAAAAGAGGGAGGGGATGAGAGCCAGCACAAGCCTCATCCCATCACCCGCTGAAAACCCCGGTGGGTTGCCACCAGAAGCTGCAGCCCTGCTCGCCGACGTTGGCGCAAGCCATTGGACAGTAGGACCTCGGGTAACAGTAGGCCGAGACGTCGACCGTATACCCGATCGTGTACCTGTGGCCGTTCACCATCTGGACCCCCAAGTTCTGGGGTCCTCCCGTGATGAACAGCTCGTAGCCCAGGTTGGACTTCGTGTAGCTGTACAGCACGGTGTTGATCGGGTATTTCGTCGTCGTGATGTCCCGGAGGAACCCGGTCACGGTGATCTGCACGCTGGAGATCTCTGTGCCGACGGCGACCTCTGCGCAGAGCGCGAAGTCGAACCGAGCGGTTCCCCGCCCCGTCGGATTGTCCCAGACGAAGTCCTGGTGCATATAGCCTCGGACCTGGGCGCCCCCTGCAACGGCCGTGTAGCTGGAAAGGTAGACCTCGCCACGGCCGTAGTCGGACACCGTGACGGCATTGCCCCATCTGCTGATCGTACATGTGTGGGCATATTGCGGGCTACCAAAGATCCAGTCCGCGGCCATGGCCTGCTGCGCGGCTAGAGCAAGGACTGCCAACATGATCGCAATCTTGAATCTCGTGTTATCGCCTCTCAGGTCTTGAGAATGAATGTGTCAGACATCTGTCCGCAACGATCGAAGACTATTCCCGGGTCCGGAGTGAAATGCTTGAAAACAGGCTTTCGGGTTAAGGCTCGCAAGAGATAAGAGTCCTGGGTGCGGGTGGATTCGCGCATGGCGATCGGCATGCCCCAAACTTCGTCGGATCCGAACTGGCAGGGACAGCTCCCTCCCCAGCGCCTGCTCATTCACAGGCGTTTCGTCCGCGTGGCGCTCGACCCGCCGGACTTCAAGCCGGGCTCCTGGAGGGGCGCCGGCAAGGTGGCTTTCGACTCCGAATCGGGGGTCTTCTGGCTCACCACGAGGCCCCGCACGGTGGGGGTCAGGGGATACGCGGTCGAGATCTACTCCTCCCGGAACGGGGAGGCCTTCCGGCTGGCGAACTCGATGTCCAAGGAGGAGGTTGCGCGTCTTTGTGGCGTCAAGGTCAACAGCATTGAGGGACAGCAGATGCTCAAGGACCCGGCGACGGATCGCTATCACCTGTACCTGGCACTGGATGACGGCGCGGGATGGGGAACCTTCCTCCTCTCATCCGTCGACCCCGCGGGGCCTTGGCGTTTCGAGTGCGAGGCAATCAAGCGCGGCGAGGCTTTTGACTCCAGGGAAGCGAGGGACTGCAGCATGGGGATCGTCGATGGCGTCTATCTCGCGTTGTACAAGGCCAACAACGGCAAGGACGTGAGGACCGCGCTGGCCACAAGCGGGGATGGCATTGAGTGGAGGAAGCGCGGGCCTCTGAAACTGGACGGGGCTGAGCAGCCCCACTACCATCTCCTGTGCGGCAGCTTCCTCGCCGGGTCCATGGGCCCGATCTTCGTCGGATTCGACAGTCGGGAAGTCAAGAACGGGGCAGCCGTGTCCAACACCCTCGGCGCCTACCTGCTTGACTGGAGGGGCTGCAATCTCGAGACGATCTTCCGAAAGAGGTGGAAGGCAACGACGGAGTACGAGAAGGAGCCCTATCCCGTCCACAGCTACATTGACATCATCCGGGATCCCTTGAAACCAAGGTACCTCATGTATGTGGAGACGATCGACCCGAAGCACAGCCAGGACTTCGGCGTGAACCTGGAGGTCGATAGGCTGCTGGTCTTCGAGGTTGCCGACGTTGGCTCTTCTCTCAGCGGCACTTCGATGGTTCGCAAGGGCAGGCGTTTCTCCCAGTGAGCCGTCGGGCGGCCTGGCGGAGGCAAGCATCTTTACACGCGCCCGCGGTCCATCGGGGTGTCCAAGGAGGTGAGCTGGACTTGAAGGAGTACGTATGCGTGCAGGTTGACCACCACAAGAAGATCGGGAAAGTGACGGAGGAGTACCAGAGGGAAGGTTGGGCGCTGCATGCCTATGAGGCCGTGGGGACGCCGACGATGGTGAACCACTACCTCCTCTTTGAGCGCGAGGCCGGGGCGAAGACATCCGTCTTCTGAAGTTATCCTTGATCCCGGGCATCCGAAACGCGATTCCTGGGGGTCCAGCCGGACCGCGCAGGGCGGTCATCCAAGGGGAATGGTGCTCCAGCCGGGATTTGAACCCGGGGCCTGGGATCGAGAGTCCCAGATGTTTGGCCCGAAAAATTCGGTTGGCCGCTACACCACTGGAGCAGTCGAGGTAAGATAGAAAAGGAGTTTGAAAAATGTCTCGATGTCGTGGGAGATGCTCCGATGGCTGAACAGAAGGCGGAATACGTCTGGATGGACGGCGAGTACGTCCGGTGGGAGGACGCCAAGGTCCACGTCACGACCCACGCCCTGCACTACGGAACCGGCGTCTTCGAGGGAATCAGGGGCTACTGGAACGAGAAGAAGAAGAACGTATTCCTCTTCAGGGTGGCCGACCACGTGTCGAGGCTGTTCTACTCCGCCAAGTTCTACCGCATGCAGGTTCCAGCGGACCAGAAAGAGACCGCGGATCTCTGCGCGCAGGTCGTTGAGAAGAACAAGATCCGGGAGACCTGCTACGTGCGGCCCGTCGTCTACCGCGGGCCTGGGCCCTTCGGCCTGAACCCGTTCAAGAACCCGCTGCGGATGTTCATCTACGCCATCCCGTTCGGGCGATACCTGGGCGATGATGCGCTGGAGAAGGGGGTGAAGATCATGTTCACGTCCTGGGAGCGGATATCCCCCAGGTCCCTCCCTCCCGAGGTGAAGGCGTGCGGCCAGTACCTCAACTCGGTTCTTGCCAAGATGGAGGCCGTTGAGAACGGCTTCGACGAGGCGATCTTCCTTGACAGCCGCGGCTTCGTGAGCGAGGGGAGCGGCGAGAACATCTTCGGCGTCAAGGATGGAAGGGTCATAACGCCTCCGATCACGGCCTCGATCCTGCCCGGCATCACAAGGATGACGGTGATCCAGCTGTTGAAGGAGGCGGGGAGGACCGTGGAGGAGGTGGACTTCACTAGGGCCCAGCTCCTCGGGATGGACGAGGTCTTCATGGTCGGAACTGCGGGCGAGGTCACCCCCGTGACCCAGGTCGGGTCAATCAAGATCGCGGATGGCGGGTGCGGCCCGGTGACGGCCGAGATCCAGAAGATCTACTTCAACGCAGTCACGGGCGCCGACGCCCGCCACAAAGAATGGCTCAGGCCGGTGTACTGAGCCAACGGACAGCGCAGTCGACGGCCAAGATCCCTTGCTGCGCTGACTACGTACGCTTCACGGCGATCAAACCAGAAGAGGTCCTTCAGCACGGCCGGTAACGGATGAGGAAGGCTAGCCCTTGACTTCCTTGTTCTTGGACCTGAGCGCCTTGCTTCCGCACTTCCTGCACTTCGAAGCCCTGGGCGGGTTCCTGGCGTTACACTTCATGCAGACCTTCTTGTTGAACAGCCTTGCTTCGGCTTCCTCGAACCTTGGCATCGCAATCGCTCCAAAGCCTTCCTTTCGGCCTCCTCTACACCCTGGGACGCGTTGGCTTCCGAGTAGAGTTCGAGCAGTTCCCCGTTGAGCACAGTGAAGTAGGGACCCCACTTGAACTTGTTCAGAAGCTCATCAGATCTCTGCCTGAACCCGAGCACATACAGGGCGGCCGCCAAGGCCTCCACCGTGCTCAGCTCGTACGGTTTCCCGTAGTTGACGGGGTTCGTGGCGACCGTCCAGGGTATCCGTCTCTGCACCGTTCGGCCGAAGGTTCTCTTAAATATTGCCTGGGCGTTCTTCCATGAGCAGTCAAGCGCCGTTATCCCCCGGGCAATCGCTTGGGCAGCATCTTGCCTGCTTAGCGTGACCGGTGCATAGGGATCCAACAGCACACTCCCCCGGGGTATGCGCCTCACGGCCGTCACCAAGCCGTGTCTCTTGAGCTTCTGTCCAGTGCATTTCTTAGGGTCGCACTGGTGAGCGTCAAGAACGAACAACTGTGGCTCCTTTGCGGGATCCACGTGAGGTTCTCCGTCCCGGTTTCATTTATATCTGTTCCAAGGGCTTTCGCTGTAAGAAGGCGTCCGGGAATGGACGTAGACAGGCTCAGATCTCTGAGGAAGTACGTTTTCAGCGTGCCGAGGTACTACGCGACCGCCGTCGCAGTGGTGCTCATCTCGATCCTCTTCGGCTTGGCCATGCGCGGCAACTACATCTTCTCCTTTCTGGTCTTCGGCCTGCCGGCCCTGCTTTCGGCGGCCGCATCTACGGCGATGACCCGGCCTTGGAGCAAGAGTCTCCTCATCCGCAGGTCCATGTTCCTGTCGCTGATCTCAATGCTGATCACCGCGGTCTTCTTCTTCCTACCCTACGCATTTGCCCCCTCTCTGCTCCTGGACTCCCTCATTTTCGGCGAGGCGATGGCCTTTGCCCTGAGCTACTTCGCCATCCTGTCCATCACAAACATCAACAGGATATCGTGCGTGCTTCCCGCGAGCACTCAACCCCTGTTCCAGATAGGTGCGCTCTTGGCCCTTGAGAAGCTCACCCCAGGCCTCTACTTCCTCCCCGAGACCTTCAACCCCACTGTGGCCTTGGCGGTCTTTGCCACGATGGCCGCAGGGGTCTTCGTGTACATGAAGGTGATCGAGGCCCCAGTCAAACAGGCGTTTGGGTTCGGCATATTCGATCTGATTAGCTCGTTCGTCGACCACGTCACAAGCGATTCCCTGTCGATGGAGCGATTCTTCCAGACGATAGGCCAGTCGGTCACGGTCCCGGCGGCCCACCTGGTCCTGAGGGAGGCTGACACCGGCAAGCCGAAGGGGATGATCATCGTGCCCTACGTACACCCTGGTCCCCTCGGGAACCTCGGGGCCTCGAACGTGACGAAGATCCTTGATGACGAGCTCTCTGCCGAGTCAGGATGTCTGCTGGTCGTGCACGGATCATCCACGCACGACATGAATCCGACGTCGGCCCAGGAAACCCGCAAGCTGGCCCAGGTGGCAAGGGAGGTCCTTTCGGAAAAGGACGGCTGGCTCCCCGCAAGCACGTGCCTGCAGAGGGTCCAGATTGGAACTGCCAAGCTGTGTGGGCAGATGATCGACGGGTCGCTCTTAGCCATCAACACCTTCTCACCCAATCCCACCGAGGATGTGGAGCTCGGCCTTGGCCTCGCCGCGATGGAAGCCGGAAGGGGGGCCGGGGCCAAGCAAGTCGCGTTGGTGGATGCCCACAACTGCTTCACCCAATCCGCCAAAGCAATTCACGCTGGCGACCAGGAAGGCTACGATCTCGTGAAGGGGGTAGCCGAGCTTGCGCGAAAGCTCTCCGTGGCCGAGACCTTCCCGATCAGGGCGGGCTTCGGAGTAAGACACCGCGAGGACGAGAGCATCGGGCCGCTGGGGATCCGGGTCTGTGCCATTGAGGTGGGAAAGCAGAAGGTCGCGTACGTCGTTCTGGATGCGAACAACATGGCCCAGGGGCTGAGGGAGAAAATCGCGGAGAAGCTCTCGGGAGTCGTGGATGACTGTGAGGTGATGACCAGCGACAACCACTCGGTCAACCTCGTGAAGGGCGACTTCAACCCGGTCGGCGCCTCGGCTGAGGGCCTTGTCGAGGACGTCCTGGCTGCAACCCAGGATGCCCTTGGGAGCCTTTCGGCGGTGACGGCCCGCTTGGATGTCCGCATGACGCCGAGCATCAACGTCTTCGGGCCAGGCAGGGTCTCTGAGATAGTCACGACCCTGAACTCCATGATGTCGATGGGCAAGGGATTCACGGCGGTCCTGATCATCGCGGTCCTGGCCCTGTGCGTGCTGATCTTCATAGTCCTGGGGAGCTTGAACTTCTGATGGGGCCACGGTTCCTGCTTATCTACGATGAGGGGTTCACCAAGTACGATGTGCCCCCGAGCTACGCCTTCTCCGGGCAACGGTTCAAGGACTTCTACGGCTTCTTTCTCCCGAGGATGCCGAGGGAACTCTACGAGGTGGTGAAACCAAGGAAGGCCACGCGGGAGGAGCTCCTTACGGTGCACAGCGAGGAGTACCTCAACCACGTGGAGCAGCTTGCCAATGAGATACCCGGCTCCTTCCTGACCTACCTCACCGCAGACACCCAGGTTGAGCGGGACATGCTGGAGGCCAACAAGCTGATGGTCGGTGCCACCACGATGGGCGTTGAGCTTGCGAAGGAAAGGTGCTTGCCCGTCTACACCTTCGGCGGCCTCCACCACGCGGGGCCATCGCGCGGAGGCGGGTTCTGCGTCCTCAACGATGTGGCGGCGGCGGCCCAACATGCGCGGGATATTGGGATGGAACGGGTCATGGTTCTTGACACCGACGCCCACGCCGGCGACGGCACCATGGACATCTTCTACGACGATCCCACCGTCCTCACCGTTTCCGTCCACCATGACCCGACCGCCTTCTATCCGCAGAGGGGTTTCGTGGAGGAGATCGGGGAGGGCGAGGGGGCCGGGTACTCGGTGAACTTCCCGATGCCGCCCTTCGCCGGCATCAAGTGCTACCAGATCTTCCGGGACGATGTCCTGCTTCCGATCGCGAGGGAGTTCAAACCCCAGATCATCATACGGAACGGCGGGTCCGATCTTTACGCCATGGACATAACCCACCTTGGCTACCAGACCTATCTTGGACTGAGCAAGGCCGACCTGCACACCCTGGGCGAATGGGTCGGAAGCCTGAGGGATGAGCTTGGGGCACTGTACCTTGACATCATGGGAAGCGGGTATGACCTGGCTGCCATTCCGAGCTGCTGGTACTCGCTCATGACGGGCACGCTGAACATCCCCTATCAAGCAAATGGGGAGCGCCTGCCCCCGGAGGTTGACGACGAGAGAAGGGTATCCGCAACACGCAAAACATCGGAGAGCCTTCGCCGGACGCTCGCGGCGTACTGGGAGTGCTTCTCCCCCTAGGATTGCCAATGTCAGCCTTGTTGCAGGGGCAGGATCTCGTCCAGCAACTTGAGGAAATCCTCAGGAGCAACCGCACCCACAACTCTCCTGAGCTCCTCTCCGTCGGGGCGAGTGAAGATGCTTGTGGGCACATAGACAACGTTGTATTCCTGGACAAGGGCTCTGTTTGTGGCAGCGTTGATCTTCTTGAATACGAAATCCGCCTCCAACGCATCCAACACGGTCTGGTCGGACAGCGTGGTCTCCTCCATCAGTCTGCAGGCTGGGCAACTGGTGCTGTAGATGTAGTAGTAGATGATCTTGGTCGAGCCAGGGTTATCTTCCTGATTCGTCTGGTTGTCGTCTTCAGTTGAAGCAGAAAGGCAGCCGGTTGTGACCAAGACGAGAAAGAGAGCGAGCGGCGCGGTAGTATACGAGCTTGACATTCCTCCTGCGTCGGCAATGATCCTATTAAATTCCGCTACACGTGGGGTGTCTTGGCAGGGTGGGGCACATTCACATCAGGTTGGGCGTCCTGTGCTTTTCGATCATCTCCATGCTCTTGCCCTTGTTCCAGTGGAGATTGCCCAGTGCCGCCATGTCCTTGTTTTTCAGGGCGACTATGTCCTTCGCGGTTCCGATCGTTGACATGTACCCGGTGATCCGGGACTGAACGTAGATGTTGCTGCCGTCCTGGCCGCAGTTGGGGCAGCGATCCACGATTCCGGAGAATGTGGTGAAGCAACTGTAGCAGGTGCTGATCTCCTTGGTGTAGGTGAAGTACTCTGCCGCCGTCTGGTTGATGATCTTGTCGGTCAGCGACCAGAGTGCGTCGGGGTCGGGGTTGCCCTCGCCCAGCCAGATGTGCAGCAGGTTGCTGCCCAGCAGGGCGTGGAAGGACGATTCTAGGAGTATCCTCTTGAAGAGCGGAACGCCGGCCGAGACCCTGACGTGGGTCGAGTTGGTGTAGTAGACCGCCCCGGATCTGCGGTCACCCTGGATGATGGCATCGTTTCCGTATAGCTCGTTGTCGATGCCGGCCAGCCGGTAGGCCGTGGTCTCGGCGGGGGTCCTCCACACCGCGAACGGCGCGCCAGTCTCCTCGCTGAAAGACCCCGCGGCGTCGATCATCGCCTTTATCGTCTTGAGACCGAACCTGTGGGCGTCGGCGGATTCGTGGAGTTCCTGTCCCAGGTGCTTCTGGACGGCCTCGTTGAGCCCGACCATCCCGATGAGCAGGGTCTGCTTGTCAAGGTCGAAGAAGGGCGTTAGGTCCTTGTCCGGGCCGCTGCGAATCCTGGGCTGCACTAGGAACGGGGTGGCACCGCTCTTCATTACCTTGCGGAAGAAGTCGCGCCGGACCATGTGTACCTCCCTCATTACCTCCATGCGCTCCCGCAGAAGCTCGAAGAAGACCTCGTCATCGCCCTTGGCATCGTACGCGATCCTGGGGAGGTTCAGCGTCGTGCAAGAGAAGCCGCCCTGCTGTAGCACGCCCTTTGCGGCGAGTTCGAAGTCCTCGGGGTCCTTGGATCTTATCACCAGTGAGCAACAAGAGGAACACTCGACCTCGTCGTCCTCGACGTTCCGACCGTTGAGCAGGTAGGGGCCGCCGAACTTTGCGATGTACTTCATCGTGGGCTCGTAGATGTACTCGTTGATCTCATGGTCCGACCTGAGCTTGGGGTCGATGCTGATGTCGTCCTTCATCCAGTCGAACATCTTCCCTGAGTGGTCGCCCTTGATTGATTCCATGAGGTAGGCGTGCATGAACATGTACACGTAGTCGGCATACTGCTCGTAGCTGGATTCCCTCTCGACCTCTCCGCCCGGCAACACGACGTCCGCTTCTCTCAGGTACTTGGGCGGCTTGACCTGGAAGTACGAGGTGGAGAATGCCGCTTGGCTACCCCTTGAGACCAGTATGTGGTTCGGCTCATACCTCAGGGTCTGTGCGCCCTGGACGATGTTTGCCGGGATCTGCATGCCGTTCACGGCCTTTGTGGTCGAGCTGGTCTTGGCCGCCTTCTCGATGAAGGGCCCAAGCTCCCAGGCGATGTTCCTCCAGGCCTGGCCGCCGTTCCAGTTCCTGCTGCAGGCTGCAAGAAACTCGCAGGCAAGCTTGATGGCGGTGTCCAGGTGCTTGGGCGGCGAGGAGACGTTGCAGAACTGGCCGGTCCCATCGATGTAGAGGCCGTTGCGGAAGACATAGCGTCCTGAGATCTGGTTGCAGAATGGCCTGTCAAGGTAGTCCAGATCGTGGATGTGGATCATGCCGCTCATGTGGGCATCCGACAGGTTGTAGCTAGCGCCGGTGGATGTGGTCACGTCGACGTTGAAGAGCTTCATCAGGGCGTACTGCCTGCTCATCTGGTCGGCCATGCTCTTGTGGATGAACTCCGGCGCCGGGTGTTGGTTGCTGTTCTCCCATTCGTAGTGGAAGTAGAGCTGTTCCAGGTCGTAGAGTGGCATGCCGGTCCTGCTGTAGAGCTTGCGCTCGTTCTCCAGCCCTTGGTTGATCAGTTCCCTCTCCACGAGTACCCTGATCATCTCTCCCGAGAGCCACTCCACGTTCTTCTCGATCTTTAGCCGTCGGAGCTCCAGCTCGACGAGGTCTGTGATCTTGTTCGCGGTTGTGGGTGATATGCCGGCTTCCTTGATCAGGGAATCGTAAATCTCCTTTCGGTTCCAGGGCTTTATCACCCCTATGCTCTTCCGAACCTCAGGCATCTTGTTGGTCCACGCCATGGTAATCGCCGCCCGGTCAGCACGGAGGGAAATCGGGTAGCCATGGCGAGTGCATCGTGGACTTATAAACGCTTCGGATATATGTCGAAATTATCGTAAGCATGCAGCATGCCTGTTGAACATTACTCGATCTGCCAGGGGAACATCCTCGAGAAGTGTTCGGTCAACATCTGTCTGACGATCGGAGATGCCGATCTCACGGCTTCCTCGTCGGTTCTGATCGTGAAGCCCTTCGACAGCGCGTCTGCAAGGTGGCTTGGAAGTATGCCCTGGGGATTGCTGGAAAGAATGAAGGAAACGAGCTCCTCCGCTTCGCTGTACTTCCTTGGGGCATCGACGCACCAGTTGGCCCCTTCAAGGTATGGGTATCGCTGCCTGTGTTTCTGCAGGAACCTCCTTGCATGCTCAGGCCTGTCCAGCCCGGGGCCGCACCTCTTCTCGACACGGGGCAGCGATGCGATGCCTAGCTCAAGGAGGATGTGTATGGTCCCTCCCTGCTCCCGCAGGTAGTCGGTCTCGGGCCCGACGAGGGTGAAGCCCATCTCAACCAGCTGCCCCCTGAGAGCGGATGTCATCCTGTCGATCTGGGGATAGAGTATGTCATCGATGACGTCGGGCTTCTCGAACTCGATGACGAGCAGCCGGGTTCGCCTCTCCTTGAGAATTCGCCTGAGTTCGGACTTGGGCAGCGGCCTCCTTGCCTTCGGGAAGAAGTAACGGTCGTTCGGGTCCTCAAGGAAGCTTCTCGCCGCGTGAATGAAGATGCACATCTTCTCCAGCGATACCGCAGCCCCTGCATTCCTGCGTCCGTCGGTCGGGTCGATGACGACCAGTGCTGCGTTGAAGCTTTCGGGGGAAGTGCTCAGCCTCTCCACATCAACGATCTGCCCGGGCCGCCATTCGCCGGCCGACTTGAGCAGCTGCAGGAAGGATCCGTGGGCGATCGTGAGGACTTCGCAGAGGAGCCCCGAAAAACCTCCAACCCTGGACTCGGACCCATAGACCCCCGTTCCTTTCATGAACTGCTTCGTCAGCAGGATCTGATCGCGCAGCTGGGGGCCCATCTTCTTCCTGATGTAGGCCGTGTGGAACCTGGTCCTGTCCACTGCGGACTTGAGCCTTGTTGTGGACGTTATCAGGAACGCTCCGACAACATCGACCTTGAAGTTCAGCCCCTCGTGATCGAGGAACACCCTCACATAGGGATGCTCTGCATAGGCAATCTGGTACCTTGCTTGCCGGCCCTCCGCCCACTTCCTGCCTAGGTCCAAGGTGGCTTGTTCCATCTTCTCCCTGGGGGTCTCCGGCGGGTAGAAGACGAAGACGTCGATGTCGTGCTGTTTCTCGAGGTAGGTTCCCTTGGCCACGGACCCCTCGACCTCCACAAGGCATCCTGGAGACAGCTTTTCCACAATTGCTTCTATCTCCGAGACGAGCATTCGGCCCAGCGATTCTACGGTCGCCTGGGTCTTGGGCGTGGGCCTAATCCTTCTCAGGACACCCGAGAGGAGGGCGTCATAGGCCACCAGCTTCATCCCTCCGAAGGCCCGACCCGGAGAAGATCGGAGTAGATAGGCCCCTGGGGGGTGAGGACCGACTTCTTCAGCACCAAGCTGTTGACGAGCATGGATCCGATGTCGATCTGACGCATTCTCTCCAGATACTGGGTCAGGCCGGGATTGGCTCTTCCCGTGCGGCTCCTAGCAAGCGTGAGGTGGGGGACGTAGCTTCTTTCCTTAGCGAAGCCGAGCTCGTGGAGGCGCTCGTCAAGCAGCCTAGCAAGCGCGACCATCCTGTCCCCCTCGCTCGATGATCCAATCCAGACAACCCTGGGCCTCCTTGCGTTTGGGAATGCGCCGAACCCGCATATGCTCATCTCGAACCCAAGCATCCCCTGGACCGACCTCATGCAGTCGCCGATCGGCTGGATCATCTCGGGCGATATCTCACCCAGGAACTTCAGGGTGAAGTGAAGGTTCTCCTTCCTCACGACGCGCAGATCCCCGAGCCCTGCAAGATCCCGCAGCAGTGGCTCGATCTTGGCCACCAGCTCCTGCGGGGACTCGACTGCTATGAACGACCTGATGCTTTCCTTCATCTACGCCACCTGCATCGCCTTTTGCTCCAGGGCCCTAACGAGCGCCCTTCCGTTGGGCGTCAGGGTATAGGTATCGCCCTCCTTCTGGATCATGCCTGCGGCAAGGAGGATCTTCAACTGCCTGTCCACGTTCGGTTCCGCTATCTCCAGCTCGTCGCGTATCTCCCCGAACCTCTTGCTCTCCCTGCACAGGAGCATGATCCTCCATCGCTGTTGGGTGAGGCCGGTCTCGGGCATCTCCTTGAGCTGGAGGGACTCTAGGATCGAGGCCATCTCCCTGCCCCACTTGGTGAGGTTGAACTCGGCCGTATAGCGTCCGTCCATCTCCCTTGGCGTCCGCAGTATGAAGCCCAATTCCTCCATTCTCCTGAGGCACTTGGAGAGGGTATCCCTGTGGCATAGGTCCTCGGAGTCAAGCTCGCTCCTCGTCTTGAAGGAATCCCTCAGCGACAGGAGGAGGTGAATCTCGGCCCTTGATAGCATCAAGCAGCCCGGTCCCCGACACCGCCTCTTTAAAAGCGCAGTTTTATATATCTTGCTACTTATTTCCGAATCGACATACATCGAAATTCTCGTAAGCCGGGAGGCCGTTGAAGGTAAGGACATCCCACGACACAATCGAGCCCTTCGATAGGAACAAGATAGTGATCGCGCTTGTCAACGAGGCCAATGCGCCCCTCCGCGTGGCGGAGAAGATAGCCGCCGAAGTGGAGGGCTACCTTGGCAGGATCGACATCTCGCCCACGACCACCATGATCCGCGAGCTGGTGAATGCGAAGCTGATAGAGTACGGCTTTGACGACATCGCGGCCAAGCATCAGAGGCTCGGCCTTCCGGTCTACGACGTTCAGAGGATCCTTTCCAAGGGAGACAGGATGGACACGAGCACCCAGTTCAACCCGGAATCGATCCACAAGTACATGGGCGATCTGATAGCGAGGGAGTATGCCCTGTCCAGCGTCATCCCCAACGAGATTGCAGACGCCCACCGACGCGGGGTCATTCACATCCACGATCTTGAGTACTTCGTGACCCGCCCCTACTGCTTCGTTCATGACCTGAGGGAGATCCTGATGCAGGGGTTGAGGGTAGATGGGTCCGGGAAGGACACTGCCGTGGCCGGGCCGGCCAGACACGGCGAGGTGGCCATATTCCACGCCGCCAAGACCCTTGCCGCATCCCAGGTCTTCTGGTCGGGCGGACAGTCGTACAATCTTTTCAACGTCTTCATGGCTCCCTACCTGGAGGACAGGAACGAGAAGGGAATCGCGCAGCTTTGCCAGATGTTCATCTACGAGATGAGCCAGCAGTATGTGGCCCGGGGGGGCCAGATGGTACTGAGTTCTGTCTCACTCTACCCGGGCGTTCCCGAGGACCTGGCTGACGTTGAGGCGGTCAAACCCGGGGGATCGCTGGGGCCCGAGACGTACTCCGACTACACGGAAGGATCGGTCGCCATCTTTCGAGCCATGATCGATGTTCTGCTGAAGGGAGACTTCAGCGGAAAGCCGTTCCCGTTCCCCCAGGTCGAGATCAAGCTCGACCCAAAGATGGTGAACAAGGCTCGGGATGAGTATCTGTCGGCGTGTGAGCTTGCCGCAAGATTCGGATCGCCCAGGTTCCTCAACATGTTCAGGAAGGACATCCTTCCCTGGCACTGTTCGGTGGAATCATTGCTGGTCGTGGACGGCTCCGGGGAACAGCCGGCAAGCCTCAGGGGCGGTGTGCTCCAGGAGGTCACGATCAACCTCCCCAACGTTGCCTACGAATCGCGCGGGAGGGAGAGCAGGATGCATGACCTGATTCTGGAGAGAATGGCGCTGGCAAAGTCGGTGCTCATGCTCAAGAAGGACCTGATGGAGTCGAGGATGAAGGAAGGCTCGTTGGGCTTTGCTGCACAGAGGATTGGCCAAACCAGACGGCTCGAGATCGACAGGCAGCAGATGCTCTTTGGAATCGTCGGCATGAACGAAGCGGTGAAGTCCATGACGGGGTCAGAACTGCACGAGTCAGACGAGGCATCCAGCCTTGCCTTGGAGATCCTTCACACGATGGCCGACTTCGCATCCGAGTGCTCGAAGGAGACGGGCATGATGTTTGCCATCTGCCAGTCGCCGTCACTTGAGGCTGGCAACAGGCTGGCGCGCATCGATCGTCGGGAGTTCAGGCGACGGTTCGTCGGAGAAGGTGAGGTCTCCGATGGGTCGGTCTTCTACACGGACGGGGCGCAGGTTCGCGCGTCGGCAGACATTCCACTTGAGGAGAGGCTCGATGTTGAGGCCCGTTTCCATCCACTGCTTGGGGGCGGGGCGGCCTTCAACGTCTGGCTGGCTGATGTCCCGGAGCCTGAGGTCGTGTGGAAGCAGGCGCTTCGGATGGCAGAGACTGGGGTCGGGCTCTTCGGCTTCACCCAGGACCTGACCCTGTGCATGGCGTGCGGCGCCGCATCACCCGGGCTGTCGTACGCATGCAGGTCGTGTCGTTCAGAGGAAGTTGACTGGATTTCAAGGGTCGGGGGCGAGGTGAGCAGGGTCGGCATCCGCGATGAGATCGGTGGCTGGAACGCCGGCTCACGGAGACAACTCTTAAACAGGAAGCGTTACAGAATCTGAAGGAGGCAAAGTGCGATGCCGGTTCAGGTGATGCTTTTCACGAGGAAGGATTGCCCAAACTGCCCGCAAGCAAAGAAGCTGCTAAGGGAACTGGCCCAGGAGATGGCCGATGAGGTCAAGCTGGAGGAGTACGATCTGGACAGGGAAGAGGATTTTCTGACCGCTCTGCAGAACCAGGTGAGGTCAACCCCTGCTGTTGTGGTTGACGGGGTGCTTGTTGCGGCTGGGCGTCGCTTGGCAAGGGAGGAAATTGTCAAGGCAATTCAGGGGACGAAGGCAGCTGGCCGACGAACGGAAATGTAGGCATTTCGGCAGTTGTGAAGCGAAATCAATCCGAATCGTTATCGCTTGGGCGATAGCAAATCGCAATATATTTATAAGTCCGGTCAGCAGCGACGCTACCGGTGGGTTCTAATGGCCTACTCGTATGTTTCGAAGGGCAAGACCTACTATCTGTTCAAGAAGGGCCGGATATTCTACTTCACCGGCGACGAGGCAGCGGCCAAGAAGAAGGGCGGCATCCCTGTTGACAAAGTCCCGCCTGGACTGAAGGTCATCGTCAACAAGAAGACAGGTCTTCCCATTCTGAAGAAAGCTTAGTCAAACCTTTCCCCGTTCCATTTCGCCGCGGGTTCCGTGTCTGTGCTAAATGCATTTTTATACGCCCGCGGTTCTTTCCCACCGCCTGGGAAGGATCGTGATGATTCGCTCTTGCGAGTACATGAGACAGAAGGGATACCAGAGGCTGACCTACTGCACCCTCACGAACCAGTACGTTGACAACTGCAGCAAGCGTGAGTGCGAGGCATACAAGAAATCCAAGGGAATCACCGAGGTAAAGAAGATATCCATCTGAGTTGAGCGAAGTTCCCGCGGGCCGTCGCTTGAGCATGGTAGTG
>Ga0172365_10001482_pt1 | contig 16999 bp, 13 predicted proteins | sample LakKivSesite48cm_FD_114535 | JGI IMG/M metagenome (GOLD analysis project Ga0172365, IMG submission 114535) | Sediment microbial communities from Lake Kivu, Rwanda - Sediment site 48cm | ecosystem: Environmental > Aquatic > Freshwater > Lake > Sediment | place: Rwanda: Western Province, Lake... | reverse complement strand
TGGTTCTCTTAAGAGCCTGGGTATCAACTTAAAATTGCATGATATAAGGTTTGTTGAGGATGATTGGCAATCTCCAACTATAGGTGCTGTGGGTCTGGGCTGGGAGGTATGGGCTGATGGAATGGAAATAACCCAATTTACTTACTTCCAGCAGATGGGTGGTTTTATACTGAAGCCTGTCTCAGCAGAAATAACCTACGGTCTGGAGCGAATTGCTATGTATTTGCAGGACAAGGATAGTTTCTGGGATCTAAAATGGTCTGACGGGATCACCTACGGGGAATTACATCTTGAATCTGAGAAACAGTGGTCAGTTTACAATTTTGATGTAGCCAGTGTAGATATGCTCCTGGCTCTATTTGAAAAATATGAAAAGGAATTCAAGAAAGTTATAGACAAGGGACTTATCTTTGTAGGATGCGAATATGTAATTAAGTGTTCACATATTTTTAATTTGCTGGATGCAAGAGAGGCAATAAGCGTAGCAGAGAGAACTTCTTATATTGCCAGAGTTAGAAATCTTGCCAAAATTTTATGTTCTGCCTATCTTAAGCAGAGAGATGAAATGGGATACCCACTACTTAAAAAGGAACAGAGAATACCTGCTGCTAAAAAGGAATAGAAAATAATTATGAGAAAAAATTTAATTTTTGAGATTGGAACTGAAGAACTTCCTCCTTCATGTACTGGAGAAGGAGTTAGCGGGCTTAAGGAAATTCTTGAAAATAAACTGTCTGAAAATAGATTAGAATTTGAAGATATTCAAACTTACAGTTCGCCAAGAAGGCTGGTTGCTGTAGTAAAAGGATTAAGTGAGCTTCAAAATTCTAAAGAGAGGACAGTTTCCGGGCCTACCCTGAAGGTTGCATTTGATAAGGATGGCAATACTACCAGGGCTGCAGAAGGATTTGCCAGGAGTTTGAATCTGGAAGTTTCTGATCTGGAGGAAATCGAAGTTGAGGGCAAAGGTGTATATCTGGGGAAAAGGATTATAGAAGAAGGAAAAAAAGCTGTAGATGTCCTGCCAGATATATTAAAGGACTCTATACTCTCTCTTGCCTTCAGCAAGCAGATGACCTGGGCAGGCTATGATATTAAATTTGCTCGTCCTATAAGATGGATACTTGCTTTATATGATAATGAGGTAATAAAATTTAGTCTCGAAAATTTAAATTCCGCAAATATTACTTTTGGACACCGCACACTAAGTCCCGGACCCATTAACATAAAAGATGCTGACAGCTATTTTAAACTGCTCCAGGATAAGGGGAAAGTAATAGCTGACGCTGGAAAAAGAAAAGAATTAATATTGAATCAGGTCAATCAACTGGAAGAAAAAGTATGGAAAGGTAATTATAAGGTTGTTTTGGATGGAAACTTACTAAATGATGTGGTGAATATGGTCGAGATACCAAATGTTGTTATAGGTAACTTCCCTGAAGAGTTTCTATACATTCCAAAAGACTTACTTGTAGAAGCAATACAGTACCACCAGAAATATTTTGCAGTTTTAGATAAATCGGGTAATGTCAGCACCAAATTTTTGATTATACAGAATGGAATAAAAGATAATGGTGGAATAAAGAAGGGTAATGAAAGAGTACTGAAAGCTAGGTTGAGCGATGCCGCATTTTTTTATGAAGAGGACAGGAGACACAATTTCAGCTACTGGGCTGATAAACTAAAGGGAGTGATTTTCTTTTCAAATCTTGGCAGCATGCATGATAAAGCTTTAAGGCTTAAAAAGGTCAGCGCCTATATTGCCGGGTTATTGGGGGGTAGCAGGCTTCACGAAAAAGATGATATCTCTACTAATTTAGCTAAAGCAAGTACGCTTTGCAAATGTGACCTGGTTACCAATATGGTAGTGGAATTTCCAGCGCTTCAGGGGGTAGTTGGCCGTCAGTATGCCAGAGAGAAGGGCGAAAAGAGCGAGGTGTCGGATGCAATTTATGAACACTACCTTCCCAGGTTTGCCGCTGATATTCTTCCGACTGCGGATGTAGGCCTGATATTATCTATTGCTGATAAAATTGATACTATAACCGGGATGTTTCTGGTGGGAAAGATACCTTCCGGTTCTGAAGATCCTTTTGCATTAAGGAGAAAAGCTTCTGGTATTGTACTTTCAATACTTAAAGGAAAATATGATTTTGATCTGACCGGTTTAATAAGTTACAATCAGAACCTCTACCAAAAATCTTTTGATTTTAGGGGTATAAGTGATTTGAAGATTAGTACCGGGGTTAAAGATTTTATTATTGCAAGATACAGGTTCTTGCTGGAGAAAAAAGATAAGAGATTGGATATTTTAGAATCAATTCTAGGGTCAGGATGCTGCTCTATTTTAGATATCGATTTAAGATATAAGGCCATAGAAGAATTTATCGAAAGTGAAGATATAAAAAAGATTTCATATCCTATGATTAGATGTAAAAATATAATAGATAAAAAAGAATTTGGGGAAGTTGATGTGGAACTCCTGGAGGAAGAATATGAAAAAAGATTATTTTTGTCTCTTAATAGTAAGGAAAAAGCAATAAAGGACCTTATGTGCAAAAAAGATTACTCTGCAGTTCTTGCTGAACTTTATGGATTTGGAGAAATTGTGGATTTGTTTTTTGATAAAGTTCTGGTTATGGACAAAGACAAAAAAGTAAGATCCAATAGGATTAATTTAATTAAAAAAGCAGTTGACCTTTACTTACTGCTGGCAGATTTTTCAAGATTGACCATAGAGGGGTAATAGTAGGATATAGAAACCTTTTTAAAACATTTTGCTCTTATTTTTTTTTAATTTTTTTGGTATCATAATTCGATTTAATTTTTTACAAATACAAAATAGAATTAGTAATTTAATAGGAGAGAGGAATTAGTAGAAAATGGCTTTAAAAAAATATGTATATTTTTTCGGTGAAGGTAAAAGAGAGATGAAAAAACTTCTGGGAGGAAAGGGTGCGGATCTCTCAGAGATGACCAATATGGGTTTACCTGTACCCTATGGTTTTACCATAACCACAGAAGTTTGTAACCTATTTTATGACCTGGGTAAAAGGTACCCTGAAGGTCTGGAAGATCAAATTGAGGAAAATTTAAAAAAATTAGAAGAAAAAATGGGGATGGGTTTTGGAGATGAGAAAAATCCACTCCTGGTTTCTGTTAGATCTGGAGCAGCTATTTCTATGCCTGGTATGATGGACACTGTACTAAACCTGGGTTTAAATGACAAAACCATAATAGCCTTAATAAAAAAGACAAAAAATGAAAGATTTGGCTGGGATTCTTATAGAAGATTTGTTCAGATGTTTGGCAATGTGGTAATGGATGTAGAACATAATAGGTTTGAGGAAGCGCTTCAATCAAAAAAAGATAAGAAAAATGTAAAGTTTGACACTGAGCTAACTGCGGAAGACCTGAAGGAACTTGTAGAAGATTATAAAAAAATAATCAAAGAGGCTAAAGGAAAAAGCTTTCCTCAGGATCCCAGAGAACAGTTAAAAATGTCCATTAATGCAGTATTTGGTTCCTGGAATAACAAAAGAGCCATATCTTACAGGAATCTTCATGATATTCCCCACAATATTGGTACCGCAGCAAATGTGCAGGCTATGGTTTTCGGAAATATGGGCCAGGATTCAGGAACTGGCGTAGCTTTCACCAGAAATCCAGCAACAGGTGAGGATAAGTTTTATGGCGAGTATCTGATGAATGCTCAGGGTGAAGATGTTGTTGCGGGAATAAGAACCCCAAAGCATATTTCTGATTTGAAAGAAGAAATGCCTGAAATATACAAGCAGTTGATTGATATACGAAAGAAATTAGAGGAACATTACAAAGATATGCAGGACGTTGAATTCACCATTCAGGAAGGAAAATTGTATATGCTTCAGACCAGAACCGGTAAAAGAACAGCAGCTGCAGCACTTCAAATTGCAGTTGATATGGTGGAACAGGGATATATAGATAAGAAGACTGCTGTAACCAGAGTAGAGCCTCAAATGCTTGATCAATTACTACATAAACAGCTGGATAAAAAAGCTAAAAAGAATGCGGAATTACTTACCAGAGGGTTACCGGCATCACCCGGAGCGGCATTGGGTAAGGTGGTTTTTGACGCAGACACAGCTGTAAAGGAAGCCAAGAGTGAAAATGTGGTTCTGGTAAGAACAGAGACATCTCCTGAAGATATTCAGGGTATGGCAGTAGCTCAGGGAATTTTAACTGCAAGAGGAGGAATGACTTCACACGCCGCTGTTGTTGCGAGAGGTATGGGTAAGTGCTGTGTTGCTGGCGCAGAAAGTATTAAAGTATTTGAGGATAAACAATATTTTGAAGTAAATGGCAGCAGAATAAATAAAGGCGACTGGGTTACACTTGATGGTTCGACCGGGGAAGTATTTAAAGGTAAAATTCCGGTAGTAGATCCTGAGATAGGGAAAAATTTTAAAAAATTCATGAGCTGGGTTGATGATTATAAAAAAATTGGAGTAAGAGCAAATGCCGATACTCCTAATGATGCTAAAGTCGCTTTGAATTTTGGAGCAGAAGGCATCGGTCTTTGCAGGACAGAGCATATGTTCTTTGAAGCAGATAGAATAAAAACTGTGAGAAAGATGATAGTAGCCAACAGCAGGGAAGAAAGAGAGAAAGCTCTGGCAAAGCTTCTACCAATACAGAAGAAAGATTTTATGGAAATCTTTAAGGTAATGAATGACCTGCCTGTGACTATAAGGCTTTTAGATCCGCCCCTTCATGAGTTCTTACCTCATGAAGATGATGATGTCAGGGAAATAGCCGGAGAGCTGGGTTTGAAATTTGATGAACTAAAAGCAACTGTCAATTCCCTTCATGAAATGAATCCAATGCTGGGACACAGAGGATGCAGGCTTTCTATTACATATCCTGAGATTCTCGAAATGCAGGTCAGGGCTATATTTGAGGCAACTGTTGAGCTTGCCAAAGAGGGCTATAAAGTAAAACCCGAAGTAATGATTCCATTAGTTGGAGATGTAAAGGAGGTAAAGGTTTTAAAAGACCAGATTATTAAGATTGCTGATGGAATAATGAAGAAAGAAAATCTGAAATTTGATTATAAAGTTGGTACAATGATTGAGATTCCAAGAGCCTGTGTTACTGCTGATGAAATTGCTACAGAAGCTGAATTTTTTAGCTTTGGAACAAATGACTTGACCCAGATGGCTTATGGATTTTCAAGAGATGATTTCGGCAAGTTTCTTCCTGACTATATAGAAAAAGGAATTTTGGAAAAAGATCCATTTGCCACTCTAGACAGGAACGGTGTCGGCCAGTTAATAAAAATAGGTGTGGAAAAGGGAAGGAAAGCAAGAGAAAATTTAAAGATTGGTATCTGTGGTGAACATGGAGGTGACCCGAGTTCAGTAGAATTCTGTCATATGGTAGGGATGGATTATGTAAGCTGTTCACCATATAGGGTTCCGGTTGCCAGGCTGGCTGCTGCACATGCGGCAATAAAGGAAGAAGAACAAAAAATATATTAAAATTTCCTGAATATTTAGAAATAGCCTCTCTAATAAATAATATATTAGTGGTAAAATAAACATAAGTTTATTTCATTTATACAGTTAGAATAATTTGTTTTTTTGTTTCACGGAAGTTTTGCCACATATATTAATTATTATATTTTAGTGTTTAGAAGAGAAATGAGCAGAAGTTTAAAAGAGGGCGGAGTAGAGGAATTAAAATCTAAAGCGGATATTTATAGTGTTATCTCAAATTATGTGAAACTTAAAAAAACTGGCAGGAATTATACCGGACTCTGTCCTTTCCATAAGGAAAAAACTCCATCATTTACTGTTGATACTTCAAAGCAGCTTTATCATTGCTTTGGTTGCGGAGAAGGTGGCGATTTAATAAGCTTTATAGAGAAGATTGAAAATATGGAGTTTATAGAAGCTGTTGAATTTCTGGCAAAAAAGATTGGCTACAATTTAAAGTATAATTACAGTGGTTCTAAAGAGTCATCGAAATTAAAAAACAGGCTGGTAGAATTAAATGAGCTTGCTAAAAAGTATTTTAATTTCATACTTTTTAACAGCAAAAAGGGTTTGCCTTCCTTAAATTATTTAAAGAATAGAGGTTTTACCGAAGAGACGTTGAAGGAATTTGAAGTTGGGTTCAGCCTGGACAGCTGGGATAATTTTGCAAATTTTGCTAAAAAAAGAGAGTACAAGCCTGAAGAAGTGATAGAGTGCGGACTGGCTATTAAAAGCAATAGAGGTTCAGGTGAGATATATGACCGGTTCAGAGGCAGGATAATGTTTCCCATTGAAGATATAGTCGGGAAAACAATAGGTTTTGGAGGAAGAATTATCTCAACTATGAGTAAAACCGGCAGTCAGAAAGCAAAGTATATAAACTCCCCGGAGACCAGGCTTTATTCTAAAGGTAAAAATATATATAGAATTTTTCAGGCCAAAAATCATATTGTCAAAGAAGATGAAGTGCTTATAGTTGAAGGGTATACTGATGTAATGGCCCTGTATCAGTCCGGGATAAAAAATGTGGTTGCCAGTCTGGGCACTGCCCTTACTTCAGACCAGATAAAGCTTTTAGGGCGGTTTACAAAAAATATTGTGCTGGTTTTTGACAGTGATACAGCTGGTATGAATGCTTCCCTTAAGGGAATTGAAAGATTAAGAGAGTATAATGAGCGGCTTGATCTGTATTATGAAAATAATTTAAATATCAGGGTGGTGGTACTTGAAGAGGGATATGATCCTGCTGATTTTATATTTAAAAAGGGCAAAGGTATCTTTGCAGCAAAGATTGAAAATGCTGTAAGCATTATTGATTTTACAATTGATGCAATTATAAAAAAATATAATATAGGCAGTCTGGCCGGGAAACTGAAAGCGAGTGATCATCTCATAAGGTTTATTTCCACTCTTTCTTCAAGCATTATTCAAGGGGAGTGTATAAAGAGTGTGGCTGAAAAGTTAAATCTTGAGGAAAGCCTGCTTCTGGAAGAGATGTTAAAGAAAGAGTATGATCATAAAAATAGGACTGTACACTGGAATAAAGATTACGATATCGGGGAAAAAGAGACTGGAAGCGAAAATATCATTCCCTTAAAAAGAATAGAGGTAGAGGCATTAAAACTGATAATAAATGGGCTGGGAGACAAGATTGACGAACTTTTAAGTCTGGGTCCTGATTATTTTAGATTTGAGGATACCAGACAACTTTATCTGATTATAAGAGATGAGATTTCAAGAGCGAGAGAGGATAATAAAAAGGTAAACTTTCCTTTTAAAATTACGTCAGGGGCAATAGAAAATGAAGATGTGAAAAAATTATATAATTATATTTTATTTAGCGAGTCACATTTTAAGAACCAGAATATTAGTTTGATAAGTAACGAAATCATCAATAATTTAAAAGGAATCCGTATTTCTGAAGAAATTGAGAATATCAGGAAAAAGATGATAGAATATGAGAAAAATAAAAATGCGGGCAGTGCTGTAAAAAATGAAGAGGCAGCCAGTAAGTATGATGAACTGTACCGGAGATTAATAGAACTGGAAAAAGAGAAAATGAATTTGAGGATACTTTAAGTTTAGAGGTGAATTTAACATGAAGAGAGGATCAGAGTTCAAGTTAGAAGAAGTGAAAATGCTGATTAGTAAAGGTAAAGCTGATGGGCTTCTGACTACGGAAGAAATTGCTGAAACCCTTTCAGATATAGAACTGTCCAAAGAGCAAATTGAAAATATTTATGATGTCATTCAGAATCTGGGAATAGAGATTGTAAGTGAAGAAGATGATGATGATATTGATAGTAGAAGCCAGGGTAAAAAAAGTGAAGAGGAAATTTTTACTAAAAAACTGGATTTAACCATAAAATCTCCTACAAATGACCCGGTCAGGATGTATCTTAAAGAAATTGGAAAGGTAAGACTTTTGACCGCTTTTGAAGAAGTTCATCTTGCCAAGAAGATTGAAGCAGGCGATATGAAAGCTAAAAGGATGCTGGTCGAAGCTAATTTAAGGCTTGTGGTAAGCATTGCCAAAAAATATGTTGGCAGGGGAATGCTCTTTTTGGATTTGATACAGGAAGGCAATCTGGGACTTATAAGAGCGGTAGAGAAATTTGATTATAAAAAGGGTTATAAATTTTCTACCTATGCCACCTGGTGGATAAGGCAGGCCATAACCAGAGCTATAGCCGATCAGGCAAGGACTATAAGAATCCCTGTGCATATGGTAGAAACAATAAACAAATTAATAAGAACACAGAGGCAGCTTCTGCAGAAATTTGGAAGAGAGCCTACCCCGGAAGAGATTGCAAGGAAAATGAAATTTTCTGCGGAGAAGGTAAGAGAGGTCATGAAAATATCCCAGGAGCCGGTATCTCTTGAGACTCCTATAGGAGAAGAAGAGGATAGCCATCTGGGGGATTTCATAGAAGATTCGGAAGTTGAAACGCCTTCTGATGCTGCCTCTTTTACCATGCTCCAGGAACAGCTTCAAGAGGTTTTAAATACATTAAATGATAGGGAAAGAAAAGTTATCCAGCTGAGATTCGGACTGCAGGATGGTCACCCCAGAACACTGGAAGAAGTGGGCAGGGAATTTGGCGTTACCAGGGAAAGAATCAGACAGATAGAATCCAAGACTCTAGGAAAGCTGAGACATCCAAACAGGAGCGGAGTTTTAAGAGATTTTCTCGAGCATTAATAAAAGTTATAATTTATCCTGTAAGATATTTTAAAGCAGAGTTATTTAATTTTTATATTAATTTAGACCTTGGAATAAACTTCATATATACTATAATGGCATATCGTGCCATCGCTATTCCCCGATAGCTCAATGGTAGAGCATTCGGCTGTTAACCGAAGGGTTGTAGGTTCGAGTCCTACTCGGGGAGCCAACTGAGACATTATTCGAACCAAGATCAAGTGCCTCTAAATCCCCCTTAGAGTTATTCCATAATCTGCGTCTTCAGGCTCCAAATACGGAAAGGATGTAAAAGAGTTTAAGCTGCCTTGAATGGATGGCAGCACTTGTCTCCCACATACCGGAAAGGGGAGGCCAGAATATCGTTATTACGGATATTACAGCAATGCTACAAGGGGCAGGCTTAAAAAAGAAGAGGGCCAGCCGGAGTATCACATTATAGAAGATGATTCCCCCGGGGGACTGAACAGATCCTGGGCACGGCTCATACAGAAGATATATGAAGTGGATCCATTATTATGTCCCCGGTGCCAGGGAAAGATAAGAATAATAGCTTTTATTGAAGATTATAAGGTTGTAAAGAAGATTCTTGATTATCTTAGTATATATGAATCCCAAAGAAAAAGGCCCCCACCCAGGATAGAGCCTGGCCCTGACGAGTTTGATGATTATATTATAGATGACTATATAGATAGTGACCACGTATGCTGAAGCTTTTATAGGGTTGCAGGATACTTGCCTGCCATAAAATAGGTCTGCATATAATATATTCTAAAAGATTTCTTCTATTCTGCGCTTTTTCTAATCTGGTATTGTAACAGGCAGTTATCTTTGTATCCAATAATATCCGGTTATGTCGACTTTTGGGGGATTATAGGTTGGGGATCCAGAAGCAAATTCTTATAAGTTTATAAGTTTTATGGCAGCGAGGAAAGCCATCTGTGAGCAGTAACAACTAGTATATTATTGTTCTTATTCTTATAAATCTTTTTAATATTATCTTTTTTTACAAGCTGGACTGCAGGAATATTTAAAGTATCCTGGAAATTAATAATGCTTGCAGAAGGTTTATCATCAGATGATTTTGTTTCCAACATGAGCAGGGGATTATTATTTTTTGTTATAAGAAAATCTACTTCCTGCTTATCTTTATCCCTTAGATAATTTAATGCAAAATTTCCCCAACCATAATCCTTCCACATCTCTACAGCTCTTAATAATTCTAAAGCCACCAGGTTTTCAAAACGGGCGGATTCATTCTCAATGACTGGATAATTAAACAAATAGATCTTTTTCTCTTTAAGAATGCTTCTGGAAATTTTTTTAGTCCATGGAGAAATCCTGAAAGTAAGATAAAAAGAATCAAAAAGCAGCAGCCAGTTTTTAACTGTATCAAAAGCTACCTGTAGATCCATTGCAAGATTATTTATTGAAAAAGGACTCCCCACTCTTGAAGGTATGAGGGCAAAAAGTGTTTCTACCAGGTCAAGATTACGTATATCTGCAAATGCTGTCAGATCGTTCCGCACAATTTGCTGCCCATATGTCTGGGTCCATGCGGACCAGAAAGATTTTATACCCTTTATAAAGGGTTCGGGGAATCCGCTGAGTTCCCAGAGGTTATGGAAATTATCAGCTGTGTTTCTGGATATGATATCTTCAAAATCTTTTAGGGGATTTTTTAAAAAATCTTTAAAATCTGTTTTTGGTGATTCCAGCTCAGATAATGTAAATGGGAAAATATGGAACTTAAGATACCGGCCTGCAAGTGAATCCCCGGCTTTTCTCGAATATTCAAGACGTCCGCTTCCGGTGACAAGAAATTTATATTCCTTTTCAAATTGATCGTAAATGCCTTTAAGATAATTCTTCCAGTCCCTGTATTTGTGTATTTCATCAAGGATAACAAGGGGTTTTGATGAAATGCTACTTCTTGGTATTTTTGAAAAAAATACAGGATCGTTTATAAGTTTTCTCTTGTCGGCATCTATATCCCAGTTGAAGTAAACAACATCCTGGAAATCCTTTGCGGCAATATCCCGGGCAAAAGTAGTCTTGCCGGACTGACGGGGCCCTGCAAGCAATATTAAGGACTTGTCGGGTAGCAGCTTATCCCAAATGTCTTTATAGATTGTTCTTTTATTCATGATAAAAGTTTAAACCATACTGGGAAAAAGTCAAGTAAATTTCCGAGTATACCTGAAACACAATACTGGCCTTCATCTACTTAGCTGGAGGATCCTGAAAGATTTGATGAATATATGCATATCCAAAGATTATCTTTCTGTCGGGATACAACAGAGTAATAAGATTTTATTGTTCTGTATTGGTTCTCATAATGACTATGACAATCTCTTAAAACAATAAGATCTACTGATAAGAAATTCTTTTGACCAACGAGAATCTCTTTTAAAGCCTAAGAAAATTTGATTGTTGGTAATTCCAGAAAAATCTAAATATTTATGTTATAAATATCGTCCAGTCCGGGGAGCCAATTAAAAGAAAAAGGCCTCCGCCCGGGATAACTACCCCGAATGAGTTTGATGATTATGCCCAAAATGACTATATAGACTGTGACCATGTGTGTTAGGATGATTATAGGGTTACAGGATATTAACCTGTCATAAAATAGGCCTTGATATTAGACTTTCTTTGTTATTTCTTCTATTTTATGTGTTTTGTGATCTGGTATTGTGACCTGTGGTTATTCTTATCTCCGATAATCTGTAGATATGTCGACTTTTAGAGGATTATAGGTTGGGGATCCAGCATTCTATAAGTATAAGTTATAAATCTTAAAAATAAAAGGCTGGTATGATAAAATATATAATCGATACTACAGGAAAGGAAAAATATGACAAAACTTTTAGAAAGAGCATTTAAAGAAGCATCCAAGCTTCCAGAAGTAGAACAGAACGCTTTGGCAAAATGGGTTATAGAGGAGCTGAAATCAGAAGATAGATGGGGAAAAGCTTTTGCAGAATCTGAAGATATACTTGATAGGCTTGCTGATGAGGCTCTTTTAGAACACAAAGATGGAAAAACAAAAATGATGGATATAGAGAAATTATGATATCAGCGACAAGCAGTCGTTTTTGGAAATGTTATAGAAAATTACCAAAGAATATAAGAAAAGAGGCGAAGAAGGCATACGTACAATTCAAAAAGAATCCATATTACCCAAGTCTTCACTTCAAACAGATACATTCTACCCGACCAATTTTCTCTATACGCATATCTAAAGACTATCGTGCAGTTGGTATACAACAGAATAACCAAATAATATGGTTCTGGATTGGTTCTCATAACGATTACGATAATCTCTTAAAACAAATAAGGTCTGCTGATAAATAAATTACCCTGAATATTTGTATCCTCTTTTAAATTTCAAATAATTTGATTGTTGATAATCCCGGAAAAATTTTAATATATTTTTATGTTATCAATATTGTCCAGTCCGGGGAGCCAATTTCAGGCTCTGGCTCTTCACCAAAAACCCAGGGGCAACCCTCTAATATCATAATTTCAGACGCTTTTTGAAGCCGTTAATCTAAATTACGTCTACTTTTAGCCATTTATAGTCTGGTGACCCAGAAGCAAATTCTTATGATAACATTAAATTTAAATTTACCAAAATATATGGTAATATAAACATAAATTATGGTAAAGGAGCAAAACCATGTTAGAACCTGTGCTGGGCAACAGCACCATAGAAAGAATTTTATTTACCCTTGAATCTTATGGGCAGGCATACCCTACAGGGTTATCAAAGATGTTTAATATTCCGGTAAATGGAATTCAGCAGCAACTGGAACGTCTGGAGAATGGTGGGGTAGTGGTTAGTTCAATGGTTGGCAGGACCAGGCTATATCAGTTTAATCCGAGATATCCCTTTTTGAAAGAACTGAGAGCATTGATTCAAAGAGCAATGGAATTTCTGTCTGAAAAAGAAATGCAGCAGTATTACAGGAGAAGAACAAGACCGAGGAAGAAAGGTAAGCCACTATGAGAATAGATTGGCAAAAGGTGGGGATTAAAAAACTTGCAGCAATAATCTCTGCTCATTTACATAAGAACGGCATTGAAGTTGTTCTGGTCGGCGGAGCCTGCGTTTCTATCTACTCGGATAATCAATACATGTCCTATGATATTGACTTGATTACCGATAGCCCCATCAGAAAAATAATTCCAGTGCTTGAGGAATTAGGATTTAAAAATACCAGAGGTCGCTTATTTGAACACCCTCAGTGTAAATTTTTAATAGATTTTTCTGCCCCTCCTGTATCAGTAGGAGATGAACCTATCTCTAAGTTTAATTATTTAAAAACACGCTTTGGTACAATCTGTTTATTAACCCCGACAGATTGTATTAAAGACAGGCTGGCTGCATATTTTTTCTGGAATGATCATCAATCTTTAGAACAGGCAGTTATGGTAGCAAAAAGGAACAAAATCCATTTACCTGAAATAAAAAAATGGGCTGAAAGGCAAGGCGAAATAGAAAAGTATGAGTTTTTCAAGAAAAAATGCAGGGAAGAAAGTTTTAATACTAAAGCAAAGTAATGGATATATAAAAAAACATTTAGGTTGCAAACAATTGAAATCTTTTCTAAAATTGATTAATCTAGATCTTTTTGTTATCAATATAATCCAATCCGGGGAGCCAATCCTATCAAATGTAAAAAGTTCTTTATTATTACCAATTACTTTTAAGTATAATAATTGTTATAATATCAAGCTATATAACATATAATTGCTACTTCCAAAGGTTTTAAGTAAAAAAGTTCTATTTTAGACATTAATTCTATGGAATTAGAACATAAAAAGTACTGGCTTCTTTTTTACGGATTAATAATTGGAGTCTCATTCGATATTTTTTTCTATGATAAGACACTGGGTATTTCTTATCTTGTTTTTATTGTTCTGATCCTACTGATATTTCTGGGAAGCTTCCGGGGCTCTTTAAGAAAATTAAATAATCTGATGTGGTTATTTATAGTTCCTATATTATTACTTACAGTAACTTTCTTCATCTACTCTAATCAAATACTTAGGATTTTAAACTACCTGATTGTTCCTATTCTAATAATAATGTTTAGTTCTTTGGTTACAGAGGTGAATAAATCAGATTGGTCGGATATAAGGTTTATAGGAGATATTGCAAAGAGGATTTTTGTGCCCTTTGGGTTTATACATAAACCATTTTTAACATTATTTAGGATAAATGTTTATGGAGGTAAAGACAGTAAAAGTAGAGTTCTTCCAAAAGTATTCCTGGGTATATTGATTTCAGTTCCAATTCTGGCAATTATTATATGGCTTCTCTCGTCTGCAGATATTGTATTTAAGAATCTTTTTTTAAATATCAATATTTCAAAAATAATAAAACACTTTTTTGTAATAATTACAGTTTCAGTTTATACGATTTGCTTTCTATGGGTTTTAATAAAAGCCTTTAATGAGAGACAAAGGTCTACATATGGCGAAATAAAATGGAAGTTATTTTTTGATCCTGTGATTTTATTGACTTTACTGGTTTTAATAAATGCAATTTACGCTGTATTCTCTATTATTCAGTTTGCTTATCTTTTTGGTGGAAGTTCTTTTGTTTTGCCTTCTTCTTACACTTATGCAGAATATGCAAGAAGAGGTTTTTTTGAACTGGTTATTGTATCAGTTATCAATTTTGGAATTCTACTTTTTGGTATAACATTTGTAAAAAAAGATAATAAAAGAATTTTCGCAGCTATTAAGGCTTTTCTTACCTTACTTGTAATTTTTACCTTTATTTTACTGGTATCAGCGTTTTATAGAATGTTGGTTTATGAGCAGGCATATGGATTTACATATCTCAGGATATTTGTTCAAACTTTTATGATAATGCTGTTTTTCTTGTTTATTATAAATATTATTTATATCTGGTATCCGAATCTCCCTATAATTAAATCTTATTTTATAATCTCACTTGCAATTTATATAATAATGAATTTTGCAAATGTGGATGTCATAATAGCAAAAAGTAACATCAATCGTTATTTTGAAACCGGACAAATTGATATGGTTTATTTAAAAGGTCTATCCTATGACGCTGTGCCTGAAATGCAGAGGCTTCTCATATCGGTTAAAAATTCATCGGACTCAGAAGAAAAACAAATTGCCGGGGAAATCATAGAATATTTTAATGAAAGAAAATTAGATCTTGAAGATCAAAAAAGCTGGCAGAGTTTTAACATTTCAAGATATAAAGCTGAAAAAATAATAGATAAATATATGGAATAATTTTTACTTAATGTATGAATATTCTTGCATAAGTAAATCTTCTTTACTGATAGGACTGAACTTCTTTATTCTATTATTTAATATACTTTTATAATTTCCACAGGCTGTCTACCATCTACTGTTTGCTCCACCGCCGCCTGAAGATCCGCCTCCAAAGCTTCTGGAACTGCTGGAACTACTGGAATGACTTGAACTGCTGCTGGATGAGGAAAAACTGCTAGAGCTCGTTCTAAAACTGGAAGATTTAAATAATCTTGAAATTGTTGAGGTCTTTTTTTCACAGAAACCTCAATATCTGCATTTTCTTTCAATTTCAACTCTTCCCGGGGATTCATAAGTTGGTTTTACAAGTATAGCCTGCTTTATCGACAAACCGATCTTATGGCATTTCGGGCATTTATGAGTTTTAATAAAGTATTTTTAAAATGTTACTCCAATAGCTCCTCCGATTATAAACCAGGGAAGAAGGACGATGAAAACTATAAGTATCTGACGAGTTTGATGATTATATCCGTGATGATTATATAGACTGCGACCATGTTTGTTAGGATGATTATAGAGTTGCAGGATACTATGCTGCTATAAAACTTGCTACTATAGGGTCTTTTTCTTATTTATTTTTCTGCTGTGCGTGTTTTCTGATACTGTATTGTGATCTACGGTATTTTTTAACTCCGATAACCTAAAATATGTCGACTTTTGGGTGATTATAGGCCGGTGATCCAGAAGGAAATTCTTATAAATTTACCGGCGGCATTGACAATTATCATAATATATATAATATTATATCTAATAATATATATTATATATAATAATTAACCCCAAAATCTAAATTAATGATATAGATTTAAACATTTTAAACTTAAATTCTATAAAAGGTGAATGGAGGTACAGAAGGTGGCAAAAATATTATTATCAATTCCTGACGAAATACTGGAAAAAATAGATAGATACAAAAGCAGGAAAAAAATAAAAAGAAACCAGTTCTTTATTGATGCTGTTGAAAATTATTTTATTTCTTTATGGGAAGAGGAATATATGGAAAGAAAGAAAAAAGCAGTAGAAAGTATGAAGAAAACCAGTGAAAAAATAATGGCTCTGGGAATAAAAGACTGGGATCCTGCCGCGGAAATCAGAAAATTCAGGGATACTCATGCAGACGAATTGTTAAAGAGGTGGAAGGAAGAATAGAATGGATAATTATTCATATTTCAATGATAAAGAAGCAAATTATACTGAATATTTGATAAAAGAGGCAATAAAAAAAAGATATGTACTGGATACATCTGTTGTAGCAAAATGGTACTATAAAAAAAATGAAAGCGATCTTGAAAATGCATCGATTATTTATAATCTTTTAAAATCAGAAAATAATATTTTTTTTGCGCCCGACCTGCTTATTTATGAATTGTTAAATATTTACAGGACAAAGGCAGAGCTGGACAATGAAAAAATAAATAGGATTATCCTGGAACTCTATGATTTGATAGTTATACTGGGAGTCAGTAAAAATATATTTTTAAAAGCATTCTTAAATTCAAGAAACTTAAATATTTCTTTCTATGACAGTATTTACCTGGCATTATCCAAAGATCTTGATGCCATACTGGTAACTGCAGACAAAAAATTATCCGAATCAGCAAAAGAAACAGGCAGGAGTGTTTTAATGCTTTCCGATTTTTTAAAATGATTTATTCAAATAAAGCCAGGATTTTATATGTCCCGGATGTGGATGAGATATGAGGAAGGCTGCTTTACTCAAAGATTATAGTCTTACTATCTTTATGATTTTTTATGATCTGACAGCTTAATAGCAGCAATAACCAGCCGGTGGTTGATCCTCATGCCGGTTATATACCTTCTATAAACTTATTCTTCATATAACATTTTGTAGAAATTATAATTGCCGATCACTTTTTTTACATATTCTCTTGTCTCGTCTTTAGTGATGCTTTCTATGAATTCATCAATATCCATATTCCCTCTTCTGGACACTATGTCT
>Ga0172365_10001480_pt1 | contig 17001 bp, 18 predicted proteins | sample LakKivSesite48cm_FD_114535 | JGI IMG/M metagenome (GOLD analysis project Ga0172365, IMG submission 114535) | Sediment microbial communities from Lake Kivu, Rwanda - Sediment site 48cm | ecosystem: Environmental > Aquatic > Freshwater > Lake > Sediment | place: Rwanda: Western Province, Lake... | reverse complement strand
TTGCAGACCCCCGGTTTCCAAGTGATAAAGTCCCTTATCCGCCAAATCCCAAAACTGATTCCAAAAATCCCAATTAAAATCCGGATTAAAGAAACATTCTTCATTACCAAAAAGATATTTAGCCAAGCAGCCATAAAAAGGAAATACAAAAGCCCTTCAGCAAAAATAAACGTTCCCCCAACCAGAGCTATTTTTTTCCGAGACCTTAGCGATAAAAGCAGGGAAATTAAAATAATCAAAACCCACATTGCGCAGGGATTAAATCCATCCAAAGTTCCCAAAACAATAGTCAAAGCAGGTAAAGATAATTTTGCAATATCTATTTCGCCGAAAATGGGAATTTTAATTTTTTGGGGAAGAGGTGCTGTTGTACCCAAACATTCTCTTATACAGCTTTCGATTTCAGCTCCGATTTGTTCATTAAAACCAATGAAATATTTTGTTGGGGTAAGGGTTACTGGTACATATCCTCTTTCTTTTTCTGGAACTTTGTATTTTTCGTAAAAGTCATTTAAAATTTTTTGATTTTCTACATTAGAAATAACTTCGTATTCTTTTATTTCAATCTCCGGATATTTATTCTTTAACTCCTTCAGAAATTCATGTTCTTTCGCACAATGAGGACAAATCGCACTATAGAAAAAATTAATTTCAATCGGATTTTGCTGTGCTAAGGCAAAATTAACCCTGATTCCCAGGACTAAAAAAACAATTAAGAACAATATCCAAAAACTTTTTTTCATTAAAGACATTTTAACAAATTATTCCTCCTCCTAAAAGCTCCTCGCCTCGATAAAAAACGACTGATTGGCCGGGAGTGATGGCTCTTTGAGGTTTATCGAATTTTAAAATATAGAATTTTGAATTTTGAATTTTGACCATTGTGGCTGTGGCAGCTTTATGAAGATATCGTATTTTTACCCGAACCTTTAGGGGGAGCTTTAGCATTTTTCCCGAAATCCAATTTACATTTTTAGCTAATAGCTCTTTTTTATATAAATCCTTTTCATTTTTGGTCACAATTAAAAGATTCTTTTTTAAATTTTTATCTAAAACAAAATAGGGACCGCCGGGAAGCCCAATTCCTTTTCTTTGCCCAATAGTATAAAACCAGAGTCCCAGATGTCGGCCAATAATTTTATTTACCCCGTAGTGAACTTGTTCTACTACGGGGCCTGGTTTTGATTTAAGATATTTACTTAAAAAATCATTAATAGTGGTTTTGATAAAACAAATCTCAACTGATTTTGCCGCTCTTAGAACCGGCAACTTAAACTTTCTTGCCAAATTTTCAACGTCTTTTCTGGTATAATCTCCTATCGGAAATAAAATTCGTCTTAGTTTCTCTTGATTTAACATCCACAAAAAATAAGACTGGTCTTTATTTTTATCTTTGGCTTTCAATAATTTATATTCTATTTTCTGTTTTCTATTTTCTATTTTCTGTTTTCTTGCATAATGACCGGTAGCTATGAAGTCAGCATCAAGCGCTAAAGCTTTTTTTAATAATAATCCAAATTTAATTTCTTTATTACAAACCACGCAAGGATTAGGAGTCACTCCTTTTCTGTAACCATCTAAAAAATAATCGATAATTCTTTTTTTAAATTCTTTTCTTAAATCTAAAACCAAAAACGGAATTTTTAAAATCTTAGCTATTTTCTTCGCTCTTTTTTCGCTTTCCCTGAATTTTGGCAAATCGGCTAATTTCATAAAAACACCGGTTAATTCAACTCCAGTTTTTTTCAAAAGAGCCGCAGCCACCGAACTATCTACCCCTCCTGATATGGCCATTATCGCTTTTTTATTTATTTTTTTCATTTACCGAAGCTTTAGCTGAGGTAGAGAGGAAGGAATCTTCTTCGACTTTTAAATATTTAAAAATCCACTAACAATTAAATCTATTGCTTCTGTTTCAGAAAGTCCCCTCATTCTCAGATAGGTTAGTTCCTCTTCGGAAATTTTTCCGATTGAAGCCTCGTGGGTAATTTGCGCGTCTTTATTTTGACAAACTATTTCGGGTATTAAGGAAATCTTAGCAGTTCTATCCAATAATAAGCCTCGGCAATCTAAATGCCCTTTGCTTGGCGCCTGAGCAAATATTTTGCTGATTGCTTCAATCTGGCTATTTTCTCTTCCGGCCAATCTCAATCTGGCTATTCCCTGAGAAGATTTTCCTTTTAAGAAAATAAGGTCTTGGATTCTTATATTAGAATTTAAACCATTAATGATGAAATTTAATTTAGAAGAAGAGTTCTCGTTGCTATAAATCGTTGTTTTTAATTGAAGATTTTCGGGCGGAAATAAATTTTGATAGGTGTAGAGCAATTGAGAGTTTCTTCCAAGAATAAACTCATAATCGGGAGAAACAAAATCTTTTTCTCCCCATTTATGAAAATGATTATATTCTAAAGAAACATTATCTTTAAGAATTAATTTGCCTTTTGCTCGATGTTTTCCGCACAGCTTATTCTCGGCTGCATTGCAAGTTACAATTGCTTTAGCTTTTATTCCTTTTTCAATAACTAATAAATTGTTTAAATTTTGGGAAATTTTTGGAGTGGCAATCGTAATGCAGGTGACTAAAGGAAAATCAACTTGTTTTTTTACCCAAATAAAATAGCCCTCTTTTGGTTTTTCTTCAAACCATTTCCTTGCCCAATCAAACTTTTCCCAAGCCCTGGGACTGGATAAAACAGTAATCCCCTTTACTTCAAAAATGTTTCTTACCTTATGGTCAACCTGCCAGTAATTTGCACTTTTTACATTTTTCATAGCCATATTTTTTAATAATCTTTAAAACTTTTTTATAATCTTTTTCCTGGCAAATGATTTTCCCGTCAACCATTACGTTGGTAATGTTTGGTCTCAAAAAATTCAAAATTGCCCCCGAATGAGTGATTAGTAAAATCGAAACTTTTTTATTTACCAATTCCTTTTTGATTATTTTTGCCGCATTAGTCAGTCTTTTAATATCTAACCCAGAATCTATTTCATCGAAAATTACTAATTTTGGGCAAAGGCATATTACTTGTAATAGTTCAGCTATTTTTTTCTCCCCGCCTGAAAAATCAACATTAACTTCCCTCTCTAGTAAACTTTCACCGAGATACCGAGAACTGTGGGGCCCAGCCAAAGGCTGGGAGGGGGGCGGGAGGGTTGTAGTCTCGGCATTTTTTGAAATTTCTAAAAGCAGTTGCGAGAGCTTCAATCCTTTTATCGCTGGTGGCGATTGCCAAGCCATAGCAATTCCCAACTTCGCCCTTTTTTCTGGCGGGAATTTGGTAATATCCTTCGCCTCAAAAAAAATTTTTCCTCCAACTATTTTGTATTTTGGGTTTCCTAAGGTTGTATGAACTAAAGTTGATTTTCCTGAAGCATTGGGGCCAAGTAATGCCTGAATTTCCCCCTTTTTTATTTGAAAGTCTACCCCTTTTAATATTTCTTTCCCGTTTCCTTTAACTTTTAATTTTTTAATTTTTAATAAAGGTTTTCCCATAATTTTATTTTCTTTTAATTAAATTAGCTAAAGTTATGGAATTTAAAGTATTGTTAAGAGTTTTTTGAATTTTTTTCCAAAAATTTATTGTCAAACACTCTTTCTTCTTTGGACAAAAATATTTTTCTTTTTTGTTAATACATCTAACTAAAGAGACTTCTCCTTCTAAGACTCTTAATATCTCCCCCACTTTAATTTTCTCTGGAGATTTAGCTAAAAAATATCCGCCCCGAACTCCTTTTTTGGCTTTAATTAAGCCAATTTTTTCCAGTTTTCCAATTATTTTTTCCAAATAATCAAAAGAAATCCCTTCTTTTTCAGAGATCATTTTTAGAGGACAGATTTTACCTTTGTATTTAGCCAAATAAACCATTGCTCGCAAACCATATTGAGATTTTTTAGAGAATTTAATCATATAAAAAACCGACAATTTTAGTCGGTTTTATTTTAGCTGACATAGGGAACCGTGTCAAGACTTAGCCAGTTTAAGAATCTTTGGCATTAAATCTAATTGTTTTAATTTACCGAATTTTCCTTTCTGACAAGCTTTTTCTGAGAATTTTTGAACACCATTTTTGCCATCACCATAAATTAAAATTGGAATCGGGTTTAAACAATGTCTTTTAAGTAAAGAGCAAGTTGAATGGTCGGCAGTAACTACGATTAAAGTATTTTTTAAATTTAAAATTGGTTTTATATTTTTATCAATTTTTTCAATAAATTCTTTTTTGCCTTTGAAATTTCCATCTTCAGCTAAGTTGTCTGTTGCTTTAATATGCAGGAAGACAAAGTTATATTTTTTAAAAGTTCTTTTAGCGGAGGAAATTTTCCCTTTTAAATTGGTATTTGGCAGTCCGGTAGCCCCTTTAACTTTAATTAAATCCATTCCCAAAATCTTTCCTATTCCTTTATACAGGGCGCCGCCAGCAATACAAGCCGCTTTCAATCCGTATTTTTTCTTAAAGCTGGGCGTTTCTTTCATCTGGCCCGCTCCCCTAACTAACAAATAATTTGCGGGTGAATTAGTTTTTTTCAGAATTCGGTGGGCTGTTTCTAAATATTTATTTAAGGCACCAGCAGTAAATTTAGCTTGGGGGCTTTTATCTAATGGTAAAATTTTTTTGACTTTAGCTCCGACTCGATGAGGATCACCATCGGAAATCTTTGCCGATAAGTTCTTGGCTCGCAGAACAATCCCTGCCCTATGTCCGTAGGATTTTTTAATAATAAACTTTACTCCGTCAATCTGTTTTATTCTTGCCAAGGCATTAATCAAGGGTTGGGTTTGGCTGATTCTGCCGGCTCTTCTATCAATCACTTTTAAATTTTTGTCTACCGTACTGAAATTAGCCCTTAAAGCCACATCTCCTTTTTGTAAAGTTACACCAATACCAGTTAATTCATAAGGACCGCGGCCTAAATAATAAACTTTCGGGTCGTAGCCCAAGAGGGCCAAATGCGCAGTATCAGATGACGGATATTCTTGTCGAGAAAACAAAAAAGGGCTAACTAAGCCACTTACTCCCTTTTGAGTTAATTTGTCTAAATAAGGCGTTTTAGCTGCTTCCAAAGGTGTTCTGTTGCTAAATTGTTTAATTGGACTATCGCCCAAACCATCAATAACAATTAGTAATATTTTTTTCATTTTAAGTCTTCTTCAATTCTCAATAACCGATTATATTTTGCCACTCTTTCTCCTCTGGCCGGAGCACCAGCTTTTATAAAATCAGCACCGATACCTACCGATAGATCAGCTATAAAATCATCGCAGGTTTCTCCAGACCTGTGAGAAACCATAATTTTCCAACCATAAGATTTAGCTAATTTTGCCGCCTCAATCGTTTCAGTCACCGTCCCAATTTGATTCATCTTAATAATGACCGCATTACAGGCCTTCTTTTCCTCGGCCAGTTTTATTCTTTTGGGATTTGTCGCCAATAAATCATCTCCAATGATTAATAAATTTGCGTTCTTAAATTTGCAATTTGCAATTTTCCACACTTCCCAATCTTCTTCTGAAAAGGGATCCTCTAAAGCCAAAATTGGATATTTTTGAATTAAATCCGAATAATATTTAAGCAAACCTTCTCTACTAAAAGCTCCTATTCTCGTTTTATAAGTTCCTTTTGCGTAAAATTGAGATGCAGCCACATCCAAAATAATTTTAATTTTGTTTTGATAGCCAAGATTTTTTGCTGCTTCTAAAATGAGATTTAAGACTTCTTCGGGAACTCTTACTGGTGGAGCAAATCCTCCCTCATCTCCAACATTGATAGCTAAATCTACATATTTTGCTTTAATAATTTCTTTTAATTGATGATAGATTTCGGAAGCAATCTGTAAATTTTTAGAAAAAGTTTTTTGCTGAGGCGAAATCATAAACTCCTGGAAATCTAACTCATTTCCGGCATGAGCTCCTCCTTCAATTAATAAAACTGAAGGAATGGGTAGAGTTGGCCGAGAACTGTTCTCGGCAATTTGAGTAATATATTTCCAGAGAGAGAGATTTTTTGCGGCGGCACCGGCTCGGCAGACAGCCATTGAAACTGCTAAAATGGCGTTGGCTCCAAGCCTCGATTTATTTTCAGTTCCATCAAGATTTCGCAAAAAATTGTCGATCTCTTCTTGCTGAGTAGAATCTTTGTCTTTCAGTTTTGGAGCGATAATTTTATTAACGTTATTTACTGCGATTATCACTCCTTTTCCCTGATATCTTTTACCTCCATCTCTTAATTCCACTGCCTCATATTTTCCTTTAGAAACTCCCGAAGGAACTGATGCTAAAAATGAGCCCTTTTCAGTATTTACTTCAACTTCAACAGTCGGATTTCCCCTCGAATCTAAAATTTCTCTGGCTTTAATAGATTTAATGGTTCGACTTCGCTCACCATTAATCCTGAGCTTGCCGAATGGATTAATTTTAGAATTTTTCATGATTTAACGAACTGTCTTACGAGTTAAAACAAGTGTAATAAAAAGGGTAATACTAAAAATAATTATTCCTATATCTCTCAATATCGGATCTAATTTTAAAATATTAATAAGTAAAAATTCGAGAAGAGTAATTAGTGGCAAAGACAAAAGCACAATGCTTAATCCAAGAATTTTTCCTTTAACATACAAATCTTTGGATGTTTTAATTTGTGGAAAAAGAACAAAAATCAGGGGGATAAAAATAGTGGTAAATAAAAAAACCCTCAGAACAGAGGTAGCAAAAGAAATCATGCTAGATGGAAATCCCCAATTTATAGCTCTGCTCGGTTCAAGAAAGGGATTAAATGGAATAATTGCAGTCAAAATTGTTGCAATTAATCCTAAAATAAAAACTGGAATAAATGCAACCCAGGGGGAAATTCGAGGAAATTTAATATAAGCAAGAAGATAGGCCAGTATAGCAAGAGCAAAAGCTTGAATAAAAGCGGCAGCATCTAGTGTAATTTTTAAAAAAGCTGGGTTATTAGCAAAAAACAATCCTCCAATTACCTTAATAAATACAAATATTTCAATGATAACGGCAAAATAAAACCAGAGCTTAGAAATGGTGTCTTTTTCTTTTTTCCAATATTGGAAAAAACGATGGGCTAAATATCCTAAAACAAAGAATAAAATTAAATAACTAAACCCGGTAATAGAATAGGTCATATTAAAATTTTTGAAGATAGTTATAGGCAGATAAAGCAGCTTTTGCTCCTTCGCCAGCGGCAATAACTATTTGTTTATAAGGAACATCATCGATATCGCCGGCAGCAAAAAGGCCACGAATCCTTGTCTCCCCTGTTTTCGGATTGACAATTATTTCATCTTTTTCATTAAAATCAACTAAACCTTTTACAAAAGAGGTTGCTGGCTGAGAGCCAACCTCAACAAAAATTCCCTCAACCGGAAGGGTTATATTTTTCCTATTTTTTCTATCTTGATAAATTAATGAATTTACAAATTGATTACCTCCGATTCTTTTTAAAGCGGTATTGGTAATAATTTCAACTTTTTTAGTTTTTCTAACTCTTTCTTGGTTTATTTCGTCAGCTCCTACTTTCTTTCCGTATTCCAAAATATAAATTTTTTTAGCTATCAGACTTAAAAATATTGCTGCCTCAAAGCCGGCATTTCCTCCCCCAATTACTGCCACGGTTTTATTTGCAAATAGAGGAGCATCGCAGGTTGTACAGTAACTCACACCCTTTCCTATAAATTCTTTTTCTCCCGGAACTTCAAGAGGTCTTGGGTCAGCTCCGGAAGCAACAATCACTGCTTTGCTTTGAAATCGATTTTTGCTTTTTGTCTGGACAAAAAATTTCTCACCAATTTTTTTTAGTTTAGTCACTTCATCTCTTTCAATATCAATTTTCTGCTTTCTCAAATGTTTTTCGAGTTTTTGAATTAACTCCATTCCCGAAATTTCTTCAAATCCAGGGTAATTTTCAATCATTATTGCTTTTCTGGCAACCTGACCTCCAAAACTTTTAGTAATTAAAAGAGTGTTTAATTTTTGCCTGGCAGCGTAAATGCCGGCCGTAATTCCAGCTGGCCCGCCACCAATAATAATCAAATCGTAAATTTCCATAATTTAAAATTTTGGCAGCACATTAGGAATTTCCTCTATTAAATCAGTGGCGGTCATTGATTCTCCTAATTTTTTTCCTGCGAATTCTCCAGCCAGACCATTAATGAAAGCAGCAGCTTGGGCGGCGGTAAAAGGATCAATTCTCCTTGCGACTAAAGCTCCGGCGACTCCGGCAAGCGTGTCCCCCGTACCACCGACAATCATAAGAGGAGTACCGGTTTTATTCAAAGCCACTTCCTTTCCATCGGAAATTATATCAATTGCTCCTTTTAATAAAATTGTTGTTTGCAATCTGGCTGCTTCTTCTTGAACTGCTTTTATTTTTTCTTCATCCGACAATTTATAAATCTCTTTTCCTGTCAAAACAAAGAATTCGTAAGTGTGAGGGGTGACCAAAAATGGCTTTCCAGAGATAATCCCTGGTTTTTTCCCCAGGGCATGGATAGCATCGGCATCAATTACTACTGGCACTGAGACCTCCTCAAGATATTCCAGAATTGCATTTTGGGTTTCTTCAGTTCTTCCCATTCCGCCGCCAATGACAACGGCTGTCTTTCCATAAGAAACAGCTTTGGCTGATTCGGTCATTGAAATTAATGTTGCCAGATGTTTTCTTTCTAACCAATTTCCTTCCAAAGGATAGGCAGCCAAATTTGGTGAAAAAGAAGCAATAATATCAGCTGCCCTTTTTGGAGCAATCATTCTGACCATATCTACTCCTGATTTAAAAGCAGCCAGAGCTGAAAGGGCTGGCGAACCTGAATAAAAATCTGAACCACCAATGACAATTAATAATCCGAAATCATATTTTTTTGAATCTTTCGGCCTCTCTTTATAAATATTTTTTACAATATTTTTAGTTACTTCAAGCATGGTTTTAAAGCTTATTTAATATTTTGACCTTTACCCTATTTTACCATAAATCACCTTTTAATAAACAAGGGAACTATTTCTAGTCCCCTTCGATCTTGAAACTCCTTCTCTTAAAAAAGAGTCTCTTTTTCTTTCCTGAGTTCAGCTCGAGTTACCATTTCCCCAATAGCTATAGCTTCTAACTTAGCTGTGGCTTTTTTAATATCATTGAACACTGTCTCTGCTCTACCTGCCTGAGCATGGGTTTTAACTCGAGAAAGACGTTGAAATCCTGGTTCTTGAAGTCGTTGATAATAGGGATTAAACTTTGGAACCTTTTCGGTCAGGTGCTTCCAGATACCATAGGCTTCATTGGCGATCGGTAAAATATCCTTTTGCTCGAGGGGTTGACCGCTTACTAGTAGTTTTTGAAGTCTCTCGCCCAACTGGCCGAGGCGATTGTAACAATTCCGGAATCTCCTTTCAATCTTAGTCATTAACTCGCAGAGCTTTTCAGCCGCCCTAATTGAATTCGTAGCAATCTCGTAATCTCCGGCTCGCTCTTTAAGAAGATCAGTAATCACCTGGCTTGTTTGAGCTGTGACTTCCCAAAATTTTCCTTGTTGAGCTAACCTGATTTCTCCCGAAGCTTTTCTTCTTAGATAGGTTCGGCCTCGCTCGAGTATTTGAGAAATTTGGCCAAATTCACGTGATGCTCTTTCCATTAATTGAATATTAGGTCTTGGGCTTTTTAAAAAATCTTGCAAAAGAGTGTTGAGTCTGCCAGCATAATCCGTTAGTAACTGGGTATCTCCAGCCAAAAAGAATTTTTTTCTCGGCCTAGCAATCTTTTCAGCTGGAATATGCCTTCCCAACTGTCTTATGGCAGCGGGGAGGTCAACTACCTTCTCAACGATTTGAACAGTGAATTCTTCCCCCCTTCGAAAAACTCCTAATTCTTTCAGTTTTTCTTCGGAGAAATTCCTCCACTCTTCAATTTCCCAATCACTGGCTGGCCGCCATCTTTGATAAAGAACTTGACCGGGTTTATACTCAACCAATCCCCAATAGTCCCGCCAATACTCCTTTACGACCTTACCGTCAGAAATCACTTTGAATCTCTTTTTCCAATAAACCAAGATTGAAATTAGAGATAATGCCTCAATGACATTATATTCCGGGATTACCCTTGCTAATCCTTTCTTAATTGCCTCTTTTGTAAACTCAGTCCAATAAGCAGTTTCTCTTGCCATCTCATTCCTCCTTTGAAATTTCAGTTTTTAATTAACAGCAACTAATAAATTGTAGCATATTATAATTTATGTTACAATGAAAGCTGGAAATGATATGCCCCGTAGAGGAATTTCGAAATGGCATTATGCCTACGTTCTCCGAAGTCAAAAAGATAAAGATTTTTACGTTGGTTATACTCAAGATTTAAAAGAGAGATTACAGAGACATAATGCCAAAATTAATTTTTCAACAAAATCAAGACTACCTTAAAACCTCACAGGGGCATAGATTTTTAAAACTCAGATTAAGAAAATTTTTACATAAGAAAAATTAATTCGAAATTCTCCTACGGGGTATGAAAAATCAAAAAATAATCATTATTAGTTTGGGAGGTTCAATAATTATCCCTCGACCGGGGGAAATAAATATCCGATTTCTGAAAAAGTTTCGCAAATTAATTTTGAAATATATTAAAAGGGGCTATCGATTTGTCATTATTCCTGGGGGCGGTAAGGTTTGTCGGATTTATCAAAAAGCGGCTACTAAAATTACAAAAGTCCCCTCAGACGATATGGATTGGATAGGAATTCATACCACCAGATTAAATGCTCAGTTATTAAGGACAATTTTTAGGAAGGAAGATTGCCCAGTTGTTTTGGATAATCCTTTTAAAGAAGTGAAAAAAGAATTTTTAAAAAAACCAATAATTATTGCTTCGGGTTGGCGACCAGGCTGCTCAACTGATTACGATTCGGTTTTGCTGGCAAAAAGGTTTAAAGTAAAAGAAATTATCAATGCTGGAAATATTCCCTTTGCTTATAATAAAGACCCTTTCAAATATAAAAATACAAAAATAATTAAAAAAATTTCCTGGAAAAATTACCGAAAATTAATAGGTTCAAAATGGATTCCTGGGTTATCTACCCCATTTGATCCAATTGCTGCCAAACTTGCTCAAAAATTAAAAATCCGTGCCTTAATTATTAAAGGAACGGATATTAAAAATTTTGAGAAGGTTTTGCTTGGACTCCAACCCGCCCGCCACCCTCCCGCACGCGGGCCCCTAAAATTTAGAGGAACAGTTATTGACCCCTAATTAATTTTTTTCTTAAAAAAGCCGGTGTCTCCCAAAATTTTTCTTTTTCTAATATTTCTTTTTCCACTTTCTCTATTTCGCTTTTGATTTGAAGAGCGTTTTTCCTGATTTTTTCATCAACAGGTTTAATAATATCAGTCTTTGGAGTCTCGGTTTGAGATTTGGGAACCTCCTTTGGTTTTTTAGAAATTTTAATTTTTAATTTCTGTCGTAGCTTGTGAAGCTTCTTTTTAATTGGTTGAGAAGGAGGGGTTGGTGATTTGGGAATAATTTTTTTTCTTTTCCGCTTTAGGGGCCTACCCATAGTGGGACTCCAACCCTTCTTCTTTCTTCCCATCTTCGCTGGGCCCCTCGGGTGGTGGGATCGTAGTCTTTTTGGGCTGAAAATCTTCGTTAAACAGCCAGTAGCTAACAAAGTAGTTTTAATGAGGTTTTTGTATTTTGCTTCCCCGCCCCTGTGGTGGGTTTGGGAAATCCCGAAAATAATTTTTGCTTCTGGATTTGATAGTTCAGAAATGGTTTTTGAAATCTGACTAACCTCTTCCAGGTTAAGATTTTTTTCTCCGGCAATATTAAATAAAACTCCTTTCGCTCCTCGAATGGAATAAGGATACAAGGGTGAATTTAATACTTTTTCAATTGCAATTTTTCCTGATCCTTTCTTCTTTTGAACCCAGGCCGTATTCAAGAAAGCTAATCTCCCTCGGCCATATAAAATTGTTTTTAAATCAGCGAAATCAATATTAATCAAACCGGGCTGATAAATTACTTCTAATAATCCTTCCAAACTTTCTGATAAAGTTTTATTTATGGCTGAAAGGGCTCCCTTTAAAGGAGTGGCTTTGTCAATAATTTGGAAAATTCTTTCGTTGGGAATAAGAGTAATTGCGTTTAGTTTAGGTTTTAGCTTTTCTAAAGCGATTTTAGCAATCTCTATTTTCTTTTCCCCTTCAAATTTAAAGGGCAGAGTAAAAATTCCGTAGGTGAAATTACCAAGACTTCTGGAAATTTTGGCAAAAATCGGAGCTGCCCCGGAACTGGTTCCGCCACCCAGACAAGCAATTAAAATAACCAAGTCCTGTCCCTTCAATAAATTTTTTATTCTCTCTCGGTCATTTTGAGCAGCCATTTCTCCCAATTCTGGATTCATTCCAGTTCCTAAGCCGTGGGTAAAACTCTGACCAAATGGAAAACGTTCCACCTTTCTATTAACTTCTTTTAAAGCTCTGAGGTCGGTGTTAGCAGCTATAAAATTAGCTTTTTTTATTCCGGGAGCAATTTCAGAAATAACGGAGCACCCTCCCCCACCAATCCCAACCACCTTAATTTTAGTCTTTTTAATTTTTTCAACTTCAACCATTGGTAAATATTTTTTAGCCATTATTAAAGTATAGCTCAAAAAATTTCACTTGACAAATAATCCACAAAGACAGTGTCCTTCTTTTTCAATTTCTTCCCGATGCCATTGGCAAGGGCAAATTTTTGGTTTATCTTCCTCTGGATTTCCCGAAATTCTTCTACAGGGGCAGCATCGAAAGCCATATTTTTTCTCATTTTCTAACATTCCTTTAATTAACCTTTCCACTATTTCTATATTTGGGTTTAACTTAAATCCATTTTTCTCAGCATATTCTTGATAGGACTGAATTATTTTTTCAATATCTTCTTTATTTTTCTCTCCTTCCTTACTTTTAATACCTTCTAACATTTTATCTAATAGTTCTCTTACTACTGGCTCTGGTCTTGCTCCAATAAATCCACTGACTGACTTTCCACCGTTAAACAAAACCACAGTTGGAATTTGTTCAATCCCATATTTCTGAGCAGTAAGAGGAGCTGCCTCTAAGCTAACTTTAGCCAGAATAAATTTATCTTTATATTCCTCAGCTAATTTTTCTAAAATCGGGCTAAGAACAAGGCAGGGCGCACACCAGCTTGCCAAAAAGTCAACCACTACTGGTTTTTCAGCAGCTTGAATTTTCTTTTCAAAATTTTCATCAGTTAAAGTAAGCATTATTTTTTCTCCTTTATCTTTTCAATTGCTCCGTAAGGGCAAACACCTTCTCCGCCACATTTTTCAAGTTTTTCTTCGTCAATTACTTCGGCTTTACCATCCTCCTTTAACTCGGTCCCTCCAGGACAATTTGCAGTACAAACTCCACAACCTAAACATTTTTCTTTATTAACTTTGTAAGCCATATTATTCTGAAACTAATTTTACCCCGTAGAGCAACTTTGACTCGCTCCGCGATATGAGGTTTTCTTTTAGAAAACCTTGTCGAAGTTGTCATACGGGGTTTACTTTAGTAATTTTTGCGATTTCTGCGCTTAGCGCTCTTAAATGACCTTTATTTAATTTATGAATATCATTTTCTCCGCAAGCACCGGTAATCATTTTGATTTCCTCGGTGCAATTTTTAATAAAATTAGCAACATTTTGGGAAGCAGTTTCAATATTTAATTTTTTCCTCAATCCCGGATCCTGAGTTGCAATTCCATACGGACATTTCCCTAAATAACACAATCGACAATAAGTGCAACCCATAGCCACTAATAAAGAGGTGGCACAAAATACGGCATCGGCTCCCAGGGCCAGGGCTTTGGCAAAATCTCCTCCCTTATTTAATCCTCCTCCAATCCATAATTCTTGCCTTGCCCCAATTTTATCTAAGACTTCTCTGGCTTTAACCAAGGCAACTAAGGTAGGAATTCCAACCTCTCCCATCATTACTTCTGGGGCTGCTCCTGTTCCTCCTTCCATTCCATCAATAGCGATAATATCAGGGTCAGCCTGAACTGCTAACTTAATATCATTTTCAATATCTCCAGCCGCTAATTTAATTATGATGGGAACTCCGCCAGTTAATTCTCTTAGCCACTCTACTTTTTTCTTTAAATCTTCAATATTTTTAATATCTAAATGATAGGCCGGGGAATGAATATCCTTTCCCATTTCAACTTTTCTAATCTTGGCAATTTCTGCAGTGACTTTTGCTACCGGGAGTAAACCTCCTTGAGATGGTTTCGCGCCTTGTCCGATTTTAATTTCGATAACATCGGCTTTTTTAAAAACTTCATCTGTAATGCCAAATCTACCGGTGCTGTATTGAATTATAAGTCGTTTTGAAAACTCCCTTTCCTCTGGCAATATTCCTCCTTCACCGGTATTTTCTATTGTCCCGGCTATTGTCGAGGCTTTAGATAGGGCAATTTTGGCTTCTTTTGAAATTGCTCCGAAACTCATAGCTCCGATTATAACTGGGGTTTCAATTTCAATTGGTTTTTTACTAAATTTGCCCAGAACTGTTTTCGTGTTAATTTTTTCAAAATAGTAATCCACCGGCTTTTTTGCCAACTGAGCCGGAACAAAAACCAAATCATCAAAACTAATTTTACCCCATTTGTTAGATCTTCCCGAAGAAATGGGAACTTTTTTAACCCTCTCTTGAATTTCTCTAATCCAAGGGGCCCACCCCGACTTGTCGGGGTAGGAGGACGCGGTGGGTAGGTTGTAGTCTTGAGCCATAATTAAAATTATTTTACCAAAATTTTCTCCATTTGAAAATCCCGCGAGTCTCGCTCGCGGGTGAATGCTCCGAGGGACGGACGATGTTAGAACCTGTTTAGAGGGATTATTTCTCTAACATTTCTTTCAGTTTGTCTATAACTGCATGTTCCCAGAAACGCATCGCATACCATCCAATTAATAGTTTGCCAAAAATGCGAAAAATTGGATTTTTTAATTCAACATCATAAGTATAGTTAATTTTTGTTCCCTCTGAAATTTCTTCCATTAAAAATTCCTCATGCCCAGAAGTGCCTATATTGTTGTTATTGTCTGAAATGTATCCAAATGGTGGGCGTAATTGAGTCTCCATATGAACAGAAATTACCCGACCAAATGTTTTAGCCTTAGCTTCCATTGTAAGATTATTTCCATCTTTTTTAACAATGCGGAGTGATTGAGCCACAGCAGGAAAGTGTTTAGGCATATTTTCAAAATCACTCATTATCTTATAAACTTCTTCACGAGGAGCTTTAATAATCCATGTAGCTTTTAGATAAATTTTCTTCACTTACCAATTCTACCAAAAAACCGCCCCTTTTACGAGACGGCGGCGGCTCCGGGGCTTGGATTCGAACCAAGATTCATAGCTCCAGAGGCTATTTGCCTACCATTAGCAGACCCCGGAATATGTTAAACTTTTAGATACTTTCTGATGGCGAGGGTACTGGAAATTACTCCCAGCAAAATTCCAGTAGAAATTTGAATTAAAAATATTGTCCAAAAGTTTTTAGTAAAGAAATTAAAGATATTAAGGTCGGGAAAGAAAATTTCAATTTTGGGACCTAAAAACCAGCAAATTAAAGTGAAAAGTGCCAGAGAAATTAGGGCAGCTAAAATTCCAGAAATTGTTCCCTGGACCAAAAAGGGACCCCTGATAAAGAAATTGGAGGCTCCTACCAATCTTTGAATTTGAATTTCTTCTTTTTGATTTAAAATGGCTAACCTGATGGTATTAAAAGTAACTAAAATAGCTACCACAACTAAAACTATAGAAAGGGAAATCCCAGCTTTATTTGCGGCCGAAGTTAAAGAAAAAATTCTCTCAATGACCGGTTTTCTCTGATAATAATCAACTTTCTCAATTAGAGTTTTAAAATGAGGATCCTCTAAGAAATCTGTCACTTTTTGATATTGACTGGCTTCGAAGGCCTGGATATTCAAAGAAGCTAAAAAGGGGTTTCCTCCTACCTCTTCGACTGACTGCATTAAAACTGGCTCATCCTTGTGCCTTTCGACAAAAACCTTTAGGGCTTCTTCCTTAGAAACATATTTAACATTTTTTACTTCGGGAATTTTAGAAAGCTCTTCTTTGACATTTAAAATATCTTCTTCTGATACAATTTCTTTAAAATAAACTGAAATATCAACTTTTTCTTGAAGGCTGGAAATTAAAAATTGACTGCTATTTTGCAAAAGAAAAAGCGAGCTCGCCAAAAAAATAGTTATGACTAAAATAAAGCAGGTAACAACGGCTATTCCCCCATCCCTGGTAAAATTCAGCCAACCCAATTTAAATATTCTTTTTAGAGTAGTAATCATTTTAAAATTTAAAATTTACAATATAAATCTTCCTCTCTCTTCATCCCTAATGATTTTCCCCTTTTCCAAGGTAATCACTCTTTTCCCTAACCTATTGATTATTTCTTTATTATGGGTAGCTAAAATAACAGTGGTGCCTATTTCCTGAATTTTAAGTAAAAGCCGAATAATATCTAAGGTGTTATAGGGGTCTAAATTTCCGGTGGGTTCATCAGCTAAAATCACTTCCGGTCGGTGGGCTATGGCTCTGGCAATGGCTACCCTTTGTTTCTCACCGCCAGATAACTCAGCCGGGAAATTATTTGCCCTATTTTCCAATCCCACGATTTCTAAAATTTTTGGTACATCTCTGAAAATTTCTTCATTTGAGGCTCCAATTACCTCCATGACATAGGAAATATTTTCATAAGTGGTTTTGGAACTTAATAGTTTATAATCCTGGAAAACTGCCCCGATTTTTCTTCTTAACTGGGGAAGTTCGCCTGATTCTAAATTATTAACATTTTTATCATCAAAGAAGATTTGACCTTGAGTTGGTTTTTCTTCAGCTAAAAGTAATTTCAAAAGGGTTGTTTTTCCGGCACCTGAACGGCCGACAATCGAAACAAATTCTTTTTCTTTAACTTCAAAAGAGACATCTTCTAAGGCCA
>Ga0172365_10001478_pt1 | contig 17024 bp, 11 predicted proteins | sample LakKivSesite48cm_FD_114535 | JGI IMG/M metagenome (GOLD analysis project Ga0172365, IMG submission 114535) | Sediment microbial communities from Lake Kivu, Rwanda - Sediment site 48cm | ecosystem: Environmental > Aquatic > Freshwater > Lake > Sediment | place: Rwanda: Western Province, Lake... | reverse complement strand
CGCCAGCCCGGCCTCTGCCTCCACCCACCTGCTCTGGAGCACTGCATCGTCCAGGCGCACCACGACGTCGCCCGCCTGCACCATATCCCCGCGGTCCACCAGCATCTCGGCGATCCGGCCCGAAACTTCCGGCGCAACGACCACTTCCTCGCCCTCGATGAAGCCTGACGCGGTGATCGGCCCATTGGCCGCGTTGGTCCCACACCCGCTCAGGAAAATGAGCAATGAGCCAATGAACAATGAACAAATGGCGAATAGCGAATGGCGAATGGCGCTCCACGACTTGCGACTTGCGATTTGCCGATTTGCCGATTTGCCGATTTGCAATTTGCGATTTGCGATTTGCGATTTGCCCATCCTACCGCTCCTCCACCACAATCACCGCATCCGCCGGCACGCCTGGTTTGAGCGCGTGGTCGGGGTTGGGGATGCGCACGTCCACGGCAAAGACCATATTCACGCGCTCTTCCTGCGTCTGCACGTTGCGTGGGGTAAACTCCGCTTCCTGCGCGATGGCAACGACGGTACCCGTGAACGACCGTCCCGGGAAGCTGTCCACCTGGACCTCCACCCGCTGGCCGATGAGCACGTAGCCTAACCTGTACTCCGGCACGTACACGGTCAGCGTCACCTTGTCCAGGTCACCCAACGTGAGCATGGTGACGCCAGGCGCGGCCAGTTCTCCCTCGTGGATGCTGCGTTCCAAGACCAAGCCACTGATCGGCGCGACAATCGTCAGTTTATCGTGCAGCACGCTCAGCGCGTCGAGCGCAGCCTGGGCCTGTTCCACCTGGGCCTGGGCGACGGCAATCTCCTCGTCCGTGGCCCCCGCCTGTAGTGCATCCAGGCGGGCCTGGGCCATCTGGACAGCAGCCTCGGCCGACCGAACTTGTGCCTCGGCCGCATCCACCTGGGCATTCAGTTCCTGGGGATTATTCCGCATGGCATAGAGATCGTTCAACGCAGCCCGCGCCCCGTCCAACCCGGCCTGGGCACTGTTGACACCCACCCACGCTTTCCAGTATGCATTGGGGATCAGGTGAACGTCCAACTGGAGTCCCGGCAACTGGGGACGGAAAGGTTCAGGAATGTCTTTCAATTTATCCTGTGCCTTTTCCAGCGCCCTCATTCCGTCCTCGTAATTGTTCTGGGCGATCTCGGCGGCATCCTTCAGCGCGGTGACCTGGGCCAGCGCGGCTTCGGCGGCGACGACGCGCGCCTTGGCCAGCGCGATCTGGGCGTCGAGCTCCTGCGGATTGTCGCGGACGGCGCTTGCGTCCTGCCAGGCCTGATACGCCCCATCGTGGGCAACCTGGGCCTGGGCCAGCGCGGCCTCTGCCTGCCGAATCTGTTCCGGGCGGGCGCCTGCCAGCGCCTGGGCCAACCCCGCCTGAGCTATGTCCAGCGCCGCCTGGACTGCCTCGCTCTGGGCTTCCAGCAGCGTTCCGTCCAGCCGCGCCAGCGCCTGCCCGGCCTCGACTTCGTCCCCTTCGCCGGCCAGCAACTCGACCACGCGCCCTCCTAACTCCGGGGCGATGGCGACCTCCTCGGCCTCGATGAACCCAGAGGCCACCAGCGCCCCTGCCTCGGGCTCCGCCAGTTTCGTGCGCACGGCAAAGCGGTGCCAGGCAGCCGGGTGCGTGGCAAAATAAATGCCCGCCGCTGCCACCGCGACGACGGCCACCACAACGACAACGATCAAAACAACCCGCTTCATACCCTCACTCCTATCTCACACCTCTCATTTCACGCAACACGCAACACGCATCATGCATCACGTTTCACGCTTCACGATGATCCCGCACGTTGGAGATAAAAACGTCCTCCAGCGACGGGGCAATGACGTCTGAACTCCGCACCTGGACACCGGCCTCAGCCAGCGCCTGTGCAATGCGGGATTTGTGCTCAGTGACCCCTTCGACCACAACGTGGATCAGCGCGCCGTACAGCGCCACCTCGTCGAACAGGCTCATCTGTCGCAGAAGCCCGATCGCCACGTCTGGCTGAGTACAGTCAATCTCCAGCACCTGCCCCTGCATGCGATGTAGTTTGATCTCCTCCGGTGCGCCCTGGGCGATGATGCGTCCGTTGTGAATGAACGCCAGGTCCTGGCAGTGCTCAGCCTCGTCCATGTAGTGCGTCGTGACAAAGATCGTCGTCCCGCCCTCCGCCAGGCGGTACAGCAGGTCCCAGAAAGCCCGCCGCGAGATCGGGTCCACACCAGCGGTCGGCTCGTCCAGAAAGAGCATCTCCGGCTCGTGAAGAATGGCCGCGCCCAGCGCCAGCCGCTGCTTCCAGCCGCCGGAGAGGTTGCGTGTCAACTCCCGCTCGCGCCCCTCAAGCCCGGCCATCTCGACGACGAACCGTTTGCGCTGCCGCAACTGTTCGCCACGCACGCCGTACGTGCGCCCGTAGAAATCCAGATTCTCGCTCACCGTCAGGTCCTGGTACAGGCTAAAACGCTGGGACATGTACCCGATGTGCTGGCGGATCTCTTCCGGCTGGCGCTCGGCGTCGTACCCCAGCACGGCGGCGTGGCCCGAGGTGGGCCGCAGGAGTCCCAGGAGCACGCGGATCGTCGTCGTCTTGCCCGCGCCGTTTGGCCCCAGAAAGCCGAATATCTCCCCCCGCCGGATGCTAAACGTGACCCCGTTCACAGCAGTAAAATCCCCAAACCGTTTGGTCAAGTTGACCACTTTAACTGCATACTCACTCAAACTCGAATTCCTCCATTACGAATTACGAATTACGTGTTGCGTGTACCGGGTTCTCCAACCGCCTCCGGATGAGCGAAATGAACGCCTCCTCCATCCGCGGGCGGGTCTGGCGCAACCCCTGCACGGCGATCCCTGCTCCAGTGAGCGCTTCCTGGATAGCCGGCGCGCGCCGGGTGGCGTCGTCCACGAACACGTGCAGCAGATCGCCGTAGGTCTGCACCTCCAGCACGCCGGCCAGGTTCTCGACGGCCTGGCTGGCCTCGCGCAGCCGGTCGGGCCGCAGTTCCAGCAACTCGCCCTCCACCAGCCCTTTGATGCGCTCGGGCGCATCGCAGACGACAATGTTCCCTTCGAACATCAGCCCCACACGCGAGCAGCGCTCCGCCTCGTCCATGTAGGGGGTACTGACAAAGAGCGTCACCCCCTCCAGGTGGAGCTCGGTCAGGATGTCCCAGAACTCGCGCCGCGAGACCGGGTCAACGCCGGTGGTCGGCTCGTCCAGGAAAATGATCTCGGGCCGGTGGATCAACGTGCAGGCCAGCGCCAGCTTTTTCTGCATGCCGCCGGAAAGGTGGGCCGCCCGCCGCCCACGAAACTCGGTCAGGCGGGCGAACTCCAACAAGCGGGCGATGCGCTCCTCCCGTTCCTGCCGGCTCACCTCGAAGATGTCGGCGAAGAAGAGCAGGTTCTCCAGCACCGTCAGGTCGCCGTAGAGCGAGAACTGCTGCGCCATGTAGCCGATGCGCTGCTTGATCTCCTCCGGCTCCTTGACCGTGTCGAAACCTGCCACGCGGGCGCTGCCGGCGGTGGGATCCATAATGGCGCACAGCATGCGGATCGTCGTCGTCTTGCCCGCCCCATCCGGCCCAAGCAGGCCAAAGACCTCACCGCGCCGGACGCTCAGGTCAAGCCCGTCCACTGCCGTCACCTTCTTAAACCGCCTGGCCAACCCCCGCGCCTCAATTACCCATTGTTCATTGTTCATTGATTCATTGTTCATTTCTAATCCAGTCTCTTCCGCAAGCGAGCGGCAGCCAGCGTGTACAGAACGACACCCAACGCTGCCAGAACCATCACGCGGGGCCATACATCAACCAGGGTAGAGCCCCGGAGCATGATGCTACGCACGATGACGGTAAAGTGCGTGTTGGGCATCACGCGAGCGACCATCTGAACGACGTGCGGCATATTCTCCACCGGCAGGATCTGGCCACCAAGAATGCTCTCCAGCATGAGCCAGAAAAAGGATGCGATGAAGGCCTGGCCTTGTGACCTGACCACGGCCGAAATCACCAAGCCCCACCCCATCTCGACAAAGATATAAAACGCCGCCAGGACCATCAACAGGGCCAGCGAGCCGCGCAGGGGCACGCGGAGGTGAAGCGTAGACACAGCCAGGGCCTCCAGGAACCCCAGGAAGGCGATCGCCGCCGCCAGTATCCCTTTGCCGAGAATCAGCTCGATAGGGCGCATCGGCGTCACGAAAAGCTGTTCCAACGTACCACTTTCCCGCTCCCGGACGATGGCGACGGCCGGGAGCAGAACGGCCAGCCAGGCCACCGCAGCGGCCATCTCGGCCGGGATCTGAAAGTTCTCCTTGCGCAACGTTTCGTTGAACCAGACGCGAGAGCGCGGATCCACGAATTCCAGTTCCACCCCGGCCGATTTCGTCTCTGTCATCTGCTGTGCATACACATAAGACGCTCCCTCCAGATAAGCCCCAGCCAGTAGGCAGGTTAACGTCTCCGTACCATCTTGCAGGACTTGAACTGTCGTTCCCCGTCCCCCTGCCAGGTCGGCCCCGAAGCGTGGAGGAATTACCAGGCCCACCTTTACAGTCCCCTGCTCCAAGAGCTGCTCCACCTCTGCCTGGCTATTCACGTGATAGTCGGGATCGAAAAGCTGGGAGGCGCGCAACATACTCGCCAGACGGCGGCTCGCCGGGCTGCGATCCTGGTCGTAGACGGCCGTGGGAATGTGCATGATCTGGGTCGAAACCGCCCCCGCAACCCCTACCATGTCCAGGGCCGGGAACAGCAAGATGAAGATCAGGAGCAACTTGTAGCGCCAGAACTGAAGCGCCTCCTTCCACACCATATTCCTGATACGCCCCACCATCTCTACTCTCTCCCCCTCAACCGGCCCGCATCATTGACCCATTGTTCATTGACTCATTGCTCATTGTTCATTGCTTCATTGTTTCATTCTGAAGCGCCATACAGCCAGACCATTCAACAGCAGACCCGAGATCAGCAACGCCCCCCCGTGAGATATCAGAGCCTGCGCGCCCACCCCTTTCAGGAAAATCGCTCGCGCGATGATGATATAGTGAGTGGTCGGCCACATCATCGCCTGCATGCGCGCATCCGGCGACATCGCATATAGGGGCGTCAGCGCGCCGGACTGGGTGAGCGGCAACATCAGAACCAACCCGCCGACGATCAGGGTGGCCATCTGGGTGCGCAGCAGACTGGCGATCAGGAGGCCCATACCCAGGTTGGCCAACAGGAACAGGCTGGAGAAAAGTATCAGATCGGCCAAGTGGCCCTGAAAGGGAACGCGGAAGAGAAACACCCCGACACCGGTAAGGAGGAGAATGTCCAGCAGGCCGATGAGCAAGTAGGGCACAGACTTGCCGGCCAGCAACTGGTGGCGCCGGATCGGCGTACTCAGCAGCCCCTCGAGACTGCCCTGCTCTCGCTCCCGCACGAGCGACAGCCCGGCGTAGAACGGCGGAAAGGCCATGACAAAGGCGATCACCACGGGCAGGAAGGCGTTGAGCTCCCTGACGTCGGGATTGTAGAGCGTTCTGCCCCGAAACTCCAGGGGCGACGTTCCCTCCCCTCGAACTACGCCAACGCGGGCCAACCGCTGCTCGAGCCGCTCAACCGAGAAGCCGGCCGAGAGCGCCTCGGCGTTGCCCACAATCTGGAGGGCGATGTTGGGCTCGGTGCCATCGGCGACGATCTGCACCGGCGCCGGGCTGCCCTGCTGCAGCGCTGCGGCAAAGCCGGCCGGGACGACGACTGCCCCCTTGACCCGATCCGACCTGACCCATTCGAGGGCCTCCGCGTGGCTTGACGCCCAGTACGCCACGTCGAAGAACGTGTCGTTGACAAAGCGCTGCAGGTAGGCCCGCGACTGGAGGCTGTGGTCGCCGTCCAGCACTGCAATCGGGATGTGTTCGATGTCGGCCGAGATGGCGTAGACCATGAGTATCATCACCAGCACGATGCCCAGAGTCGTGGCAGCCAGGGCATAGGGGTCGCGTAGCACGTGCCGAAACTCTTTGCGCATCACGGCGAGAAAGCCGTTCATCCTGCTGCCTCCTCCCCGCGTGGCTCGTCCGTGGCGGTCAGGCCATCGAAGATCACGCGGGCGGAGAACCTGGCCAGCGCATCCCACGCCTCCTGGTCCTGCACGTCGCCCAGAATGAGCAAAGTGGCCAGGCCGATGAAGAAAGCAGCGAAGAACGAGGCCAGCAACGACGTATCCACAGGCCGGAGCTGCCCTGCGTCAATGCGCGCCTGCACGTGTCCCTCCACCAGCGCCAGGAGTGGGGCCATTATCCGCTCACGATAACGCTCAGCCAGCGTTGGATTGATCAGGATCTCCGAGAGGATGGCCTGAATCATCGCCCGGTGCTGCTGATTGAAGCCATACCGGAAGTGAAGCAGGGCCACCAGGAAGTCGCGAGGATCGGTGAACAGCGATTGATCGAGCATCTCGTCAAACGACGCCGCTTCAACCAGGCGGTCCATGATGCCGAGCAACAGGTCCTCTTTACTGGCAAAGTAGTTATAGATGGTGCCCTCCGACACGTCGGCAGCATCGGCGATCTCCCTGGTAGTGGCCGCGTGGAAGCCCTTCTCGGCGAACACCCTGGCAGCTCCATCGAGGATCTGTTCCTTACGGCCGGTGATGCGTCGTTGACGGCGGGCGGCGGTCTTCTCGTCTACCATAGTACAGCTCCCTTTATAGTGACTACTCATTTTTTTAGTGAGCAATTACTCACATTATACCACAGTTCAGAGCCATCGTCAAGAGGTTTATCAGATTTTTAAGGTTCAGATTGTTGAGAACTGTAACCCGTGGCCACAGGTCAGCTAAGGTGGTCCCCTCGAACATCAAGTCTCGCACCCTATTCCAGCCGCTTGCGGAAGCGTGTAGCCGCCAGCAACATAATGACCACGCCGAAGATGGCCAGTGCGATCACCTGCTGATACAGAATTCGGAATCCTACTCCCTTGAGAATGATACCCCGTATGATGACGAGGATATAACGCAGCGGTATCACGTAGGTGATGGCCTGCAGCCAGTCAGGCATCGCCTCGATAGGAAAGAAGAACCCGCCGAGGAAGACAGACGGGAACATCGTGAGAAACGTAAGCAACATTGCCTCCTGTTGCGTGTTGGCGATACTGGAGATAAAGATGCCGATCCCCAGCGACGTGAGCAGGAACAGCGCCGACAGTCCCAGCAACAGTCCCAGATTGCCCCTGATCGGCACGCCGAACCAAAAGACACCGATCGCCAGCACCTCCAGCACGTCGAAGAAAGAGATGAACACGTACGGCACAACCTTGGCGACGATCATTTCCAACGGCCTGATCGGTGTCACGATCAACTGTTCGATCGTGCCCTGCTCTCGCTCACGCACGATGGACATCGCCGTGAACAGCGCAGTCAAGAAATAGAGAATCATGCCGATAATGCCAGGGATCATGAAATTCGCGCTCTTCATCTCCGCGTTGTACCACACACGCGGACGCACCTGCACGCCGGGCAAGTGGTCGAGGTCAACCCCCATCGTCCGTTCCGCGATGCGCATAGACTCAGCCTGTCCCACCGATTGCGAAGCGGCAAACACGGTGTTGGCGACGCCGGGATCGGATCCATCAATGACGAAGGCGACCTGCGCCCGACGTCCGGCAGCCAAAGCTTGGCCGTAACCGGCCGGAATGACCAGGCCGGCGCGTGCCTGGCCGCTATCCACCAGGTACGCCAGTTGCTGCCCTGATTCAACGTAGAGGACGATGTCGAAATAGTTGGAGGCCCGGTAGGCCTCGATCAACTCGCGGCTGGCGGCCGACCTGTCGCTATCCAGGACGGCGGTATGCAGGTGTTCGATGTCGGTCGTGGCGGCGTAACCCAGCAGCACGAGCTGGACGATAGGCATCAGGAACATCACCGCCAGCGTGCGTGGGTCGCGGAAGATGTGCAGAAATTCCTTGCGGATGAGCGAGAGTGTGCGTGGGATCATCGTCTCATCCTCCTTCCTGAGATTTCCGCCCGTTATACGACTCAAGCGAGAACCTGTCAAGCAGCTATACGATTGTTAAGGTCCAACTCATGGGAGCGGGCATACCACCAGCGTCACACGACTTGCGCCTCAAGTGCTCCCTTCGAGTCCGGCGCGAGTCCGTAGAGGTAAAGCTGCGTCAATTCGTTCACCAACTCATCGTCAGAGAGACCGGCCAGGAACTGGCCGGGAGCCAGGGCACGCAGCACAGATAGCACGATCAGGGATCCAGTGACAGTCGGGACGACGATCTCGACACAGCAGGCACGCGCTTTCCCCTCCGCCACCAGCGCTTCCAGATAACGTGCACCGGTGACGAAGATAGGATTGAGGATCTGAGTAAGAAATTGCTCCTGGAGTTCCCGGTCGGTCCAGATTTCAGGAGCCAGGGCCTGGATAAACGCCCGGTTCTGGCGGGCAAAGCGGAGAACGTTGTGCATGACAGCAACAAGATATGCCTCTGGATCCAGTTGCGCCAGTTGGGCCAGTGTCTGGTTCACGGCCTGCCCGATGAGCCCATCGGCGATGGCCAGCAAGAGATCGCGCTTGTTCTCAAAGTAGAGATAGATCGTGCCAGGCGCTACGCCGGAGCGAGCGGCGATCTCCTTGATAGTAGCCCGCTGGTAACCCTTCTCGGCAAAGACCGCCGCGGCGGCCTCCAGGATCTGCGCCCGGCGGGTCTCGGCCATATTTTCGGTTGCGGAAGGCAGAGCGTTGTCCATAGATGGTCTCCCGTTTGCTGAATGAACGTTCATTCAGAATGCGCGACTATACCACGTCCCACGCATACTGTCAAGCGGCACAGAAATCTCTGGACGCGGATTTTCGCGGATGAACGCGGATAAGGATGGATTGGTGTCAATCTGTGCGTGGAATTCGCACATTCGCGCCATTGGTGATAAAATGCCAGGTATCCGATATTGGTATCCGGTAACAGTTACAGCGAAAAGGAGGTCAAAATGAAAAAAGATATCGTGAGGCAGGTGATCAACGGGCTGGCCGTCCTGGTCACCATTGCGATCAACGGGCTGGCGAACGCACTCCCGCTCAACGGGAAGATGACTGGTGCCATCTCGGACCAGTTCCGGGTCTACTTTGTGCCGGCCGGTTACGTCTTCTCTATCTGGGGAGTCATTTATCTGGCGCTGCTGGCCTTCGCCGTCTACCAGGCGCTGCCCGTCCAGCGCGAAAATCCGCACCTGCGCCGTATCGGCTACCTGTTTGCGCTCAGTTGCCTGGCCAACGTGGCCTGGCTGTTCCTGTGGCACTATGAGGTCTTCCCGCTCACGATCGTGGCCATGCTGGCGCTCCTGGCGCTCTTGATCGCCATCTACCTGCGCTTAGGGATCGGCCGCGTCCGGGTTTCGACTGCCGAAACGTGGCTCGTGCACGTCCCCTTCAGCATCTACCTGGGCTGGGTCACCGTCGCGACGATCGCCAACGCGACCTCGCTCCTGGACTATCTGAAGTGGGGCGGCTGGGGCATCAGCCCCGAAGCCTGGGCGGTCATCATGCTCGTGGCCGGTGCGGCGATCGCGTCGGCGGTCAGCTTCACCCGCGGGGACATCGCCTATATGCTGGTCATTATATGGGCGTTCGCGGGCATCGCTGTCAAGCACGCCGCCACGCCGGTGGTCGCCATCTCCGCGTGGGTGATGACGGCGGTCGTGGCGGTGATGCTGGTCGCAGGTGCGCTGTACCACAAGACGCATAGCAAATCGTGAAGCACACGCATGAACACGCGCCAGGTGTCTCGCCGGGGCCGGTGGCGCTCTTCGGCTCCGGCGAGACCGCCCCGGCTGGCCGGCAGGCGCACGAGGCGCTCTTCCAGGCGCTCGAACGGCCGATCAAGGTCGCCGTCTTCGAGACGCCGGCCGGCTTCCAGCCCAATTCCCCCTGGGTAGCGGGCCGGCTGGCCGAGTTCGTCGAGCAGCACCTGCAGAACTTTCACCCCCAGGTGACGGTTGTGCCGGCGCGCCGCCGGGACGGGCCGCACAGCACCGACGACCGGGAACTGGCCGCGCCGCTCCTGGCGGCCAACTATATCTTCGCCGGCCCGGGCAGCCCGACCTACACCGTCCACCACCTGGCGGGCACGTGGATCTGGCACGCGCTCCTGGCCCGGCAGCGACGGGGAACAGTGCTGGCGCTGGCCAGCGCCGCGGCCATCGCCATGGGGAGTTATGCGCTTCCCGTCTACGAGATCTACAAGGCCGGCGCCGACCTGCACTGGACGCCCGGGCTGGACCTATTGCGCCCCTACGGGCTGGAACTGGCCATCGTGACGCACTGGGACAACCAGGAGGGAGGGGCCAATCTGGACACGCGCTGCGCCTTCATGGGCGTCGAGCGCATGCGCCGTCTTGAGGCCATGCTGCCGCGATCGGTGACGGTGTTGGGGATAGACGAGCACACGGCGGTGATCCTGGACCTGGCGCGGGGCAGTGCGCGCGTGATGGGACAGGGTGGGGTCACGGTCCACCGGAACGGGGAGGAGCACGTCTTCCCCAACGGTGAGACCTTCCCGCTGGAAGTGCTGGGGTCGGTGCGCATCCCTGCGCTGGATGAAGGCTTGCCCTTCGAGGTGATCGAGGCTGTGCTGGAGGCGGAGGAAGCAGAGCAGGCAGTGCCGCCGGAGGTGGCGGCACTGATCGAGGAGCGCGAGGCAGCCCGCCTCGCGCGGGACTGGGCGCGCGCCGACGCGCTCCGCGCGCAGGCGGCGCGGTTGGGCTACGTGATCGAGGACACCCCCCAGGGTCCCCGCTGGCGGCGGGGTTGACCGCTCAGACTATTTTGACTCCGAGATCCTCATAACCACGGGCAGGAAGATACGATGAGAGTCCGGTGACAGGGCCACGATGTCAAAGGGTGCATCGCTCTGATCCCACCCCGTATGTCCCGCCTCATCTATGGCTTCCACCTTCACCAGCGCCTCATCCGTCCCACTGTCGGGGACCGTCCACCGAGAAGAGCCCGTGTTGGCCACACGGCCAGCAATCACCGTCCACGATAGGCCACCGTCCAGAGAGTAAGAAACGGTGATCGGATCAACAGGCAGGTTGGCATCGGAAGCAGACCAGGTAACAAAATACGTTTCTCCTGCGTTCCACGACTCGTCCCCGTTAGGCGAGATGACTGTCACGACTGGCGCTGATTTGTCTATCGCGGTAACTGCCCCCAGGTGAATCACCTGCCCCATCCCATTGTCCAGGCTGGCCACGTTGGAGATGGCAGCGCCGTCAGGTATGGAGCCCTTCAGCCGCACTCGATAACTGATCAGCACCGCTTGACCGGCCGCAATCGCTCCCGACCAGGTCACCACCCCGTTTGCGTAAGCAGCCTGCCCACCGCCTGTCCACGTGAGCCCCCCATCCCAGGTTGCGCTGATGGACAAAGTATCCGTCAGCCTTGCTCCAACGGCATTCAATTCGCCCGTGTTCACGAGGCTGAGCGTGTAGGTCAAGACTTGACCAGGCAAAGCCGCTGCTCGGCTTACCTCTTTTCGCGACGTAGACAGATCAGGCGCGATGGTGCGGAAACTCCACACAGGGCTTGTAGATGTGATCGCGCCATCCGTCGCTGCGATCCGCCAGTGATACAGGGTCCCCGCCTGTAAATTGCCGGGTGGATCGTAGGTGGGAGCCGTCAGGCCAGTCGCCACCTGCGGCGGGCTGAACCCGGTGCCCAGGTACACCGCATAGGTCACCACGTCGCTATCGGGATCGCCGCCCGACCAGGCCAGCGCCGTGCCCAGCGCCTGGCCGGAAGCGTTGTCGGCCGGGGCAGGATTGCCGGGCACAACCGGAGCGCGATTGGCTGTGCTGAACTGCCACACCGGACCGAGCGTGATGGAAAGCCCGTCGCTCGCCACGATTTGCCAGTAGTAGGCCGTGTGGCCTTGCAGTCCGTCAGGTGTATAGGTCGTATTGGTGACGCCCGTCGCTACCTGCGGGGGCGGCGAGGTAGTGCCCAAACGGACGGTATAGGTCACTACGTTGCCATCAGGATCGCCTCCTCGCCACTTCAACGGTATGGTCAGATTGGGGTCAGACGAAGTCAGACCCGTAGCGCCATCCTGGGGTGTGGGGGCGCCGGGCACATTGGGCGGCCGGTTGACCACGGTCACCGTCACGGGAACCTTCTGGTCTACGTCGGTAGACACGACGGTGACCGTGCCTGTGTACACCCCAGGCAGCAGGGCCGTGCGAGTGATGTCCACCGTGACGACGTCGGTCTCCCCGGAAGTGTTCCCCGCCTCTGGAACGGTCCCCAGCCAGGGTCGGTCTGCTTCCAGAATCCAGTACAGCAAGCCTGTACCAGGGTTGGTGATCGTGAGCGGCATCGAAGGCCGGACAGTGCCAAAGTCCAGCGCAGCCGGTTCGACGTGCAACTGTGGAACCGTGCCTCCCACGCGCCGTCCCAGAATGTCCCAATCGCTGCCGTCGCCATAGAAATCATATTCCCACACAGCCAGGTATTCGTTGACGGCAGGATTGTACACCAGATGAGGCTTCAATTCGTTCCTGTTCACCAACCCGCTGATAAAGTAGGCCTTGCCCTGCCTTTGGCCGCTGGCCGCCAGGCGCTGTCCGACAACATCCCAGTCGCTACCATCGCCGTAGAAATCGTATTCCCATATCACCAGGTAGCCGTTGACCATCCCGTTGTAAGCGATCTGCGGCCTATATTCGTGGTGATAGAATCCGCCGACAAAGAAGACGTCTCCAATGGGCACCCCAGAAGCCGCGACTCGGCGCCCGATGCAGTCATAGTCGCTGCCGTCGCCGCTGTAGTCGAACTCGAACACGGCCAGATACTCGTTGCTGGCGCTGTTGTAGGCGAGGTGGGGCTTGTACTCGTGGCCCACCAGGCTACTGATGTAGTAAGCACTGCCAGCCTTGGCCCCGCTGTCCGATATGCGCTGGCCGGCGATATCAAAGTCACTGCCATCGCCGGACGTGTCGTATTCCCAGGTGGCCAGGTACTCGTTGGCAGCACTGTTGTAGGCCAGTTGAGGCTTGAACTCGTGACGATTCGAGAACCCGCCGACAAAGAAGGCAGTTCCAGAAAGCGTCCCATTGGCCCGTACCAACTGGCCGAGCACGTCATAGTCACTCCCGTCGCCGTTGTAGTCGAACTCCCACACCGCCAGGTAATTGTTGGCAACGCTGTTATAGGCCACCCGAGGCTTGTACTCGTGGTTGACGTACCCACCTACGAAGAAGGTGCTCCCGGCAAGCGCGCCGCCCGCCGTCACCCGTTGCCCGACGACGTCCCAGTCGCTGCCGTCACCATTGTAGTCGTGCTCCCAGACGACCAGGTACTCGTTGGCGACGCTGTTGTAAGCAACGTCAGGCGCGCGATCGTGGTAGGTCAATCCGGCCACAACCAGACTCGTGGAAATCACCTCGCCATCAGCCCGCAGTCGCGCCGCCAGAATATCATAGTCGCTGCCATTACCGTTGGCGTCATACTCCCACACCACCAGGTATTCGTTTGCCGTGGTATTATGCGCCACCCGAGGCTTGTACTCCGAGCGTCCCAGGAGGCTCACAGCGATGAGCGGGCCAACCATATCCACGCCGGTCATCAACACCACCGGGCCGGCCGGTTCCACCTCTGGATCTTCGTAGCCATCGTCGTACACTGCGGTCACAGCGTAATAGTACGTCGTACCTGGGGTGGCCGTCCTATCGGTGAATGCGACGACCTGGCTGTCGTCTATGGACTGGTCAATGGGCGTCAGTCCGGCCACGGTCGCGGTGATGGGCGTCTCCTCCCGGTAGACGTTGAAGTGAGCAAAGTCGTTGGCGACGTCCTCGAACGGATCCCAACTGAGGACGATGCCGGTATCTCCCGACACAGCAGTCAGGCCCGTGACGATCTGTTTGCCTCCGCCATCCATGTCCGCAGTGAGCGTCCCTTCGTCCGGATCGTTGCTCTGCACGGTCAACTGGCCAGAATACGCTCCACGCTCGGATGGGGTAAACGTGACAGTGAAATCAGCGCTCCCTCCCACGGGAATCATCATAGGGCCGCCAAAGCTCGCACTGAAGGCTGGGTTGTTTGAGGAGATACTGCTGATTCCGAGGGCGGCCGTGCCCTGGTTGAACACGGTCAGCGTCATCGTGCGGGAATCGCCCAATTGCACACGGCCGAAGCTCAGCACACCGGGCACCAGGGCCACGTCTGGAGCACGGACGCCGATCCCATGAACTACGCGGGCCAGGCGGTTCAGTTCGTCGTACCGGTAACTCAACGACGTATCGTTGGGCAGGCTGGCCGAAATCAGGTTGCCCATGGCGTCGTAGGCATAGTCCGTCGTTTCGCCATCGGCGCCGGTCACCTCCACCAGGTTGTTGCGCCCGTCGTAGTCAAACCGGCTAGGTGGATTCCCCTCGGCGTCGGCAACTGAAGCCAGGTTGTTGTTGCCGTCATACGTGTAATGCACGGTTCCGGCAGTGGTGGTGATGGCCGTCACGTTGTCGGCGGCGTCGTAGCCGAGAGAAACGGCCTGCCCCGCGTCGTTGATGACCCGCGTCAGGCGGGAGAGAGCATCGTACTGCAGGTCGGTGCTCAGCCCGCTGGCCTCTGCGATGGCCGTCATCACGCCGTTGGCGTCGTAGTCAAACTGGCGCGTGTTTCCCTCGGGATCGGTGACAGAAAGCAGGTTGCCGCTCTCGTCGTAGGCCAGCGTCGTGACGTTGTTGGGGTCGTAATAGAAACTCACCAGGTTGCCATTGCCGTCAAAGACCAGCGACACGTCGTGATAGATGGTCGTCAGGTTGTCGTTGGCGTCGTAGCCGAAGGCGGTAGCCACTCCCCGCGCATCCTCTACAGCAACCAGATTGTCGCTCACGTCGTAGTACAGGTTGGTCAGATTTCCCTGATCGTCCAGGATCGCAGCGACGTTGCCCCGCACGTCGTAAAAGTATTGGGTGCGTGCACCCCGCGTGTCGGTGATGATGCCGGGACCAAAGTCACCGGCGTAAGAGATGCCCAGCGTGTTGCTCAGTGGATCGGTGCTGGACAACAGGCGATATTTCGCATCGAAGAGCCGGCGGGTAGAATGGCCGTTCGTATCGGTGATGACGGTCTGCCGGCTGTTGAGGTCGTAGGCCAGTTCCAGGTCCGCCACGCCGCCAAACGTCTGCTCGGTCGCCCGGCCGTACACGTCGAAAGACTGGTCAAAGATGACGTTGCCCCGATTGTCCACAGCCCGGACCAGGTACCCATCTGCGTCGTAGGTGTAGGCAACCGTCTGGCCGGCCGCAACGTTGGTAGCCGTCGCCAGGTCCCCCCGGGCGTCGTAGGCATAGGTTACCTTGCGCCCGCCCGGCCCGGTGGCCTGGGCAATGCGGCCCTGCCCACTGTAGGACAGGTTGATTTGCCTGCCCCCCGGCTGAGAGATGCGCACGAGGCGGCCACTGCTGTAGGTGTAGACCACCTGGTTGCCGTTGTGGTCAGTGATGGAAATGAGCCGTCCGGCGGCGTCGAAGCGGATGCGCGTCTCGTCCCGCCTGGTCAGCGTGAACGTGCCGTCGTCGTTGTCCCGCAACAGTTCGGCCGAGCCCGGGCGGGCATAGATGGCCAGGTCGTCACTGTCGAGTCCCAACAGCGAGTAGACGTCCTCCCGGCCCGCAGGCCGTTCGATGACGGTGATCTGCGCATGCAACGTCTTGGTGATCGTGCTGCCGAAGGTGAAGGTTTGCTCGTAGCCGGGGAAGAGGACCTGGTACGGCGTATCGGCCCAACCAACGCCGAAGCCAGACGGTTCGTCGTAGAAAGAGTTGTAGTAACGGGTCAGGTGCAGGGAGAAATCGCCCTCGATGGGGAAGACCATGTCGGTCTGGGGCAGCGTGAAGTTGCCATCTTTGCGGCTGCGCGCGAGCGACTGGGCAATGGCGGTCAAGTCTTCGCTGTCGGCAAACAATCCCATCGCCTGAACGCTGGCAGGAGGTGTGAAATTCCACATAAATTCCGTCTCGCTCGGTCGCTGATCCAAGGCCGCGTCGCTCATCCCGGCCGTCAGCGGATCGCCGGGGTCGTCGGCCAGGTACTCGTTGGGCGGGCGATACGTGACGCCACCGGTGATGGTGATGGTGCAATACACGTTGCTGCCACTGACAGTCGTTTCGGGCGTGTAGCCGGGCGTGCCGTAAAAGGCTACGACATAGTTGTCCAGGAAGGAGACGTCCATCGGGATGTGGTTGTCGCGGATCCACTTGACCACGGCCACGATCTTGCCCAGGCGCTCCAACTCCTTGAGGATAGGATACTCGGCGGCAAAATCATCGTAATGCTCGGTAAAGTGGGCGGCAAAGGCCTCGGCTTCGGGATCGCTCACCACTCCACCCCCGTACTTGCTCTCGGTGAGGACTTCCATGCTGACCGCATCGAAGACCATCGAGATGCCGTCGGCGGAGCGCACCAGGCGCACCTCTTTAGGCCGGAACCACATGCGGTTGGACGATTCGCCGGGCGTGCACCCGCCCGACTCCAGTTCGCGCTGCAACATGCTCTTGTAGCCGGGGACGGCGGAGGTCACGGCCTGGCCGGTAACGTTGTCCTTGCCCAGGGTGAGGATCTTGAGCACGCGGTCGGACTCGAACATCACCCAGCCGAAATAGGTCTCGACGGTCTGGCCGTCGTAGCGCACCTTCATCTGGGCCGGGATCTCTGACGGCTCGGTGCCGATGCTCACACCGGGGTCCTCCCCGCCGTAGACCGAGTGAATGGCCACGGCCAGGTCGTCCGTCTCCATGGGCGGGAGGGTGACGTCTTGCTCGCCGAAGAAGACGATCTGCCCGCTCCTGGGGTCGTAGGTGGCGCCGGCGATGTCCTCGACATTCAGGAGCAGATCGGCGGTCTTGTCCAGCGCCACGCCGCCGAAGGCTCCACCGCCTGGGGGTGGAGGAGGCGGAGGCCAAAACGGGCCGAACGGATAATTGCGCCTGTCCCGGATGGGCAAATAGTCGACAAGACTGTCTTGCTGACCGTAGGCT
>Ga0172365_10001477_pt1 | contig 17044 bp, 15 predicted proteins | sample LakKivSesite48cm_FD_114535 | JGI IMG/M metagenome (GOLD analysis project Ga0172365, IMG submission 114535) | Sediment microbial communities from Lake Kivu, Rwanda - Sediment site 48cm | ecosystem: Environmental > Aquatic > Freshwater > Lake > Sediment | place: Rwanda: Western Province, Lake... | reverse complement strand
TAGCTCAATGGATAGAGCAGGCCCGTCCTAAGGGCAAGATAAGGGTTCGATTCCTTTCGAGGGCACTCAAATTGATTTTTGTTCTGATAACGTTTAGAATAGAGGTTTGGGCCTGTAGTATAGTGGTAACACGCGACTATGGCATAGTCGAGTCGGGGGTTCAATTCCCCCCAGGTCCACAGCCGCCGCAAATTTATTTGTATAAAATAAATATATGTTCAAAAACAAAATAGCAATCGTAACGGGAGCGGGTCAGGGAATCGGTTATGGAATCGCGTTGGCTTTGGCCAAAGAAGGTTGCAATATTGTTGTCAGCGATATCAATCAAGAAACTTGCGATAAAGCCGCCAAAGAAATAGAAGCGCTCGGCACCAAATCGCTGGCAATTAAATGCGATGTTTCCAATAAAATTGAAGTTGATAATTTGCTGGCCAAAACTATGGAAACTTTCGGCCAGCTGGATATTTTGGTTAATAACGCCGGCGTTTATCCCTTTGTGCCTTTTTCTCAAATGAAAGAATCGGATTGGGATAAAGTAATGAATGTCAATTTGAAGGGTATGTTTCTGTGTTCCCAAGCAGCCATAAATGTGATGAAGCCGGGAAGCAAAATTGTGAATATTTCTTCCATTGCCGCTTTTGTGGGCTTTGAAGGATTGACGCATTACTGCGCTTCCAAAGGCGGAGTAAGCAGTTTTACTCGTGCCTTGGCTTTGGAGTTGGCAGCCAAGAAAATAAATATTAATGCTATCGCTCCTGGCGCGATTGACACGCCCGGAGCCACAGGAGCTGCCAGCGAAGATGTTAAAAAGCAAACAATCGCGGCTATTCCTTTGGCTCGGATGGGCGCGCCAGAGGACATTGCCAATGCTGTTGTCTTTCTCGCTTCCGAAAAAGCCGATTATATCACAGGCCAAACAGTCATTGTTGATGGCGGCTGGACTCTGAGATAAAATAAATAATATGCCTTACATTACTCAAGAAAGTAGAAAAAAATTTGATCCGCTGATTGACCAATTGGCGGATAAAATTGTTGAAGAATCAAAAAAGGAAAATTATGATGGCGCTTTTGCGGGATTTTTGAATTATAGTTGCACAAGATTGGCCTTGAAAATTATCCGGAAGCAATTTGGCAAATTGCGTTATTGGCTAGTTGCCATAGTGGTAGGCACTTTTCATGGTGTGGCCGATGAATTTTTCCGGCGGCTAGGCAGCAAGTATGAAGAAAAACGTATTATAGAATTGGGAGACGTAGATTTATACAAGGAATATTCTGATGGACTCGATGAAGAAATTAAAGCATTGAAGAACAAGAAAACAAAAGAGAGGGTTTAGCCCCCTCTTTTGTTGCCCAATTGTCAGCTTCTGGTTTTGGTGATAAACTGGAAATAAGATGCCGGAATTGCCAGAGGTAGAGACAATTGTGCGAGATCTTCGCAAAAAAATCATCGGCCGAAAAATTATTTCGGTCTGGTTTGATGCGCCGAAACTCATTAAAAAACCAAAAATCGCTATTTTTGAAAAAGAAATTAAAGGTCTGAAAATTGAAGATGTCAGGCGCCGCGCCAAAAACATTTTGATTTATTTAAATCCAGAGAAAATACTATTGGTGCATCAAAAAATGACTGGCCATCTGTTGTACGGAAAATGGGCTATTAAAAAAATCGGAAACCATAAATCCAAAACTCAAAGTTTAATTGCGGGCGCAATGCAGGAAAAAGTTAATGATTACATTCACCTCATTTTTTATTTAGATAATGGTTGGCAGCTGGCTTTGTCAGATTTGCGGAAATTCGCCAAAGTGGTGTTGGGCTCAAAAGAGGAAATTGAAAATCTGGATGAGTTAAAAAGTTTGGGGCCAGAGCCATTGGAGAAGGGCTTTGATTTTCAAACATTCAAAGAGGCCATTCAAAAGAAAAATGGAAAAATTAAACAGGTTCTAATGGACCAAAACGTTATTGCCGGCATCGGCAATATTTATTCTGATGAAATTTTATGGATGGCAGGCATCCATCCCTTCAAACCAACGAATAGATTAAGGCCGCAAGAGCTTAAGAAAATATTTCAAGCGATGAAAAAAATTTTGAAGGAGGCATTAAATTTGCGCGGCATTTCCATCAGCGATTTTCGCGACCCAGAAGGCAGGAGGGGCTATTATGCCGAGCATCGCCGCGTTTATCAAAGAGAAGGTCAAAAATGTCCGCGTTGCGGCGGAATTATTAAAAGAATAAAATTAGCTGGCCGCTCAGCTCATTTCTGCCCCAAATGCCAGAAATTATAAATTCTTATGGTTATTTTCATTTACGGCCAAAATAATTACCGAGCCAGAGAAAAATTAAAAGAAATTATTGCGACCTACCAGAAAAAACACGGCAGTTCTTTGAGTTTGGAAAGATTTGATTTGAAAGAAAAAGGAGCTTTTGAAGAAATGAAACAATTTTTCGGAAGTTCAGCAATGTTTAGCAATAAAAAATTATCAGTGATAGAAAATGTTTTTTCGTCGCCGTTCTTGGAAAATTTGGAAAAATTTATCAGGCAATCAGGGCTTTTGATGTCTCGGGACAATTTTCTGATTATTTTTGAAGGAGAGCTGGCCGGTTTAAAAGACGGAGCAAAGAACCTGTTTGGCTTCTTGAAGAAAAAACCAATAATCAGCCAGGAATTTAAAAATTTTTCTTCCTATTCAGGAGCCAGACCCTGGTTGAAAAAGGAGGCGGAAAAATTGGAATTAAATATCGAAGAAGCGGCCCTGGAGGCGCTGTTTAACAGCTTTCCCAATGACAGTTGGCGTTTAATTAATGAACTGAAGAAGCTCGGCTCTTATCAGCCGGACAAAAAAATAACTAAAGCTCATATTTTGGAAATTTCTGTCTTAGAGGCTCATCCCAATATTTTTAAAATTTTTGATGCCTTCTTTGAACAAAACAAAAAAAAGACAATTTTTTGTTTTGAAGAAGCGTTAAAGTCCGGTTTTGATGCTGGTTTAATTTTTAACTTATTGATTGGCCAATTCCGAGCCGCCACCTTGTTGATTTTGGGTCAAGCCAAAGAAGTTGAGGCCCATCCTTTTGTTGTTAGAAAAATCAGATCACAATTGTGGCGATTCAAAAAAGAAAAATTGCTTAAGTTTTATGAAGAATTGGCCGCCATTGATATGGCGGTAAAAACCGGTAAGATTGATTACGAAAGCGGCCTGGAGAGACTCCTGATTAATTTTTAATAAGCAAAATGAGATTAAAAGAAAAACCAAAAAAGAGAACTTTAGCCAATCCTGGTCGAAGAGTAATAGTGGCAATGTCAGGCGGCGTGGATAGCTCAGTGGCGGCAGCCTTATTAAAAAGAGCTGGTTTTGATGTTGTCGGAGTTTTTATGAAATTTTGGAAAGAGCCTGGCAAGGCCAAGGAAAACAGGTGCTGTTCGGTTGAGGCCCAAACAGATGCCAGGCGCGTGGCAGCCAAATTAAAAATTCCATTCTACACTATTAATGCGGAAAAAGAATTTAAAAAGCGGGTCGTTGACTATTTTCTTAGAGAATATCGAGCTGGGCAGACGCCCAATCCTTGTGTTGAATGCAACCGATGGATTAAATTCGGGTTATTAATGGAGAAGGCCCTAAGTTTTGGGGCAGATTTTTTGGCAACAGGACACTATGCGCGCATTGGCTGCCAGTTCAAAACTAAAAACTCAAAGCTTAAAACCTTTAAATTATTGAGAGCCAAAGACAAAAACAAAGATCAGAGCTATTTTCTTTGGACCTTAAAGCAGAAGCAATTGGCCAAAATTCTTTTTCCCATCGGCGATTATTTGAAATCAGAAGTGAGGCAAATGGCAAAAAAATGGGGATTTTCGGTTTCTGACAAAAAAGACAGCCAGGAAGCTTGTTTTATTAATACGGATTTATATGCCTTTCTTAAGACGTACATTCCCGCAAAGGCCGGAATCATTGAAGACGCTGATGCCAAGAAAATCGGCAAGCACCAAGGATTGCCTTTTTATACTATTGGCCAGAGAAGGGGTTTAAAAATCGGCGGCAGCGGGCCGTATTATGTCGTTAGTAAAGATTTCAAGAAAAATATTCTAACTGTCGGGAAGAGTGACGATTTGAAATCCAGGCTTTTTCAGAAAGAGGCGATTGTGAGAAAAGTAAATTGGGTTTCTGGCGAGGAGCCGAAATTTCCTTTTTGGTGCAAAGTTAAAATTAGGTATTTGTCGCCAATGAGCTCGGCAAAAATTTTCAAAATACAAAATAGCAAATACAAAATAGTTTTTAGCGAGCCGCAGCGCGCCATAACTAGTGGTCAGTCAGCCGTGTTTTATAAAGGCGAAAAACTCTTGGCTGGCGGCGTGATTGAATAATGAATTAATTTATTTATCACGATGAATTTATGATATAATGAAACTATGGAAGATGAGTTGATGAAGCAATTTAAAATCAGGGAGGCATGGAGAAAAAGGAAGAGAATTGTCATTGCCTCGGTGCCAGCCGCCTTCGTTATTTTACTGATTATTTTAATTGTGATTTTGGCCCAACCAGCGCCGACTTGTTTTGACAACAAGAAGAACGGCGGCGAAGAGGGCGTTGATTGCGGCGGACCCTGCGTTCCTTGCGGAATTAAATATGCCGCGCCGCTTGGCATTGTTTCCAGCGAGGTTTTAGGAGCCAGCCCCAATATTAATGAAATGGTGGTAAAAATCCGAAATTCCAATGCCGATTACGGCGCTAAATTTTCTTATCAAATTAATTTTATCAGCCGCTTAGGCGAGAAACTCGGGCAAATTAGCGGCCAATCTTTCATTTTGCCCCATAGCGACAAATATCTAATTGAACCGAAAATCAGTTTTGCGGTCAGCGAACTGTCCCGTTTGGAAGTCGCCATTACTAAAACCGACTGGTATCCAATCAGCAAAAGCGGTACTGACCTTTTTGACATCTATGATAAGAGCTCTCGGCTTTTACCAGCCACCGAAAGCGGCTATTTGGAGGTAGCGGGCAAAATTATAAATAAAACCAGCCATGATTTTTCTTCGGTGGAATTGACCTTTATCGTTTATTCCAAAACCGGCCGGCTCTTATATGCGGCCCAGAGCGAAATTTCTAATTTGAAAGCCAATGAAATTAGAAATTTTCTTTACAACGGCTTTCCTTACTTTTCCGGTTTCCAAGAATTGGATTTGAATCGGATTGAATTTCTGGCTGAGGCCTGGCCAGATTAATTTTTATGCAATTTTTGAAGCGCTTGAACCTTTCTCTTCTAGCGCCGGTGTTCTTACTGGTTATTTTTAGTTTGCTTACTTTGGCCAGTTTATCCGCCAACGATGAGCAGCCCTTTCAAATTTTTAAAAAACAAATCGTCTGGTTTTTGTTGGGGTTCGCTATTTTGTTTGTTTTAAGCAATTTTTTCGATCACCGCTTGCTTTATACGCAAAACTTTTTTTCCGTAGCTTTTTATTTTTTGTGTTTATTTTTGCTGGGCTTAGTTTTAATCTCCGGCATCCGAGTGCACGGGACAATTGGCTGGTTAGGTTTTTCTTTTCTTCGATTCCAACCGGTGGAATTGGCCAAATTAGCCTTAATCATTCTTTTGGCTAAGTATTTTGCCACTTGGCATATTGAAATTTGGCGGCCCCGGCGCTTGTTGGTTCCGGCGCTTTACACCGGTCTTTACGTTTTTTTATGTTTTCTTCAACCGGATTTGGGCTCAGCTGCCCTATTAGTGATTATTTGGCTGGGAATGCTTTTAGTTTCAGGATTAAAATTCAAACACTTTGTTATTTTATTGTTGATTGGTTTGATTTTAGCCGGTCTGAGCTGGAATTATTTTCTTCAGCCATATCAGAAAGATAGAATTTTAAGCTATTTTAATCCAGCCAAAGATCCTTTGGGTGTTGGCTACAATGTGATTCAGGCAAAAATCGCAATTGGCAGCGGCGGATTTTGGGGTCGGGGGTTGGGTCAGGGCGTGGAAACGCAACTCCGATTTTTACCTGAAGCCAAAACCGATTTCTTCTTGGCGGCTTTTATTGAGGAGTGGGGTTTTTTCGGCGCATTTCTTCTTTGTCTGGTTTTGGCTTGGTTCATTTTTCAGTTAATGAATATCGGCTTGCATGCTCCTGATAATTTTTCGCGGCTTTTTGTTTTCGGCTATCTTTTATTGTTGGTCAGCCAGATTTTCATTAATTTCGGAGCGAATTTGGGATTTTTGCCAGTGACTGGTTTGCCTCTGCCACTTTTAAGCTACGGCGGCTCCAACCTATTGATAAATTTTATTGCTCTCGGTATTATTCAAAGCATTAAACTGCGAAGCATCTAATTTATGAAGCCATTAATTTTTATCACCTCTTTTATTGTTCTCGCCACTTTTGGATTTTTTATCCTTGTTTTTAATTTTCAATTGAGGCCGCCAGCAGCAACAAGCGGCGAAGCATCGTTTGTGGTTGAGAAAGGAACCGGCTTTCAACAAATTGCCGAAAATTTGCAAGCAACCAATTTAATCCGGTCAGCTGCCAGTTTTAAGTTTTATCTTTTATTAAAGGGTTGGGCCGATAAATTAAAACCCGGCTCTTATATAATTCCCAGCGGTTTAAACGCCCGCGCCATTGCCAAAATTTTTTACGACGGCCCCTTCAAGGAAGTGAGCATCACCATTCCCGAAGGATGGACCCTGTCAATGATTGAAAATAAATTGAAGGAGGCCAATGTTTTGTCGGCGGATGAGAATTTGAGCAGTTTAAAAATCAAAGATTTTCAAGACAAAAACAGCGAAAATTATTTTGAAATTTTTAATGGTGCGCCGAAAGAAGCAACTTTAGAGGGCTTTCTTTTCCCCGACACTTATCGCTTTAATCAAAACAGCAATGCCTTAGAGGTGATTAAGAAATTTTTGAATAATTTCCAGAATAAATTTTCTGCCGAATTAAAAACGCAAATGGCGAAAGTCCACTTTAGCTACTTTGAGACGGTGACGATGGCTTCTTTGATTGAGGCGGAAATTCCGCACGAAGCTGACCGGCCGATAGCAGCCGGAATTTTATGGAAAAGATTGGATAATTTTATGCCGCTTCAGGTTGATGCTACGATAATTTATATTAAATGCGAAATTAAGCATTGGGCTGATTGCCGAAAGATTAATAAGACTGATTTTAAAATCAATTCTCCCTATAATACTTATTTAAAAGCGGGCTTGCCACCCGGTCCAATTAATAATCCAGGTTTTTCTGCTCTTCGCGCCGCTATTTTCCCGGAAAAATCAGGATTCTGGTATTATTTGTCGGATGGGGGAAGCGGCCAAACAATTTTTTCCCGAACCTTGGAGGAACACAATTTCAACAAAAGCAAATATTTAAGATAAGCCAAATATTTTATGTGCGGGATTATTGGTTATTTGGGTCAAAGAAAAGCCCTTCCTATTTTGTTGGAGGGCTTAAAACGTTTGGAATATCGCGGCTATGATTCGGCTGGTTTGGCGATTGTGGAGGAGAAGAATAGGGTCATTGCAGTTAAAACAGCAGGGAGAGTTGATTTGTTAAGAGAAAAAATCGCTGCCAGCTATGATATTAAAGGCGGGCTTGGCATTGCCCATACTCGCTGGGCTACCCACGGCCGACCATCAGAAAGAAACGCTCATCCGCATTGCGATTGCCGCCAGCAGATTTGGGTTTGTCACAACGGCATCATCGAAAATTACAAAACCATCAAGCAGTGGTTAATCAAACGCGGCCATCATTTCCGTTCCGAAACCGACAGCGAAGTCCTGCCTCATTTAATCGAGGAATTTTACCGGGGCAATTTGGAGAAGGCGCTTTCCGAAGCCCTAAAAAGAGTGGCGGGCACCTACGGGTTGGTGGCGATCTCCAACCAAGAGCCAAAAAAATTGGTGGCTGCCCGCAATTTTAGTCCCTTGATTGTCGGGGTTGGACTTCAGGAGTATATTGTTGCTTCCGACGCCTCGGCTATTTTGAGTCATACCAAAAAAGTTGTTTATTTGGATGACGGCGAGATGGCAACGATGACTCCTAATCGGATGAATTTTTTCGATTTTTCCCGGAAAATTATCAACAAAAAAATAGAAAATATCGATTGGGATTTGGAGAAGGTCCAAAAAAACGGATTCCCCCATTTTATGTTGAAAGAAATTTTTGAGCAACCCGAGTCAATCGCTAATTCCCTGAGGGGAAGATTGATTTTGAAAGAGGGTCGGGCGAAATTGGGCGGATTGGAGAACGTTCGCGACAAACTCTCAGAAATTGAAAGAATTTTGATTTCTGCTTGTGGAACAGCGGCTTATGCCGGTTTGACGGCTGAATATATGATTGAGGAAAAAGTTGGTCTTCCGGTTGAAGTGGATATTGCTTCGGAATTTCGCTATCGCCACCCGATTATCGATAAAAAAACCGCCTTTTTGGCGATTTCTCAGTCGGGCGAAACCGCTGATACCTTGGCAGCTTTGAGAGAGGCAAAACAAAAGAAGGCATTGACTCTTGGGATTGTCAATGCGGTCGGTTCGACCATTGCCAGAGAAACCGGAGCGGGCATTTACAATCATGCTGGTCCGGAAATCGGCGTTGCCTCAACCAAGGCTTTTACTTCTCAATTGGCGGTTTTGGCCCTTTTAACTTTGTTTTTAGCCCGCGAAAGAGGGATGTCTTTAGCCGAAGGAAAGGAGATTGTCCGGCATCTTCAAATGATACCCGAACAAGTTAAAAAAATTTTAAAAACAGCGCCGAACATCAAAAGGATTAGCCGCCGATATAAAAATTTTAAAAATTTTCTTTATTTGGGCCGGAAATATAATTTGCCGATAGCCCTTGAAGGTGCTTTGAAACTAAAAGAGATTTCCTATATTCACGCCGAGGGTTGCGGGGCAGGCGAAATGAAACACGGCCCCATTGCCTTAGTTGATAAGAATTTTCCTTCGGTGGCGATTGCGCCCCTTGATTCGGTTTACGATAAAATAATCTCCAACATCGAAGAAATTAAGACGCGGGGCGGGCCGCTGATTGGTTTAACAACGGAAAAAAACAAAAAAATGAAGAAATTAGCCGATGAGGTAATTTATGTTCCGAAAACCATTGAGATGCTCAACCCGATTTTAAACGTGGTTCCTCTCCAACTATTAGCTTATTACATAGGCGTGATGAAGGGGCGCGACGTTGATAAGCCGAGAAATTTAGCCAAATCCGTAACTGTGGAATAATTCCCCGATAAAAAATCCGTCCGCCTCAGGCGGACGGATTTTGATCTCTAATCCATTTTTGCTTTGGTCCTGATTGCTTTTTCGATATCTTTGGCGATTTTAGGATTTTCTTTTAGGAATTCCCGAGCATTATCAGTGCCGACTCCTAATTTTATTTCTCCGAAGTTATAAGTGTTTCCTGAGCGGCTGACGACTTCGTATTTGGTGCCGGTATTAATCAAATCCATTTCTTCGGAAATCCCTTCATTGTACATAATGTCAAATTCTCCAACTTTGAAGGGCGGCGCCACTTTATTCTTTACAACCTTGACTTTGATTCTTGAGCCAGTGACTTCTTCGCCTTTTTTAATTTGGGCGATCCGTCGGACATCAATGCGGACTGAAGCATAGAATTTTAAGGCGCGGCCGCCAGGCGTTGTTTCAGGATTGCCGAACATTATACCGATTTGCATTCTAATTTGGTTGATAAAAATAATGGTTGTTTTGGATTTGGCGGCAAGAGCAGTGATTTTGCGCAAGGCCTGTGACATTAATCTGGCTTGCAATCCGATGTGTTGGGCGCCCATTTCTCCTTCAATTTCTGCTTTGGGAGTAAGAGCCGCTACGGAATCAATCACAATAACGTCCAAAGTATTGGAACGCACCAAATTTTCCATAATAATCAGCGCTTCTTCTCCGTCATCCGGCTGGGAAATAAATAATTCGTTAATTTTTACGCCGATGCGCTTGGCATATTCAGGATCCAAAGCATGTTCAGCATCAATATAAGCTGCCTTGCCTCCCATTTTTTGGGCTGAAGCAATAATGTGGAGGGCAAGCGTAGTTTTGCCGCTGGATTCTGGTCCGAAAATTTCAATGATGCGTCCACGTGCAATTCCGCCTACGCCCAAGGCAATGTCCAAAGAAATGGAGCCAGTGGGAATGGTTTCCACGTTAACTCTCGGCGCCTCGCCGAGCTTCATAATGGCACCTTCGCCAAATCGGTCCCGGATGCTTTTTATGGTATCATCCAAAATTTTATCTTTTTGGTCCGCTTCTTCGGCGACGTCTTTTTTTGTTTTTGGCATAACTTTCCAAATCCCAATAAGAAACGACTGTTTTAATTGTATTTTAAAAATAGCAGGGGGTCAAGCTACTCTTTGATAATTCTTCTGATAATAGTGGTTGTTTTTCCGAGCCGGCTTTTCGCCTCCACCATAATTTCGTTAACCCCGTTATTTAAATAAAGTTCTTCTGAAAATTTTCCGTCTTTGCCCAAATAAATTTCTTTGCCGTTTAAAGTAATGTAGGAATTATGGCGACCCGAACCCTCAACTTTAATTGAGGTGTCCTTGGTAATTAAATCCACAGCCGGATTATCTAATTTTAAGTAAGGAGCGCCGACAAAAGATTTAATTTGATAGATCAAAAAGCCAACCACGCCGACAGTCACCAGAATGATTGGCAGAAATTTTACAATTTTTAGAGATATATAGCGCCATTTTAGCGGCTGCTCAAAGCGGTTTTGCGGCAAAATATCAACAATTGGTGCCTTCGCTCCTTCATAGTCTTTTAAAAAGAGATCGTAAAGTTCCTCGGCATTTAAATTCAAAAGAGAAGCTATTTTTTTTAAATAGCCCCGAATATAAACCGGCGCTGGCAGATTGGAGAAATCTGATTCTTCCAAGGCAACGATATATTTAAGCGGCACATTGGTCTGTTGGTGGACGTCCTCAGTTGTCAAACGTTTATTCTCGCGCTCTTTTTTGATTATTTCCGAGAGCATAAAATAAAAAACTCAAAATCTTAAAACTTTCAGGTTTTTATTTGAGTTAAACACTTGGTTAATCCTCTGTTTTTTCTGCGCTTTTTTCGCTATCTTCTTGGGGAAGCGGCCCTGATGGTTTAACTAACACATCTCTTGGTTTGGCGCCGTCGCCCGGCCCAATCACCCCCCTTTCTTCCATTAAATCCAAAAGTCGGGCTGCTCGGGCATAGCCAACGCGCAAGCGGCGCTGTAAAAATGAAGCTGAGGCCTTGCCGGCTTCCACCACCACCTTGTAAGCTTCGGGGTAGAGTTCGTCAACGTCAAATTCATCGCTAAATTGTTCAAAATCAGTCGGCGCATTAAAGCTTTTTTCCAGTTCTTCTTCAAACTCTTCTTTAGTGCCGTTCTCCGTCAGGTATTCCTCATTATTTTCCATAATGAATTTCTTGACGCGGGAAATTTCGGCCTCAGAAACAAATCCGCTTTGAATGCGGCGAGGTTTGGATGTTTCGGCAGCCAGATAAAGCATATCGCCGTTGCCCAATAATTTTTCCGCTCCAGCCATATCCAGAATTGTCCGAGAGTCAACCTGGCTAGCCACTTGTAAGGCGATTCGCGAGGTGATGTTGGCTTTAATCAGTCCAGTCACCACCTCTACCGATGGTCTCTGAGTTGAAACTACAAGATGCACTCCAGTAGCGCGCGCCATCTGCGCCAAACGAACGATCGAGCCCTCCACTTCCCGGCCGTAGGCCGCCATCAAATCAGCCAATTCATCAATAATAACGACGATATAAGGCATTAACAGCCCCTTGTTTTTCAGTATTTTTTGGTTGTAGCCGTTGATATCACGCACGCCTTCTTTAAGTAATTTTCCATAACGTTCGTCCATCTCCGAAACTGCCCAGCGAAGAGCCATAATGGTTCTTTTGGGATTAATAATTACGTCGGAAATGAGATGCGGGAGACCGTTATAAATGGAAAGTTCCACTCTTTTGGGATCAATTAAAAGTAGGCGCAAAGTTTCCGGCGTATTTTTATAGAGCAAGCTTATAATCAGAGAATGGATAGCGACGGATTTTCCCGAACCAGTGCTGCCGGCAATTAAGAGGTGGGGCATTTTTGCCAAATCCGCAAAAATCGGTTCGCCAGCCACATCGCGGCCCAGGGGAAAATTCAAAAATCCGCTGTCTAAAAACCTTTCCAAAGACAGGAGGTTTTTTAATCTCACCGTGGTTTTGCTTTTATTAGGAACCTCAATACCCACCAACGATTGGCCGGGGATCGGCGCCTCCAGACGAATCGGATGGCTGGCCAAAGCCAAAGACAGGTCATTTTGCAAAGCCACGATTTTGGAAAGTTTCACACCTTCGGCTGGTTTCAAAGTATAACGCGTGACTGTCGGTCCAATCTGCACTTCGTCCATTTCCACCATTATTCCAAAATTTCCCAACGTTCTTTTTATAATATTTAAATTGGCTTTAATGTCGCCGCTAGTGGGCCGGCCAGTATCTGATTCCAATAAATCCAAAGGAGGAAAGGTCCAATTGCCAATAATTTTTTCTCTTTTTATTTTTTCCGGTTTTAAGGTCGGTTGAATATCAACCCTCGCTTCTTTAATTTTTGGTTCTTCTTTGATTAGTTGGCCGCCGTTTTTAATCATTATCTTTTTTACCGGTTCAATAAACAATTCTTCTTTAATTTCTTTTTTTCGCCGCAAATTTAGGGAAAATTCAAAAATAATTACCAATCCGATAAGTCCTAAAATAAAATAAAAGACCAATCCGCCCCACAAACCCAGAAGTTTTTCTATCTCTCCCAAGATTTTACCAAAAAAACCGCCGGCCGGCGGCTTCAAAATATCCAGCATTCCTAAAATACCGAAGGTGAGGCAAAGAAGGCCGATCAAAGTGCTTCTGTAAATGTGCTGCCGCAGCGAACCGATAAAAATCGCGCCGGCAATAATGAAAATAACAGGCGAAAAGAAGTAGACCCAGCCGAAAAGGAAAAGGAAGGCCTTGTAGATATTTTGACCCAATGGCCCAGCCAGTTGGAAGAAGCTTAAAATAATTAAAAGCGCCACGCCGAAGCAAACTAACCCGGCCACGGTTTTTTTAGTTTCTTTTTTAACCCCCAGCTCTTTGATAATCTCCGGTTTGTTTTTTAAATTTTTATTTTTCGCCATATAAACTTTTGTTTTTATCCAAAAATTCTAATCTTCAATAAGGCCAAAGTCCCGAAATGTTTTTTCGTAAACCAATAAAATTTGAACTGCTTCGTTGTGGCTCAGTCGCAGGCTCGGGTCGCTGGCGATTTTTTTGACAATGGCGCGATTGGCTATAATTTTTTCTCGATTAGGCAGCTGGGCGCCGCTCATTTTGGATAGCATTTCATCCAGATCTGAGCCGACCCAACCCGCTCTCTCTAACATTTCCTGAAGTAATTTATCGGCCAAAAGTATTGCTTCTTTGCGGCAATTTTCTTCGTGCATTTTCAATAATTTAATAATTTTTTTCCAAATCCGCAATGTCTGTTTTTTCTCGTATTTTGTGGCCTCCCAGAAAGCCTGGTATTTTAGTATTTGGGCCTTGACGACATTGGCTTTGATGGCCAGTTTGACGATTATTGCCATTAGAATTACTGAGATTAAAACTGACAAAATCTTTAAAACGAAAACCAAATTGCTTTGTTCAAAAGTTGCAATCCAAGAAAAAGACGAATGAAGAATGTTGAGAATGGTGTCCATAAGAAAAAGAAATTATTTTTTAGGCTGCGAAGCGACTTTCTCAAAAAGAAGACCAACAGCAAACAAATTTTTTTCTTGCAGCGCTGGGGCTATCAGTTGCAGGCCGTAGGGCAATTCATTTTTCCCCCAGATTGGCAAAGAAATCGCCGGCAAGCCGCTGATATTGGCAGGCACGGTAAAAATATCAGAAAGATACATACTCAATGGGTCTTTGGTTTTTTCGCCGAATTTAAAGGCGGCTGTCGGGGCGGTTGGCGTCAGAAGAAGTTGGAATTTTTGCAAAGCGGCGTCAAATTCGTTTTTAATCAGCTGCTGGACCTTTTTGGCTTTAAGATAATAAGCGTCGTAATAGCCGCTAGAGAGCACAAAAGTTCCCAAAACAATCCGGCGACGCACTTCTTTACCAAAATTCTGACCTCTGTTTTTAAAATATAAATCCTTGAGCGTTCCACCCAATTCATTAAAAGCATAACGCAATCCATCATAACGCGCAAGATTGGCGCTAACTTCAGCTGGCATCAAAATGTAATAACAGGCGAGAGAAGCGCCGATGTGGGGGATGCTGACTTCTTCAATCTTAGCTCCCAAACTTTGTAAAATTTTAATGCTGCTCTGAAGGCTGTTTTTGAGGTCTTCATCTAATCCTTCTTCAACGCACTCTTTAATTACTCCGATTTTGAAATTTTTCAAGTCAGTTATTTTTGTTGCTTCTTCAAAATTAAACTGATAAGGAAGGGAAGTGGCATCATTCTTATCTTCTCCAATAATTTTTTCAAAAAGCAGGGCGACATCCTCCGTGTTTTTGGCGAGCGGTGCAATTTGGTCCAAAGAAGAAGCCATGGCCATAAGCCCGAAGCGGGAAACTGCGCCATAAGTCGGTTTTAATCCGACCAATCCGCAGAAAGCAGCTGGCTGCCGAACTGAACCTCCGGTTTCCGAGCCCAAAGCACAAACCGCCTGATGGCTAGCTACTGCGCTAGCTGAGCCGCCGCTTGAACCGCCTGGCACCCGTTTTAAATCCAAAGGATTTTTTGTCAGCTGATAAGCGGAATTTTCCGTGGAAGAACCCATGGCAAACTCGTCTAAATTCGTCTTGCCGATAAAAATTGCTCCGGCTTTTTTTAATCTTTCAATAACGGTGGCGTCATAAGCGGCCCGGTAATTTTTTAAAATTTTAGAAGCAGCAGTGGCTGGCCAATCTTTAATTAAAATATTGTCTTTGATAGCCATTGGTATTCCGGCCAGATAGTCAATTTGGCGGCCGCTAGCAATTTTTTGGTCAACTGCATTGGCCTCTTCTAAGGCCTCGTCGTGCCGGATGCTTAAATAAGCGCCGATTTCTTTGTCGCGGTCTTGAATATATTTCAAAAATTCTTTGGTTAATTCAAAGGCGGAAACCTCCTTTTTAGTTAATAGCTCATGCGTTTTTTTAATTGTCAGCTCATGAAGAGTAAGCATAGTTTTTAAGGGTTTTTATCAAAAATCGGAGGAATTTTCAGCCACTGCTCTTTGCGGTTGCTGAAAGCGTCAATTAGTTTTTCCCACTCGCTTGATTTTTCTTCTTCTAAATTGTCTGGGCGCAAATTTTTTCCAGGCCTCTGAACCGCATCTAAATTTATCTCGTCAGTGGGGATTTTTTCCAATTCCCGGACATAATTTAAGATGCCGTTGAGTTCAGCGGTGAGTTGTTCTTTTTCTTTTTCTTTAATTTCCATTCGGCTCAATTCCAAAAGATGCTCAACCGTTTTTTCAGTTATAACTTTATTATGTTTTTCCATAATAATTATTTTATCATATTTGAAAATTCTCTTTCATCAATTATTTTCACGCCAATTTGCTTGGCCCGTTCATATTTTGAACCCGGCTCTGAACCGGCCAGGAGGTAATCAACTTCTTTGGAAATCGAGGAGGCGACCTTGCCGCCCAAATCCCGAATTTTTTCCTTGGCTTCTTCGCGGCTCATTGACTTTAAAGAGCCGGTCAAGACAAATACCAGTCCTTTTAGTTTTTCTTCTTTGGCTTCAATCTTTTTACTTTCTATTTTTATCTCCGCCTCGTCTAATTTTTTAAGAAATTCCACATTTTTGCTGTTGCGGAACCAGTTATAAATGCTTTCTGCCACCTTGGGTCCGATGTCGGGAATTTCTTGAAGCTTTTCCAGCGTCACCTCCCGCATTATTTTAATTAAATTACGAATATGGGAAATTGCGACTGGGGATTTAGAAATTTCCTGCGCCAGAAGGACGGCCGTTTCTTCGCCAACGTGAAGAATTCCTAAACTATATAAAAAGCGGTGAAGTTCAATGCTTTTGTGTTTTTGAATGGAGCTGATAATTTTTTCTGCTGATTTTTCGCCGAATCTTGCCAGGGCTGCCAAATCGCCTTCTTTGACGCTGAACAAGTCGGCCGCGTCTTTGATTAAGTTTTCATCCAAAAGCCGGTCAATTATTTTTGGACCCAAACCCTTGATGTCAAAAGCTGATTTGGAAACAAAATGATACAAATGTTCGCGGTTTCGGGCAAAGCATTGTTTGTTGCTGCAGCGGTAGATAACGCCATTCTCATCTTTTTTTACCCGCGAAGCACAGATGGGGCAAGTTTTTGGCATTTTGAACTCTTTTTCTTTGCCAGTTCGCAAATCAGTCAAAACAGTGGTAATTTGGGGGATAACATCGCCAGCTCGGCTGACAATCACTGTATCGCCGATTTTTAGGCCCAAGCGCTGGATTTCATCATAATTATGCAAGGTGGAACGGGAAATGGTGACGCCGCCAACTTTAACCGGCTTCATCACAGCCACCGGCGTTAAGGCGCCGGTGCGGCCGACCTGAACTTGAATATCCAAAACTTGAGTAGTTGCTTCTTTTGGCGAGAATTTGTAGGCAATAGCCGCCCTCGGCGCCTTGCCAATCACTCCGGCTTTTTTAAAATCTTCTTCCTTATTTAAAATTACCACGATGCCGTCAATTTCATAAGACAATGTTTCTCTTTTTCCTCCCCATTTTTTTTGGAATTTAAAAACTTCTTCCAGATTTTTCGCCGGCTCGTTGTGCGGGTTGGTCTTAAAACCAAAGGCCTTGAGAATAATATGTTCTTCTTCGTGAGTTTCCTGCCCCAAGTCAGTTATTAAAGAATAGGCAAAAGAGTCCAAATGGCGGCTGGCAGCAATTTTGGGATCCAATTGTCTGATTGAGCCGGCTGCGGCATTGCGCGGGTTAGCAAATGGCTTTTGTCCTTTTTTAATTTGCTCTTTATTTATTTTTTCCAAATCGCGGCGGTTCATAAACACTTCGCCTCGAACCACCAATTTTTTCGGAAAATTTTTGGCTAATTGATTGGCGATTTTTAATAATCCCGC